>WLWD01005902.1_pt1 | contig 157082 bp, 108 predicted proteins | sample 6712731 | NCBI WGS metagenome assembly WLWD01 (sample SAMN12718690, study PRJNA576275) | sponge metagenome | isolation source: marine sponge | host: Mycale hentscheli | place: New Zealand: South Island, Marlborough, Capsize Point | collected 2014-11-01
ATCAAATCTCCCTTTTGAGTGACTGGAAGTAAATGATGTAGCCACACCCATGTGTAACTTTGGCATATCATGATTGTGATTGAACATTGCATTGGAATTTTCTGCTAACATTTCCCGGATGTATGTATCTGAGTCCAAGTTATAAAAAACGCTGAGCTCCTGGGCAACAAAACTTTGCTCTCATAACGGCACAAGCAAAGATATATTGTTACACCTATTTCTTATATAATGTAGTGTAATTCACTTTATTAGTACGAAATGCCTATATGGTGCACTGCTAGTATATAGCTCAGCGCATATAGTTGGAAGCTCGGTTTTGCAAGGCCAATCCAATATATCACTAGCAGTTTACCACAGTGTTCAATGAATGTTTAGTCTTGAAAAGGACGAAAAATAACTTCTTTGCAGTTCATTTTTTTAAATATTTTTAAAATTATAGAAGAATAAATGAAAGAACAAAAGTGGGTATGGCTTTTTCGTGATTTTGAAACCTGAACCCTGAGGCAAAGTTCTGGCTGCAGGCCTGAAGTCCTACACTAATAGACCAGAAAAGGTAACTTTAAAGTACATCATAATACCTGATACTACTTTAAATTTACCTTGACCTTCGCTAAATAGTTGCGTGAGGTTAGTGACAATGCCCAATATTCACTAAGCACTCTTAATATCTTCTCACTCTGTAATTGGTGGATGTGCTCAGTAGCATATAGTGATGTGAGTGATCATTTTAACATGGAATGAGTCATCAGACTAAAATATCAGGTACACAAGCCTTATCTACAAAGGTTCTGTGGAAAGTAATTTGCATTGCAGGGGGGGGGAGGGGGGAGTATTAGCTACGTGAAGTAGTTGAAATACATCAATTCCCAGTGTGATCGGTGTTTTGGCCTGGGGGCTCTAATTGGAGAAAACTCCCATTAGACCCAATTATCCCCTCTTAGCACCACTTAGCACTAATTATCAAGTGGTGAGGGGAACCCCCAAGCCTACACCTCAGCACTAAACATAATTGATATATTAAATTGATATATTAAATATATACAGTACATCTCTATAATAGTATGCTTGTCTGTCTATCTATAATTAATGACTTGGGCTTTGTGAAACTATATTGCATTCCCTTTTGAGAACTTTCACTGTTCTTTCCTTGCTGATTGTCATTCTCGCATTCGACTGTATGTGATGACCTTTACCCATTCATTTTGTAATATCACTTTACCAACCCGCCTCAACTAATGAATTTTTTTATGAATTCACACACCATTGTGTGGGCAGTCGCTCGGTGAAGCTCGTAAGTTCCTCGGTTCAGACTCACACAGTGGTGACAGCAGAATCAATATGCTCCCTCCTCGACAAGCTAATTCCCGGCTGGCCTAGCCCTCCCTCGAAAGGTGGACCAAGGATTAGACTAGTTAAGTTTAATTTAAACAAGATCAGATGACACGTATGGCAACTGAAAAACTGACTCCCCGCACACACAAAACACGAAGTACAGCCTGGACACAACAATGCACAACAGTCATGGGACCAATAGACACTTCTCATGGGGACAGAGAAACTGAGAAGCAGGAAGAAATAAACTATGAGAAGGGAATCCATGACTCAAAAGGAGTTGAAGAGAGGAAAGGGCTAGGAAGAAAGAGAGCAGGAGAGGGAACTGATGTAACAAAGTGATAGAGGATAATATGAATGGATAAAAATACCCTATGCTATTATTGTATTCTAATAATCTTACACCTTGTAACTGGTTAGTATGTATATATCACAAGAATCTGTATAATGATACACTTGTGTGTCAGTAACGATGACGACAATGACTGACGACGGTATGTGTATTCATGAATAATTCATGAGCTTTGTACGGTTCGGTAAAGCGTCGTCCCGTTATGTTAAGTAAAGTGTCGTCACAGTCAGTAAAATGTGCTGGTTACTTCTAAAAAGTGGGTGCAATTGATGGAAGGCGGCGTAGGTTTCATAAAAGAAGGCAGAAGTACCAAAGAGAAGGTAAAAGGCGATTAATCGAAACGGCGAGGTAAGGCGGTATAGGTTTAAAATGGAAGGGAAGAGAAGGCAAAAAGGCGAGCGATTAATTATAACTAAAAAGCGGGTGGAATTGACGAGAAAAGGTGTGGGGGGGGGGGGTTAGTTTTCAAAAGAAAGGCTAAAGTAGAATAGAAGACAAAAGTTTCTCAAAGTTGTAGGACAAAAATTCAGAAGCAGGAGAGATAGATAAAGTAAAAGGGGGTTCCATGACTCAAGAAGAAGAGCTGAAGATAGGAGTGGTGGGTACAAGAAAAGCTCACATGGTTCAGAAAAAAAGAGTAGGAGAGGGAAACTTATGTAACCTTAACCAATGGTGGATACTGATAACTGAGCAAGATAACTTGTGCTACTGCATTCTCACTTTGCATACATCAAGCGCCACGATGTGGCGGGGTACTTGTATAAAAATAATATACAAACTAAAGATGTTTTGATATTCTAATTACAGCAGATACAATATATATATATACTTTATAGGGTTGCTAACCAATAGAAAATATATGCAGAATAATAATAATAATAACTTTTTTTAAACATACCGGCTTTGTTGGTTTAACAGTAGGAATCTAGGAAAAAACAACAGCATCACAAATAAAAACCAAATAATTATTAGTTCAGAGCTTTTAAAGTGCATGTGTCTAGATTAGTGCAAATCCTCTATTAATCTACTTTCAGTATGGACTCACATAATTATTTTAATCGGTTGAAAGTAATGATAATCACAGAAACTAAAAATTATTATTCCATTTTTACTGCTAGAGGTACATACATAGATGTATCAGGACTAAACCATGCAATTTAGGGACCTATGTATCAATCAGTTATCTACTAGTGGTGTGCTTGAGCACAAATGGCAAGCGAGCCTAGTACTACACCATTGTTAAACGTTTGGTTTTAACTTCTAACATTCAAGCTACTAAAAAACAGTCGAGTTTTTAAATTACATATTATACGGTAAAGGCATTCAATGCCATAGTAACCACTCCCCGCAACTGTTTGAATTGAAACAAAAAACAAGTCACTTTCTTTAAACTTTTTCTTTGGGATATTCTTAGTAATTGTTGTAACGCACAATACTTTCACATAACTGAACATACTTAACATACTTATGCAAGACTTACCTTCGTGGTAAGTCTAGTGGACAATGAATTTTCAAGTAAATACTATGACAAATAGCGTATTAACTTACCATCGCCACTAACTCGAATAGAAATGGAACTCCAGTAAGTTTTTGAGTTTAAACTGCACCCGCAATAAAATTCAAAGCGGTAAACAATTCAATTTCTAGGATGATACGGGTAATGATCGTTAAACCTGAGGAGAATGTTTAGTGATGTTTGGGATGGGGTCAAACGCTGAGCTAACTCGAAAATACGAGAGGGTTAAAGTACAAAATAACATACGTACGTCCAAACATATATATATAAACAAACAAGCATCCCCAATTTTTAATTGTTTTACCCCTGAGAGTGTCTCACTTGCTTCGCTCGCTCGCCAATCACTGACAACAGTCTCACAAACCAGACTCTTTACATGGAGGAAGGGTCTCCAGCATAGTGTATCAATCTATTCCAGAATCTGGAAGAAGTATGAAGCTCGACTGTGCTTCTCATGCAGCTACTGTGGTTTTCTTTATTTAGTTTTTTTTAACTGCATGCAGTGTAATTACAAGCATAAAACATTTTTCTGCTGCCAGGTAGCAAAAGTGGCACAATTGCTTCTAATTTTAGAACAAAAAAATGTCAGGAAATGTCAACTCTTTTTAAATTGCAGCGCTCAAAAATAGGTTCTGAGGATGTCAGACACTGCAACTTGTATCAATATACAGACTTATCATATTAACCACATTCATTTCCATTCATTTATAAAAGCATGCTAGACAACATGTTTGTTGTTGTTGTTTTTTGCTGTAAAGCCAATTGTTGTTGGCAGTTTGACTAGTTTAGCAAAATGATTAGAATCAATAGGTTTAATAGCAATAATTAATGAGATTTACGGTATAAAAATTAATCAAGTTGCTCCTTGGTTTCTTCTTTGTATATTGATTTGGCCATTGATCAAAGTGGTATGTCCTAAATAAATTGTCATGTATAGAAATGCTTTCAGAATGTTAAGTTGCTTCTCTGTTACTTGATTATTAGCTTATTTGAGCAACAAATTCAGAACTTTATTTTAGTGTTCCTTAGCCAGGGGCACAAGTGTAGAGAGAGAAGGTTAGCTTTGAGAAATTATTAAATCAACAGATGAATATAGTAATAAAACAACAACAATTAAAACAACAAAAAACAACAACACCTAACATAGCCATTAGTGGCAGAGCGCTCATGCATTAAGCAAGCGGTCCTGGGTTCAATTCCTGGTGGCGACCAAATATTTTTAATTCTGTATTGTTTAAAAAAAAAAGCCTGTGAAAGAGAGAATACATCTAACAGATGAATATAATAATAAAAAAAAACAACGGAAAGAAGCTAAAAATCAATTTATTTACCTAAACATGGGGGTCATTAATCACTTACTTCTGTTAGTTCAGAAACATCAATGGTGCGAGGCTTGGGAGCTGTCAAATTGAAAGGCTTGGGTTCTAAGAGAACAGCCATGCATACAATATGAAGGTACAGTATTGCATGTATGTACGTAGGAGTACCTGTAACTGGCATGGCTGGTGGAGAGGGAAGCTTGTTGTTCAACTTGTCTCCAAGCTCACCAATTAACACAGCCATTCCTTTCTCATTCCTATGGAACATAATATGTTTGACCTTGTAATATGGAACTTAAAACTGAAGCCTATGGTGAGGTTATAAACATTCCAATAGGATTCAAATCAAATAGAGTTGGCAACTGTGGCCTTATAAAAGCAGATTAACTGTATTATTGATCCCGCCTTTGATGAGCTACCCAAACTTACTTCTTCATGGGAGTTATAATATTTGACTCTATAAAGCTTGAATCGTACAGCCTACACCACTATAATGGATGTATAAACAATTAGTAAATTGAATTCATTGCAAGATGGTCCAGAAACCAGCAACTTACTTCATCTTCGATCCATCCATAAAGATTTTCCTTACTCCAGAAAAATTCCAAAAACTAGACACACATTGTGCAACATTGTAAACTATTGTGAAAAACTTTTAGTCTTTGATTTTGTGCACCACACACGTCTCTTGATTCTATGCTACATAAAAGCCTAAATTCTTTTTTAAAAAGCCACAACAAACCTTATGCATTTTTCGAAGTCCCTGAGTCAAAACAAATTTTCTAAATTCTGATATGCCCAATTCCTCCAGTCTGAACATCACCAAATACAAGAGAACTATAATCAACAACAACAACACGATCAAATAAACTAATTTGTTTATAAGTACTCCACGTATGGTAAACATTCAACTACTAAGCATGTGTGCACTTATCCTACCAAAATACTGATTTTCAGTTTATCTTCTGTCTCTTTTCTGTTTACTTTTCCCTACTCTCAAAAGTAGTCCCATCCACACACAATCTACTTTCCTGCTTCACTATCATTCTTTGTTGTTGCATGGATTGGGTATGCAAATGTTGTGGATAATCAGTGAAATGCAGAATTAGCTCATGTTTGGTTATATTGGTAGTAGAAATAAAATCAGCATGTGCACAGTTGTGTAAAAATTAGAGTTGTCAAAATGAAGAGTGGTTAGTACTCATTGTTGTGAACATACTTTTTGTTTGCAAATTATCACATAAAATGGATCGGATCATGTAAAAATTACTAGACATACAAATCCAGAATATATGACTGTCCACTGGAAAACCAGGTACCATGTGGAAAACTTTAAAAATACAATGATACCTGAAGGTAAAATGCTCAGAATTTTGAACAATTACTACAACTGCTACAAGCTATGAGACCCAAGTACTGTATCACATTACAGCGTTCATTCTTAAATGGTTTAATAAATTCACTGGTTAAAATTAATTAAAAATCTGCTTGCTATTTCCTATTGTTTGTGACTGATTAAAAAATGACATATAATAATAGTAACTATTAGAAGATATATAAATGCCACCTGGGATAAAACAACCTGAGAACTAGTTCTGTAGGTATTACCTGAGTAGAGGTTAAAATCATCTTTGAGGCAATAGGTGCCATGACTGGCTCTGAAGCCATCCACTACCACCTGCACACACACACACACACACACACACACACACACACACACACACACACACACACAATGTCATGACAACAAATTAACCTGTGAATAGATGTTTATATGGATATTAACTAATTATGGGAACGTGGGAAATTGGACATTAAGGTAATTATTTACGGATTCATGCATGTTTGATGAGCACATTATCAACCAATATAGACGGAGTGATACAAGGAGCGCAGGGGGAGCTATAGCGTCCCACTATGTTTATGAGGGGGTTGGAGCTACCATGGCCTCTGTGTCTCCACTCCCTTCCCTATAAAAATGTCACAATGGTGCAGCCTCAAAAATTCAAATGGTCAGATTACTGGCATTTCCTGGGTAGAATCTTAGTGTCCTAGCACTGGTACCTTTACTCTAGTGGAGCCTACCTTTACTCTAGTGGAGCCTACCCAGCCAGGTTAGAGCAGCTGCTATAATATCTGCTGGGGTTGTGGGGAGCCCCTAGTGAGTTTTGCCAACTTACACCATGAGTTACCAAAAAACTACTTCAGTGAAGATATCTAGTGTGGAATAAACTACTTATTACACTTGTCAGAGTGATATGGCTAGATATTTCACTCTCAGGCTTTATTTTCACGAGCCAGAGGCGAGTGTACTAGAGGTAGGGTAAAAGTTTGGCTGGTTGCTATAACTACAAGGGTAATGGGCTTGCTCAGTACAGCATGAAATAACAGTTCAGCTCGAGATCTTGAGTTGTACCTAAAAATATCATTGTGAAGATATCTAGGGTGGAATAAATATATATAACTAGTGGTGTGCTTGAGCACAAATGGCGAGCGAGCCATAAACTACACTATTGTTAAATGATTGGTTTTAACAACTAACACTCAAGCTACTAAAATAAGTCGAGTTTTTAAATTACGTATGCGGTAAAGGGGATTCAACGCCATAGTAACCGCTCCCGCAACTGTTTAAATTGGAAAAGAAGCAACAAAATCAAATCACGTTATTTAAAGTTTTCTTTGTGATATTCATTGTAACACACAATACTTTCACACAACTGAACATACCTACGCAAGACTTACCTTCGTGGTTCATCTAGTGGACAATGAATTTTCAAGTAAATGCTGTTGAGTAGGGCTTATCTGTGACAAATAGCGTATTAACTTACCACCGCCACTAACTCGAATAGAAATGGAGCTCCCATAAGTTTTTGAGTTTTAACTGCACCCGCAAAACAATTCAAAGCGGTAAACAATTCAATTTCTAAGGTGATGCGGGAAATGGTCGCTAAACGGGAGCATTCTGTTTAGTAAAGTTTGGGACGGGGTCGACCACCGAACTAACACAAAAACGCGAGGGTCAAAGTACAAAAATGCCTTACGTACGTCCATATATACTGATAAACAAACATCCCCGATTTTCAATTGTGTTACCCCTGTAAGTGTCTCGCTCGCTACGCTCGCTCGCCAATTATATATAATTATATCAAGTTGTGAAGGGAAGGAGAGGGTTGAAATGTACTAAGATCAAATTATGCTACATAATATATATAATGTATTCAACAACAGAGAACCAAGTTCAGATAGGAACAAAAAATATAAGGTTATTGTAATAATAGTCCAACGTGTTTTTGTTTTGTTGTTGTTGCTTTTTTTGCTAGTTCCAAATGAAGCTTTCAAAAATGAAATGTGAAAAATGGAATTTTTGCACACGTTGCAGTGGAATTTAGCATACCCAAATTCATACCAGCTGTAAAAACCCAGAAAACTTGTACGCCAGGCTGGGTTGCTATAACTACTCTGGTAATGAGCTTGCTGCAATACAGCCGTGGGGGGGGGGGGGGGGGGGGGGGGGGGGGGGTCATGTACCTAAAAATATCATTGTGAAGATATCTAGCGTGGAATATATATATTTATTCCACCCTAGATATCTTCACAATCACAATGATATTTTTAGGTACGTGACCACCCGATCTCATCCTACACATTCCTCCGTATTTAGGTCACCATACAAATATCTAGCCACAAAGCCCACATAAGCATGGGCTGCAGTAGGTACTGCCCCAGGGAAACATAAGCGTGACTTATCTCACAACTACTATCCAAATAAAAACAAGCCCACATAAGCATGGGCTGCAGTGTCTGCCCCAGGGAAACATAAGCTCACAACTACTATCCAAATAAAAACAATGCAAGTCACGCTTCACAAATAATATCACACATTCTGGTAGAGTAACCTAATAAAATGGAAATGAGAAAAATCACAAATACACACACACACACACACATACACAAACACCACAATATCAAAATGGCAAGTACAATATGTTTGTATAGTGTATCTACTGCTCCTCACAACACTACAGCTGATGTGTGTGTGTGTGTGTGTGTGTGTGTGGGTATGTGTGTGTGTGAGTGAGTGTGTGTGTGTGTGTGTGTGTGTGTGTGTGTGTGTGTGTGTGTGTGTGTGTGTGTGTGTGTGTGTGTGTGTGTGTGTGTGTGTGTGTGTGTGTGTGTGTGTGTGTGAATGAATCCGATGTGGGTAACTGTTTTGGTGAAGTGCTTCAAAAGCAACTAATGAATGAATCCTATAAAAACAACTCCTTCCCAAATAGTAGCAAAACAACTAACGCATTTTACTCAAAAATATTTACACTGGTTGTATTTGCCTTTAATGAATCCATTGTGAGGCGCTATCAGTTGCACGAGTCTGAGTGACTAAATGCCATGGTGAATTAAATACTACCTCATGCATGTACTAGTCTACCAAACATTCCATTTAATCATTATCCCAATGCATTCGATTCACAGGGCTAGGTAGCAATCGTTTGTGTTGTGCTTGGAAACCCTAAGCTGGTGATGCAATGCGTGGTAGCTGGACATATTTCAAAGGATCTTGTTCTTTGACTGTGCAATGATCAGCTACTGCTTGGTTTACTTGCACATATTCTTTAAATGTGCACAGTTTCCTATTTCAGCACAGTATTGAAAAGTAGCAATGAGCATCATAGAGCATAGTCCAGCTGACTTTTAAACCATATATTTGTGTGTTAGTTTATACATATATTTAACTTATGTTTCAACTTAAAGCCTAACAAAACATATATATGGCCAGCTTTCTTATGACCTGCTTCCTGGAAGCTACTTACAGTCTTCAGGGCAACCTGAAGTTTCATGTGTACATCTAATACCTTCCAGTTCAGGCATCTTGGTGTTGTTTATGTAGTACTAGTATGCAGTTTTTAAATCATTCATAGTGTGCATCATACCATGTGCATGTGAGAAAGCGTAAATAAGCAAGGGCTAGAGCAAATATTAAAAAAGCAAAAGAAAAAGAAAGAAAGAAGATTTACGCAAGAGAGAGACCAGAAAGTTTAAGCCTTGTTTGAAATGCTTAGCACTAACATCACCATGCATTATACATTGGAAGAGATGAAAGTTTTAACTGAGCAGTATATAATAAGCAGGACTTCCTATTTATAATTGTATTTGTATTCCCCATGTCCAGGACATCATTACTGACCCATCCTTCAACTAGCTACAACTGATACAGGAATGTTACACTGAACCAGACTCTGGACTAGACTGTAATATCTCGATGAATGGACTTCTACAGAATAGGACAGCGCACTCATTTAATTAGTAGAGTTATGGGAGATCAATTTGGCTTCATTAGTACATGCAACAACTAGCCACACTGTTTTGGACAAGGCAAAGTAGACAGACAGTATATAGTTCCACTATTGCCATGCATCGTGACATCACATGCTACGTAGAGAGATTACTAGGCGGTATATTGTGATAGAAGATTAAGTAACTGCACTCCCAATAATCTGAGTTTATTAACCCTCAGCGCGCATGCGCCCAGAGGGTTACAGTAGTCCTAGTGTCATTCATTCATTCATTCATTCTGTCACTCTGTCTGTCAACAGGCACTTCTGGAAGGTAGGAACCAGCCAGGCTCTGAAAGCGGCATCAAACACCAGTATTTCACAAAGTAAATTCTTTTAATGTGCCAGAATTTTGATTTTGGACTTCATTTTCCAGAAAAAAGCGAGTCTTTCCAGAGCCGTGCGATCGTAGGCTTACAGCGGGAACCGCCCCTTAAAAAACGTGCTTGTCACGTGAGCCAGCTTGCAGGTTGCAAATCACTTTTAAATAGCTAACAATTACATGCATCCAGCGTGAGGAGTTGGGTTGGGTAGTCGTTGAGTGAGCAAGTACCTAACCTAACAGTCTCTGGTTCGAATCCTCGTTGACGGTATCTTTTTTTTCATCCTTTTTTTTCTTCTTTATCCTTTTGTCTTCTTGCCTTATTTTCCTCTTCCTACTGTTTTTATTTCTTTCCTACCTTTTCCTTTCATTTCCTCTTTTTCCTGTACTGTTTTTTTTTCTTTCTTCTTCCTTTTTCTTTTCTTCCTACCTATTTTCATTCATTCCTCTTCTTTATCATACTAGCTAACTAGCGCTGAGGGTTTGCACTTCAGTGCTCTAGTTACCATCATAGTGTGTATTATTCTTGTCATACAACTATAGTAGAATGTCAGTTATCTGAACTTCAATTATCCGAACACTTCAGTTAACCAAACACCCAAAATCTAATAGTAGCACGTGCAGACATGAAGAATTGCTTGACCACACCACTTTATTAATGTTACATTTTTTATGGTGTTCAGTTATCAGAACATTTCAGTTATCCAAACAACTCTCGGTCCCAACGTGTTCGACTGACATTCTACTGTATATACTAGTACAATATGGCAGGTTACAAGCTGTACATGTATTTGCTAAGTCTCCAAGTTTTATGTGTATGTGCATGCTAACACATGATACCAGGAAAATGTACTGCATACATACATGTATGTACTTGATAGCGATACTTAATAGGAATTCAATAGCTTAATTTATAAGGAGGATAAAGGATTGTTATTCTGCGCAGTTTTGTAAGACATAATAAATTTTATTTATGTGGAGCTATAGAAGGGCTAGAAACATGTTCATTAGATCCAATCAGATTATACGTCTCCTCCCAATTAATGAAATGCATTACATGTAAGTACACAAACACACACACACATACTTACTTCACTAGCTTGCTGAGGCATCTAGTAACATCCAGGCTTCGCCACATTAAGACGTTCCAGCTTGCTCTGCCAGCAAGCTAGGATTCATTAAATCATTGTTTAGGGAGACAGTGCCGCACGTTGGTGGTAAGTTTTTCTTTTACACCTTTGTGTAGTTCTGTATTTCTAAAATTGCAAGCTTGCACCTACACCTGTCAAATAATCAGTTGTTCTCTGACTCATTATAATTCCACAACACAGCAATGCTTTAAAATGATGAGGCTTCATGCTTGCAGTGCTTCTCTTAGTAAAATATTGACCTCCGGGAAAAAACAAGCTAAGCATATACGTACATAAATGAATACTGACAAGTGCAGGTGTCGATTCATTACGTATTCACTATGTGAATATATTCACTGCATTATATTAATGTGAGACCTCTACGAATATTGTTAGCTCACCACAGCTAAGTCCCAAATGAGTATTATGGAAAACTGTGGTATTCATAGCATGAGTTGGCATGAGAAAAATGTCACGAGGCAAAGCCAAAAGAAATTACTCGTCATATGCCACACGAGTGCTTATCCAAATAGCATAGATAAAGATTCACATTTCTGCAGTAAAAATCATAATCTTGTATTACATTAAATTGCCCTACTCTGATTCTGCCATTACTAATACTTTCTTTGGCATTGAACAGCGATACCCAGGAATTTTGCCACGATACTCCCAGTGAATAAAGTACGGTGAGGTTCGCGGATGGATTGCCAAGACCAATCAGATCATTATCTCAGTTTTCCACTGCTGTGGTATTTTAAAATAATACAACACTTTTTTGTATAGAAAAATGATTCGGCTATGGCATTACAGAAAGATTATCAGATTGTTAAGCTTACCCAAGAAGGAGTGATGTGGAGAGTGTACCTTTGGTTGTAGTTGTATAGCATATACAGTAATTAATTTATATTTTAGCATAGATGACATTTGTGCAAGTCTTGTATAACTAGCGAGCAAGTCTTGTGGGGTCTGCTTTGGTAGGTGAGTTACTACTGAGTAGGCTGAGCAGAAAAAGTGAGGACTTGCAATTGTTCATGGCTGCTTTATCGCTTATTTTTTAAGCTAATGTGGATATGCTCTGCAATTTTGTGTAACCGGTGAGTTTGTGTTGGCTCGCTAGTTATACAAGCAGTCGAGAGTCATCCTTCACTTGCACAACAATGCTTGGCTAACATACATAGGCATTCACCAATCACAATTTTGTAACCCAACATTGCCTCGGCCACATCCTCCATCCAACTTACATTCTCTCTCACACACAATATCTGACTGTGGCAATGAAAGATATCAAGTGAGCTCCATATGAATAGATAATATGAGAAGTGAAATATTAGCTTTTATAGAAAGAGAAGGATTAAGTGAGTATGGGAGAGCAGAATGGATTAATAATGATAAAAATAAATGAAATGCTTGACTACCAGTGAACGTTCCACAAGTTAAAGAGAAGAGGAACAAGCACATGCTTACTATAATTTATATACATGTTATTAAATTATCAGTGCCAATATGTGGCAGATACTATTAGTTAGATATTAACAATGTTACTACTACTGTACTTTTCAAAACTAAGGATACATACGACACAAGTCCAAAGCTATATGGCTAAACATATTTCAGGCCATATTCTTAAAGAGATGGTACATGTGGACAAAAGTATTACGCATATTCTGTGGCAATATAGTTCGTGGGTGATCATATATCATCAGGCATTTTTTTCTTTATTTTTTTCTTTTCTTTTCATTACTAATGATACATGATCCCTAGTGGTCAAAACTATTTGTGTTAGACTCAATGCAGACATATACAATCCTGGTCTTATTTTATACTTCAAATTAACTCGATATCTTTTATGTTTGATTTTATTACTTCCATTTATACAGTATATTTAATTAATTAAACTTCACCACATTTCGTTTTGGCAGCTGCAAATAGAGTTTTGACTAGAGTGGTTAGAAGTCATAACTGCTATCTTAAGTCTCTCAACATGAATACACTATGCTACCATAAAATATTGTAGATATATTTTGTTATATATGCCACCTTGGTTGGCATAGTGATTGTAAACATAAACAAATGAGGTCCAGCAACATTGGAGACCTGATGTCTGTGAATATAGTTGTGTGGTAAACTGTTGAGTGTCTGATCAGCAGACGTAAGTCCACTGGGGAAAGGAAAGTTGCAGCATAAAGGTCATATATCAACATGCTAGCTAAGTACAGTATATGGAAGACTGTGAGACGATGATTAAAGGTCAAAATAAACATAGGACATACTAATATGCTGGACTGCAATATGCATACACTGAATACATCAAAATGTGAACTAGGAACATATGCACATCAATATACTATATTGTCTAATAAATATAAAATACAGTTGTTTGGTACAGTGAAAGAATATTGACATCCTAAGGCAAGTGATTGCTACTATAAAGTCCTCACACTTGTACTTACACATGCCTTTGGCTTGTAAAAATATTTACATGTGATCATGAAATATCTTGTGATAATAGACAATTAATTCTACATGCAAGCTGTCCTATGTATTATGTAGTCTATATTCAATCTGTGTCATGTACCAGTTGGTTGAATTAAAAGCACAAACTGACCTTGATAAGTGTCCTGTATCTAACACAGCCAATGAACACTTCACTCACAAAGGTTTCTTCTTCTTCACTCACCAACTGCACAATGAAATTATAAAAATTTGTATAACTTGTCTGCATTTACATAATTCTTGAGTATATGAGACAGTCTCAAAGGGGGACAAAATTGAGATCATTTATTTGTTAAATTTATTCACTTATAAAGTCCATATGACCCCAGCACCTCTGAGGCTTCCAATATTGCCAAGGGTGGAGAAAATCCTGCAGTAACAATACAACTTAATATGTTACTAACCTTCCACCTCACTATCTTTCAAGTCCATTACTACCATGTTATTCTTTCACTCTACCCCAATAAAACAACCAAAACAATAAGCAAACAGTGTACACTATCTTGACTCTTAAGCACCCACATCCAATATACATGTACATACGTAAATGTAATTACTTTAAATATGTGTTCTCGAAGCTGTTGCAGATCTAAAGAACTCACTCACTTGATCACGTGCATGTGTGTGAGTATGTGTGTGTGTATGTGTGTGGGGGAGGGGGGGGGGGGGTGATTGCAACTTTTATAAAAAAAATTGATGAACATGTACTGGGTATGCCACTCACAGTATTATCAAAGACTCTAACAACTCTATTTCAATGCCACATAAAGGCAGGACAATAAACACACACCTAGTGAGAATTCTCACTCGGCAATAAGAAATTGTATAGACAAACTTGTGTAGGGTTGAAAAGAACACGAAAGGATCTGACCTCATGAACCTGCTCAGATGAATATGATTCAATGTGTCATGACAAAATATAGAATATACGGTTACCTAGACAAACCGCACAGGCTCATTAAGCAGCAATTTCCAACAAGTTCTGTGATGTTGTGACAAAAATAGAATTCTAACTAATATGTCGTGGCACTGAGCTAGATAATCTTGTTGTCTGACTTGAGTTTTATGATTCATTAAACAAAGTTGATTAGCCAAATACACTTGAACCCATAGCAAATAAACCAACCCACACACACACCACCCAGATGACAAGTATGTGCACGCAAACACACACAATGATGACTGGCAGTTTATAATCCAGAGCTTAATTGTTTGATAGTCAAGGACACTTGTAAGGGAAACTAGCTCCTTCAATATGAAAGAATCTTGTTCAATTCCATCCACTTACTTACTTTTTATTAGCTACCTCTTTGCACTAAACATTAGAAACGAGCCACATACTTGAATAAATGCCTCCATCTTTACTTACAGAAAAGTAAATCAATTTAATTGTAAAATGGATAATCATTTAATTGATCAGTTTTGGTTGTCAAAACTACTATTACTATTTCAGCCGAGAATGACAGAATCAATATAATTGTTATAGGGATTTAAAAAAAATCGATTGTAATGGGATACTAGACCCTTACCATGCTACTATGTTAGATTTTTAGCTACCATCGGACACATTTTGGGAGCAGATAATTTGTAAGACGCTGTTTGTTTGTTGTTTTTTTTTTTGCTTTAAATGAATTGACTACAAAATATATGTTTGGAGGTTGGATCACCACCATGATGTGTATATTGTGGGACCTCAATGTCAACACCTGGCTAAAGTATCTGCCTCTACAGTAGCTATCAGTGGAACTCCCTCCTAACTTTAGAATGGTTCCTGGCAGTACTAGAAGCTCCTCAACTAATACAAATTAGTAACTCCCCAAATAAAGTGCATGTATTAGCCTAGAACCACTGCAGTAATAATAGTACAAACCCAGGAATTATCACCACGAGAGCAATGGATGGAGTCATCCACTCAAATGGAACGGCCAAACTTTTTATTCCTGATTAAAAATGTATGTCAGTCAGTCACAAAATGTTATGTGTGGGCCACTAGTAGTGTGTGTCTTATAATTTTAGTTACATGATTGTTCAAGTAGTTCTGTAAAGTGTGTTTTTGCACTGTCAACTCACACTGGCCCTATTTAGTTGATAAGGAGGTTGTTGGGAGTGACAGGCTGCCACTGATAACATTACATATGGTTTCACTACTGACTACAAAATATAGTAATTACGTGGTGCCTCTAAGATCGTAGGTGTACAGAAAAGAATTGGCTTTATAAGACCGCATAAAGCATCACAGTGCAGCTCAGTAGATTATTTATTTTATAGTAAATGTATATGCTGTACATCTATGCGTTTCTAGATATATTTACAATAATGCAGCAACTCTCTAATTCGTCACTGTAAACTGTAAATGTACACAAGAGTGGAGCATGATCAACGAGCTAAAATAAAACAGGCACAGTTTTCAACGGTGAAACAAAACGAAACAACACTTTATCAAAACAACAGAATAGCAAACACAGTTGAAAACAAGCAAATTTCTTTCCTTTCTAGCCATACTGAACCAATACTTTCAGCTCAAGATCTATCAACTCCAATACTTTGGTTGTAAGTGTCAAAGCGAGTTCTGAACTAGATTATTCAGAAACAGCTCCAAACTAAGTGAGGGGAATTGTAGAACCAAACACAAAATCCCTACAGTGCTCCATTACTATAAGGCAGGATTGGGTCCCCTGAATCTCACAATCAAGTTAATATCTCAATTGTTTTATGAGACTTTACAGATTTCGATATATTGAAAAGACTGAGAAATAAGAGAAAGTGATATAGTTATATAGGAAAGAGAGGAGGTAGGGTGACTAAGCATAAAGGTAATAAGTGTTAGTTGTATGAGGGTGAGAGGAGCTGATAATTATGTTTATATAGATGAGAAAGGGTGTCAGTTAAGTGAATAGAAGTGATATAAACATTAGAAAACACACACACAAACATCCAGGTTCAGTAATTTGGGGCAGGCGTGTCCAGTAAGCTACGAGTAGTAAATTATATAATGACTTCCCACTTGAAAGACCTCATGGGATTTGTTGTGTATGACCAACACACAAACAACAGTGCATTTTCCGTATACTTCATAAATAGAAAGTATGAATGAGCTAAAAGGATTTTTAACTTTCAATGGTATTGCCCGTGCTTGTTCAGCATGAGAAACTAGTTGCTAAATATGGGCAGAACACAAAATTGGCTTGATCTCAATCTGCAAATGAATAAAATTAAAATAAGGTACACATTTAGACCTATGTACTATGTAGTGTTACCTCACATGAAACATATTATATCAATTGGAAGAAGTATACTGAAAAATATTGAAGGGTGTAACCAAATTTCTTCCCTCACCACTTTCCCTTCAAGGGGTTCTCTTAGTTTTTAACTAAAAGCAAGAGACCATCTGTTCCCTGCTCTGTAATAATCTCAGTTTATCTATTGGCTGGCAAAATGATTACTGATGCTGTGATTGACAAGGAAATTCACAGAAAAAGCACACACATACACGTACAGCTACCAGGTGTCCACAAAACTGTACCTCATTACATAATTACTTAATACTCTGAGATATAAGATGATAGAAATTTCATGGCGAATTGAAGATAATTCCAAAGCAAATCACCAGCCTTTTGATATGAGAAAATACAACTAACATGACATCCAGGATGGTTACAAATAAATTTCTCGAGTCTTAGAGCATATTATTTTGCATCATCTTTGAATTATGTTGAAAATGCGCAAAATTATTTGTTGGCGATTCATACTGAACTATTAGTATGCCTATTGGGTCCTAAACTGGTCACATTATTTAAAATAAGAGCAACTTCGGTCAACAATGAGCTACTAGTTTCATAGGATGAAATACAAAAGTGACAATTCATGAAAGTTTTCACTAAAATTCTAGTGTGATGAAATCAAGTTTGGTAACAAACTACTCTACCTTGTAAATACACTACTTGACATAACAATCTCAATACAAACTTATAAAGTAGTGCTTCAATCATTAAATTTGTTGTCAGTGTCTGGATCACAATATGTACACCTGTATTTATGAATATTACACACCTAGAAATCACTGCAATTGCATGTGAAGTAAAAAAAATCATATCACGATACCACTTTATAAGATCCTTAATCCTTTTAAGACGGAGTGCAGTGAAAATCATATACTTTCTTTTAGTCAGTATATTTCTACTGCATAAGACATTTATATGTCACAGAATTTATAAGTGCCTTACGCAGTAGAAATATACTTTACTACTTACTATAGGGTCTGGTGAGACTTGCATTTTTGCTCGGCTGTCAAGAATATTTTAGCACAAAATTAATTATTTTGTGCTAAATTTTCTTGACAGCCGAGCCAAAATGCCAGTCTCACCAGACCCTATAGTAGTAAAGAAATCCTAACTAATTATTTCAATGAGCACAAGTAATAGCTATTAGTCTCTAGACGTGTAATTTTCTAATTATAGCACACTGACTGAAATTCCTGGGTTGAAGGTATAGGTAGCGCAATTACGCTATCTAGATATAAAGCATGCTTACCCGTATATTATGTGTTGAAAGAAACATTTGAAAGTGTTGCTCTACTCCAAGAGCTTTCTCCTCATATGAGTTCAGGACTTCCGTGCACAGTGACAGTAACCTTGAATAATCCATCACTTCTGCCACTGGAGTAGGTTATGCAATGAGCTGACTAGATGGTGATACAGCACTAATCATACAAGGCATACGATACTTACACGGTCTGGTGGTAGCAGAAAGTTAGATATCTGTTCAAGGTCGGTTTTGCCCCGAAGCTACTTAATAGTTGCTTGGCAACAATCACATTACCCGCGGATAGGGGCGCGGTTATGAACCGCAAGCGTGCGCATCCAGCGTATAAATTAGCCTCAATAGCAAGCAGCTGTTCGTTATAACTGTGGTCTGGTCGTTCTGCGGGTGTTGCTTCTAGTGGAGATGTTTCTTACACATTTGCCGTTCGCGGTAGCGTTAATAGTAGCTTGTCAAGCATTAAGCTACACTGATTTGGGACGCCGCGACTCTTGCGAAACGCCCAGGTTGTCTTTTTGTGCAGGGCTAGTAAATTATAAAGTGCCAACCTCCATTGCAAGGTTATCAGAGTATATCGAATTCCTGTTAGAACAATACTCCCCAGCGCTATCCGGAAATGAAATGGATTGCACCGAACCTGCGAGAAGAGCACTTTGCAGGCAAGTCTTTCCAGCATGCTCTGAAGAAAAGAACACTGTCACTTTCGAACCGTATACTGACTGTGCTAGTCGGTTAATGGCTGGATGCAGTGCAAACACTCTGGAGAATATCAATAGTACTGTGATCTGTTCATCACGAACATTTGATCTTGTTGGACAGCCCTGTCGGTCCTTGACAAGCAGTGATGCACAAAACCTAGGAAGGTGCACATTGCCACTTTCAACTATTGGTAGCATGACAGTGTCAGATTGGATGCTGCACCATATTGTGGTGATAGGAGCCTTCGTAGTGGTTGATAGTTTGCCAGATGTCAGGGATTGTTTTGCCACTCACTGGCGTTATTTGTGCTCTTTTGGGGAGTGCTATGGAGACAGGATTCACACAAGAATAAGTGAGGAGGAGTGCAACAGTGTGATGAATTGGTGAGTAATTATATGGGATGGTTGAGCTTACTCGTCATTGCTAAGGTGTTATGTAGTGAGAATTTATTGTGGTATCACTACACAGATACCACACAACAGATCCTTTTGAACCGCACAAAGTTTTGTTCAGGTTTTATTAAACTCTATTAAATGATAGTATGAACAAACGGCTTCTATATTTTCTGTTACATCCAAGAGTTTGCGCAAATTGAATTTTCTCAATTTATGATGCACTGAATTACCATTTAGGAATTGCAGTTTTGGAAATTATTTCATAGGTACATATTTACGTACACCATAAGAGGTGTGTTCTTTATTCCCAGTGGTCCAGTTTGTGAGAAAATTTCTGTTTTATTCAGAATTCATTGTGGTCAGGTTACACTGTGTTGTGGGTCCAGGCTTTGAGACACTCCCCTTTGTGGTTGTTTTGCAGTGTTATGTTGACGTAAGCACGTAATAAAGTTTGTCGATGAAATAATTTATTACGATTATGTGGACATGAGTATTGAAAGTGATTGATTTAAGTAAGCACATTGCACTGATAATGCAGATTTGTGTATGGGTTTGGTTCATTGTATGGTTTGGCATATTATGGAGTGTGGTCTTGTGTGTTACTCTGATATGAACCTTATTAGGTGTACATTCTCTAGTAATGGAACAGTGTGGAATACTACAGCAGGCTGGAATGGCTTCCAATGCCAAAGTATCTTGGTAACCACAGTGCTGTCAGATGTATGCCCTTTATAAGTAGAAAACTAAAGATGGTTGTATGCTTACTTTTTGGTTTTCCTGCTGATTATAAATTTCCTCTTCCCCAATTTATAAACACCTTTGCAGTTATTCAGTGAGTACGTAGATAACCAACATGTTGATATTCTCTTATTAATGAGATTCCATACTCTGCCTTCTAAATTTTTAATAGGAAAGATCTAGCTCAAATGTGTATGCAGGGTTTGATACAGAAATTTTCGCTGGGGGGGAGAAATGGACCATTACCATTAGAGGGTGGGGCTATATACTTAGAGATGAGTGCACACATGTAGAAATGTATGAATGGACCAAAAAGCAGATTATCTATTTAGTACTTTATAACAGTGAAAAATTGTGAGCAATATCCAGACTCCTCCACCCACTGCATATATGAACATTTGGATGTTATTGGACAGCAAAACCAGAGCACTCAGTTGGAACTGTAGAAAAAAATTTTTAAAATTACATCAAATTATACCTTGTGTGATATTGAAGAAGCTTTTTGTGGATAAAAAAAGGGGGGAGGGGGGGGTGAAGTCCCAGCGTTCCCTCTCCCCCTTCTGTATCAAACACTGGTGTGTGTATACAGTTGCTAAACCTCAACACATCGCTCCAATTGGTTGAACGTATATATGTACAATGTTTGAAATCACAATCACAGAATGGCATTAGCACGTCATTGTGTCCTAAACGAGCATCTAATAGAGGAAGAGGAAAGTACACACACACACCAGTGTTTATTGTTTTGTGAGGTTGTAAGATCAATGTCACTGGTGATTATGTGTGTGTAATACATGCTTTTATAGTTAATGGTTTAGCTGAACCAACTGTCTCACAAAAACAAATTCCACTAGCATTTGTAGTCATATAAACTTATTGCTATCTTACTCCAGCTTCCTGTATAATCAGTTAGCAGAAGTACTTTTAGTGTATGTGTTACTGCTTTGCCCATAGGCAGGGGATACACCCTTTGATATTAACGAAGCATTTAAAATTAAAATTCTATTTTGTTGAGGACCACTACACTTCAAAAAGACATTACTTTGTTTTCTCAGTCAGATTATTATGCATAAATAAAATAGTAAAATGATACAGCTGCTTTTAGGGTGGTTGATTAGACAGTTTACAGGTGACCCCATTTAATAATTTGCTGACATTGCCATTTTATACATATGCTTCTCATAGTTAAAAAAAGAATAGTAGTACAGTTTAGCACTTGTTCATATAAATCATGTCGAGTATGCAAACAAAAATATACACATCCATTGGACACTAGCAAGCTTATTATTTAATTTCTAATGACTTATCCTTAGTAATCCTCCTTTTCAAAATCCTGCCTATGGGCCTTTGTATTTCCCCCTTGCCTTTCGGGAACAGTGTAATCAGATTTGTTTTGAATATTATTATGTGTTGACATACATATCAGTGGTATATATATCGGATATTACTATTTTGTTTGAAACAGTTTGGTTGCCCGTTGGTTGTTGTAGCTCAGTTGTTAGAGCAGTTGTGTGTTAAGCCAAGTGGTCTAGGGTTGGATCCCCAATGACAGCCAGACATTTTTAAATTTAAGTTGTTTAAAAAAAAAAAAGAAAAAAAAAAGATGAAATATAAGAGTGGCACAAAGGTTGAGTCTCCATTTCTCCTGACCCTGTGAAGGACTGGAGAAAGTATGTATTCAAAAAACAACAACAAACTATTAGCATATTTTGTCAGAAATTTTGAAGTGAAGGGTAAGCTTAGCATCCAGTTATTTTTTGGGGGGGCTTCAGATGGTATCTCCAAAACGCCATTTTTAATGATATTGTTATAATTTTACGAGATATAGCTGTAGCTTAGAGTGTGTGGACACTATAGAAATGTAATTAATATTATATTGGGGACATTGCTTATTCTACTGTTGAATTGTGAATATGTTCCTGTAATAACTGGTTTTATTACTATTTTTTAAATACTGTTACCTTTGTTCTCTTATAGTTATAGTGCGGATTGGAATGTGATGCTTCCATGTGACAGTCTCAGAGACCTTGTACGAACTACTACTAACCCACCACCAACATGGCCACCTTTTGTCATCCAGACATTTGACTGGAGCACTGGCTCTTTATCACTATCAAACCTCAACTTAATTTTAGTTCTGGTGCTGCTGACTCTCTGGCTGCTGACCGTCACTTAATAACTATAATGTTGTATATGTGAGAATTTTTTTGGCACTATTTGTAAACATTTTCACCACATCATTTTCAATCAAAATTTTTATACCATTTTGGCAAGCTGTGATCATGCACATTTCCATATATCATCACAAGAAATAGAACATAAGAATAATTCAAATGTAATGGTGGGTAGAAAACATGGCCGACTCATAAGACATTATACTTAATTGATAATAATGTAATGGCAGGTAGACAAAGCATGGCTGACTCATTAAGAATAATTCAATAGATAATATGTAATGGCAGGTAGATCAACAAACATGGTCGACAAACTATATAAGTGATGTTATAATCTGTAATACATTACACATCTGATCAACACTTACATATATTCTCAGACACCCCAATACTGGAATTACTTGTAGATTATACAAAACAGTGAAACTTCTCGATCATCAACTTGGAACATCTTGTCTATACATGGACACGTTCAGTGTGACCATATACCAGACTGTAGACTAGTTGAGGTAAAAGTGTCACCGTATGTATACAAGTTCATTCAATCGACCCTCCAAGTGACAGTTACTAATTTTAGTGCTCTCTGTTTTTACACATCAAAGCAAGGTTACTTAGCCGTAATCAAAACATTCCCTAGTTACCAGGGAGGTGCACATTTAGTGTCTGCATTTTATCATGTTGACACTAACTCCTTTGTCCAATAGACCATAACATGTTTGATTAGTTGCATCGTAGACCACACAGCACACATTTCATCATCGACTCAATTTCACCCATTATTACACTTACAGTACTGACACAGATAACTCCTTTACCAACTATAGTTGGACACAAGATAGTTCCTTACTTCACAGTTCAAGGAACATGTGCATTTATAGCATATAAATTACCACAATGGGAGAAGTTTCCATTTTCCAGCACATCGTTTGTTTCTAAGCTTGACTTAACAATAACTACAACAGAGTGAGCGCCTCATGAGAATACTATGCTATATAATCACATCTTAATATGAATTGATAGAACAATAGCACACCACTAATATAGCCATATTCTCTAATCAATAGCAGTTGTCATTGTTAATATTTAGCGAGGATGTCTTTTGTATAATAAAAAAACAACAACAACAACAAAAATAACAATAAACAAAAAACTTCACATAATTATTCATAATTTATAATTAAGTAAGTGCCAATAATTTATACAAGAGAACAAACAAATGAACACAAACACAACAGACCATAAGTGTCAAATGTGCAGATATTTAATTGAAACACTAAAAATTCACCAGTTGCCTCTCCCAGATAGAGCTGTGCGTGAATGCGTGTGCGGTGTGCTTATGACTTCTTGTACTCTATCTTCTGGACTTTGACGTCTTTATGAAGTTGGTAGACATAAATGACCATAGCAGAACCTTGGATGTCCATGAGGACAAAGGAAGGCACCACCTCACTGCACACATAATAATAATTTCAGATTTCAGCTGGAATATAGCACCCCTGATGCACACCCTCAGCAGGTCTTATATTCTAGTTTACCATTAAATCCAAACTTAGGCATAATAAAGGAACATAGAAATAGAGAATATTCAACGAGTACCTCCCAGTGAGTACCTGTAGAGTAGCTAACACTAACTGTAAGAAACAAATTCACCAGTGAGTGAGTATATTGTACTATCTCCACTCATACTTCCATTCCTAACAGGAATCAGTATTAGAAATAAACCTTGCAGCACAAGGTGGGGGATTAGACATATGTCATCACATGATCTATCTACATTTAGCCACTGACTGTGTTCAGGCCTTCAGAGACTTGTATTTAATCAATAAACTATTCATATTCACCCATCATTTTCTTACACGCATGATTCAGTAATTATCGTTAATGTCAGTCAAGTATTCGCCATAGTATCTACTTTACAGACTGAATAGCTTAAGTTAGACACTTGGTTTCTGGGAAATCAAGTTGAAACTACACACGTGACACATCTAAAATACTCAACTTGTTGGACACTGCAATAACACATTCACTCTACATATGTGACAGTCTATGGGAAAAGGGGGCACTTCACTCAAACCCAAAAAATTGAGTTTTTTATGCTAATAAAAAGCTACAATTTATCTCAACTTAGTGCTAAAATACTGGAGGGTAAAACCTTCGACGCGCAGAGAAACTGGCAGTTGAACTGGGCTGTATTCAGCAAAGCAATTGAACTAGAAATCGAGAAAACATAAATTGAATTTCCACTTTCGGTATAATTAATGTTTCCGTATACTTAACGGCGTACTCCGCATACGCAATTAAATCGTACAGCCGCTTTTTAACGGCGACTCACAAAGTTTGCGTAGAGTTCTTTTTAGCTTTCAGAGCGTCTCACAGCCTGTCTTGTCGGAATCCTTGGCTACTCTACTCCATGTAGTGGTAAACTTTCAACCAGAGGTAAGCTGTAGATTGCATGCACTATTCTCAAAACTATGCCGTTTTTTTTTTAGCTGCTTGTTTGAAACTCCGCCCATTCCCCGTTTATTGTACTTCGAGAACGAGAGAGAATAAAAAGTAGCTTGTCTTTCCACGGCACGCTTGGGGTCTTTTAAGTTGTTTCGGCATTTGAAATTTGGCGTAGACTTAGAGTAAGGGTCACTAAGAGTAATTCTGCAAAAAACAAAAATAGGAGAAAGAAAGAATTTTTCCTATGACTTACTTCTGGAGCCTATATCTCAATTTCAATTTTTGCGTGAAGTGCCCCGTTTCCCATAGACTGTCACATATTATAGATGTGGGAGTTGACAGATGAACATGTGCTGAGGGTGAACAATAGTCTGGCACTAGCAAAACTTACCTATCAAGGGCATTGTATGCTCCTGTGGCACTGCCTGGGTTGATGAAGAACTTGTCCTCATACTCCACTGACTCAAACTACAACAACATACATGCACAGAATATAAGAGTGAAATATATATATATATACACACACACACACATACTATGTACATACACATATGAAAAAGTATGTAAAAGAGATGGATTTAAACCCATGTAGGTCAATTTATTTGTCTCTCTCTCACTCACACAAATAGACTCACAAAAATGAGGGTCATCAGAGACCAACCAGCTATGCTAGAGACATTCATACTCTGTGGCAACCTTATTTATTTATCAGCACCCATCAATATCACATTAACTAAAGGCATACATATGTGAGACCATCAAGGTAAGTCAAATCATCAAACCATACAATCTGTGCATGGGTAGAGATATTCATGGAAACGTGTACACTGTCAATGTCATTCTGCACTCAACCATGTTCAGACAAAATGAATAGCAGAGTTGAGGTCAAATGCTCCAAAGTATTTAATTGCAAATATTGCTCTCTCTTCTAATACAATTGCAAATACAAATACTTGATTTCAGAAGTGTATTGCAATTACTTTGAAAATACGAAAAAAGTTATGCATGTCCTTGCTAGTAAGTCATGTAGACTATCAGGTGCCGCAGGCACACACACACACACAGTGGCCACACATGCAATATCTAAATATTAATTTCACCCTTTCCTTTTTAAAGCAGTTTTTAGAGGGCTATCTCTCTCTATTCATTTTTTTTTTGTATGTGCAACATGTATTACAAGCCATGCAGTAGTAAGCGTTAGTATTTAAACACATTGTAAATACATAGAGCTGAGAGTTACAAATACAAATGCATTGCAGTTACTGCAGAAGATGCATTTAATTGCAATTAAATACAATTGCAATGTAATTGGCCCAAACCATGATGAATAGCATAGAGTCATACTCCCCATAGCAATTCCACCCTCCATAATACATATGTGGCTCTGTATAAAACCCAGGAATTTTGGCAAAAGGCTCAAAGCTATAAAAATACTGAATAATGGTCAAATTTCCTGAATTTTTGTTTTTTCACTTATTATTACGTACAGTTATGTATTTCAAAGCTTAAATACTTTTGAATCATATCAAGCGTGCCGTTGAAAGAAAAGTCACTTTTTTACCTTTTTTTCTTCTTCTCTGCGTATACGGAAATTAGCAGTACGTAAAGCATGGGAGGTGTGGGAATCCCGTGTGAACAATAGGGAAAGTTTTCAGATTATGCAAAAAGTTAGTTCTTACAAATAACAGAAGCCCTTGGTAAAATACTCACAATAGCGTCCTTTTTTTTTAAGCAGCACACATAAACTCGTGCCATTTAAAAAAATCTACTGAATATATTCAATGTTACGTTCGCGGACTATAGTATACGGAATACAACCGAAATAATTTGCAATTGCATTTCACGATGTTTCTCTTGTTTTGTCCAGTTTCAAACACGTGTTTTTAGGACACTATAACTTGCATTTAGAAGGTCCACTGTTAAAATGCTATGTACACTGTTGTATAGTTCAAGTAGAATAATTTTCGGTAAACATCAGGATTTCAATTTTTTTAAAACAAATTCAGGGTTTCATATAGATAATGGGAGCCCTGGGTTCCCCCACCCCCTAATTTTTTTTTTGCCTTGGCTTGTCAGTATATATAAGATGGGGAAAAATTATGGCCTTACTCTAAGGTTAGTTTGTGTAAAATTTCCAACACTCCTTCAAAATCAATACTTACTAGTTCTAGTCCTTTCACTTTACGTGCATTTAAGACACCAATTATGAAGCTTTAATGGCCTCCTTGTCAGTTTTTTTTTGGCTCTACAAAATCCCCCCCCCCCCCCCCCCCCAAGCGAAAAATCCTGTATGAATCCCTGCCTCGTTTTTGCTGAGCCTGCCACATATGATTTACTACTAGTGGTGCATTCAATAGTGCAGTGATTGTGTGTGGCATAGCCTAGCCCAGCAGATTGACTTTAATTAGAAATATATGTGGTACAGGGACTCAGCAAAATTGCAATCTAATGATGCTTTACCAATTTTTAACATGTCAATTGACTTTGTTTAATTGAGGTGAAGAGTCCCTAAATAGTGCAGCATCTTAGACTGTATGCACATGCACAGAAGAAATGGCCAGAAAAAGTTTCAAGAAACTTTGAAATGAGATACACAGTAGCCCCACCAAAACTACATAAAAATGAGGGCTATATCAATACTTATGAAAAATCCCACAGATCAGATAGATTCTCTCTCGTTTGCTCACTGATGACCATGCAACAGGTGAAACAGATGGGTGAAAACTAGACAAAAATTATTGAGATTGTGAAATACAACAGAGTTGCTGTTGATCAATTTCAGAGACTGAATTGGAGATAAGTGTCAAGTGTATGTCCATTGGAGGGTAAGAATATTATTACTTTCCAGAGTGGCAAAATGGGATTCTGTGGGAGCTAATTATCAAAATTTTAAAATTTACTTGCACTTGTGCCCTTAGGCACACTGTCTTGTACGCATCAACAAGCAGAACATTCCCAAACAGAATATGCTGATTAATCGTTATGACAGCAGACATTGATCACAAATTCTCAGTTTCTTTGATATTATGAGCAAACATGCATATAGATATGATGAAGTTTCAAACTCAGTAAAGAATAAAGAACCTGGTATCTATCATTATAATTATTTTTTGCAGGGCTGTAATTTAGGGGGGGGGAGGGTATTTGACCCTGCTGGAAAACCTCCACCTCACTCCCTTAAAAGTCCATAGTACTTTGATTTTACTCCGTTAATTTGACATCTGCATAATTAAAGCTCTTTGAAAAGTATGACAAGAATAAGTGATTAAGACCGGCTAGGATAAGAAGTCACAGGAATTCATTAAATGTCTCAAAAAGAATTTCTAGAATAATTACGATGTTCTGAGGAAGGCTAGGAAGATACAAGATTTGATTAAATACCTTATAAATTTAACTTTGTATCATAATAAAATTTAAGTACCACTATCTAGCACAATATCAGATCATCTTACTCTCATTAGCAATTAGGCAGATTAAATTATCAATTAAAACTAGTTGGAACACAACACACTCATCTTCCAAAAACAACAACAACAACAAAAAAAAAACAAAAAAAACAAAAAAAAAAAACTAGCAGAAAGAGCTACAACCCTGGCAAGTTGTGTCCAATTAATACATTAAACAAGGCTGGGAGACTCTGTGTGTATATAGCCACACCCATTTCAAACCCATACTACTTTTGATGCACATGCCTATATGTGTGAATATTTCACACGATCAGTGTATAGTCACATGCATAGTGCTGCATTCTATACACATGCAGAATTCAACTTGGTGGGTAGTTAATGTATTCTATTCTTGAAATGAGAAAGATCCAAGCCCTCCCTCTCGTTCGCCGATTGATGATAGCACTTGGTGGAATACGGTGAGCACTACCGAGTCAGTAAGTGTTCTCTTCGTGTTTCAGCAATTGTGGACAATAATAATTACTGCAGTCTAGTCATTTTAGACCTGTTAGTCATTGGTGAAGTTCTTACAGTTGAAAGCTTGTATAAGTCAGCCTTGCCTTGCAGTCAAACCAGACCACAGAATCTATCAATTTCCAGAATTGCCAAGATTTTGAAAATGAAGGTACTATTTTAAACAACACTATGCACATCAAAGTAGAAACTTTCTTTGTATCTCAAATATACATATTATCTTTTCATGTTTGTAAATACTTCACACACAAAACTATGACACTTTTAGACTAAATATACTTTAAAACATGCTCAACATGAAAGGGCGCCTGGTGATTTATTCACCAAATATCATTCAGCACTGTAACTGCTGGGGTCAGTATTACTGAGGTAGTAAACATCTTGCAAAGATGGTTATGCAAATAATAAAACCACAGTGCAGGAAATTTACTTACATTACAGTGCTTCCAGCTTAAAGAGCAAACTTTTTGAATTTTTGACTGTGTTATGGTTTCTATTCCACTGCAGGGAAACTAAAAGCTTAAGTTCATTTTTGGTATGGAGATATATTAAGGCTATGTTAATAGGTTCATCAAATTAGTTTGTGGTTTTGTGGTTACACGTGTGATAGGTGGCACCTTGAAGTGGCTGAATTTTATCAATTTCAAAATTTGATGTGTTTAGGCCAGGAAAAAAATAAATTATATACTTGGACCTTTATCACTTAGCACATATGAAATATAGACTGAGAAGTTTATAGGGAAAATAAATTGGTGCACCAAATTAATTTTATTATTCAAAAATTTCGAAAATCGCGCCTTGATGAGAGGATTCAGTGATTGTACCTCTTCTGCGCTCTGGATTAGTAGCTAAGAGGTGAGTAATCAGTGATTTAGATTTTTGTTGACAAGTTATGTCTAAACTAGTAGTTTTAGAAGTTAGCTAGGTTTTAAACAAAACTTGGGAGACCTGGACAAAAAAATATAGTTCATAATGTTAACTAATACTTAGCATTGCTGCAACTATTTTGCTATATGTGCTAGGCTGCACACTGATGTGTGAAACATTCATCCTTCCTGATTCCACCTCACTCTGACAGGCACTTTTCAGGCTCTTCTGGAATCCCTCTGATGTTGTCATTAGTCATAATATTATATTGTCACACATTTACATTATATTTTTACCAGCTTTGTTATGAAGGTGCATTATCAAGAATGAATAAATCTAGGCATGACATTTTAAATAAAAAATCTGAAATAACAACTTTATGATAAAAAAAAAAGTATATAAATTATGTGTTCCAGAAGAATAACTGGTCAGCATTGGCATAGTGTAGGCTTGGTGTGGGAGGCAACATCCAGTTCATTAGTCCAAGTTTACCAGTGACATCATCTACTGACAGCTTCAACAATGACTAATACTTACTAGATGACCTTGAGCATCACCAGGAGAGGGTCAGCAGGGCCTGCTACATATCTTTGCTGGAAAATACTTTAGTATTAGCAATCGACCAGTAATTTAAACTATTCTTGTTAGCTGTGTGAGTTATCGCAGTTGAATAAAGTTATTAGCATGCAGCAATTTATAATAAGGGAACGTACCTACACGCGGGCAAAAAATTAATAGGGAAAGTACCGTTTGGACCGCATCATAATGACGAATTCAACGCGGGTGAGGATTGAATGACGATCCGGTGACGACAGGGAAGAAAATAATGACGACAAAATAAAATGGCGATAACGTATTAGAGTCTATGAGAGAAGTCTGGTTTGAAGTTTCTGAGGAACCTTGTGGTGCTGTGTTCGTATTAACCTATATTTTAAGTGACAAGAAATTTGTAACTACAGTTTTGTGAGATAAAACTGATCATATCATAGTGTTTCAAAAAGTTTGCTCCTGTACATGATTAGGCAAATGATAGTGATGCCAGCTGAAAACAAATCACTGTAGATAGGCCAAATAAAACTGAAACCCCTTTACCAGATTACTAGTGATTTGCTTCAGTACAAATGGCGAGCAAGCTGGTCTAACTTAAATTTGAACACTAACCGCTAATATTTATTTCAAGACTACTTTGTGACTCGACTATAGGACAATGGATTTTCAAGAGGTAAACAATTAAATTTTCTCGGATGATACAGGTAAAGATCGCTAAACTGTATTCTCTTAGTGATTTGACTATTGGACAATGGATTTTTGAGTAAGAACAATTCTGTTACGTAAGGCGTATAGCTACGACTAACAGTGCATTAAATTACCACTGCCACTAACAAAATAGAAAATGAACTCTGCTAAGTTTGTAACAGGAAACCTCTCTCATATACTGCCTCCTTAGCTCTTGCCATTTTCCTCCAGGCATTATTAAAATGAAGTCTTTTCTCCTGAACTTCTTGCACTTGCGCTAATGTTAACGTTTTATAGTAGACTCAGGGGGTGGTCATGCATCGACTTCTTGCACTTTGATATATGTGTGTATACACACACACACACCAAAATCTCAATTGAGACTTGTTAGTGAGGGGCCAGCTCCGCTTGCTCGACTACACTACAGCATGCTCATACTCTACAATACTAAAGCACACTCTAGTCTAATCATTTAGTCTGATCTTTTTTAAGTTTGACAATAATTTGATCTTTGAAAACTAATCACCAGCAATTACAATATGTTCATACACACATGCATACACACATACAACATACCTTGTGTGTGTGTCCAGATATTAGAACATCCACATCTAGTTGTCTCTGAATCTAAACATTACAAACAATTTAAATCATGCCAATATTGTACCAGCTTGGTTTTCACTTTCAAAGTAAAACTTAACAACCCTCCCTCTCCTACCCGTACACGTGCACACACACACACACACACTCACCACAGCCAGACTCTCCAGATCTCCCCAAGGGACAACCTGGTGTCCATGAATGAGACCTATCTTGAAGTTTCCAACTGTAACCATCTTCTGCTCAGGATAAGCTGTAGACTATATGGACCATAAATGCAATAAGAATTCTTAAATATATATGACACATGAACACTGAGGTTAGACCGCCTCACAGTAGCACTTATGCAAAGACAACTGATTTATATTGGCATACATGGAAATTATTTAATCCACCTAAACCTGTATTAAGTGTATCATTGGTCTGTGAGTGAAGGTACATAGTAAGAGGCGTGATAAAAAAAATACAAAAAATACTAACACAACAAAACTTGATTGTGCACACGAAATTGTATCCTTAAATTCATTTGCCAAGACAAATTCATGCATCGTAAATATCCATTCTAACAAAACAGTGGCAATGGAGTGATGGTATTCTGTGAGGTTCACAAGACAAGACATTACTACAATAAATAGTCACTCTCAGTTAACTTAGGGCTAGATTTTGAAGGGTGATATCACTTTTATCACATGGCAGTTACTAGCAACTACGGCATATATACGTCTATCTTAAAAATACACTAATTATATCATTGTAATTTCTTTTAGAAGTATGGAAAAGATGACTCACATCATCAAAGTCTCCCTTCACAATGTGCACATCATTTGCTAAGGTCTTGAGATAGTCGTAGGTCTCTTTAGTACACAAATTACCTGTGCATAAGATGTGCTGAATTTTACCAGGGACCTAGAACACACACACACAAACATACATCACATGTCAGCACTTGGGTAGTTAGTCGTGCTGCCATTCTACCTATTGTAATAATTTGGAATAGTGGTATACTTAATTAGTGAGTGAAGTGAGATGCTCACAATTTCTTTCTCAGCCTTCTTTTACTCATTAGATGTCTTCTCTCTCTTTCATAAGCTTTTTATTTTTTTAAACAATACAGAATTAAAAATATTTGGTCGCCACCGGGAATGAACCAAGGACCACTTGTATTACGCACAAACGCTCTACCACTGAGCTTTAACAACCAGCCGATAATTCCCAGTGGTGACCAAATATTTTTAATTCTGTATTGTTAAAAAAAAAAGCCTGTGAAAGAGAGAAGACATCTAATGAGTAAGTGAGATGTTATGTCAATATCCTGCCAATATTCACATTGGCAATTCCCACCATGCAGCATTTGGCTACGAGCATGCTCTTCTCATTCCATAAGTAGGTCAGTCTACCAGCTCGAGTCATAGAATAGTGTCCATTACTCAGTGAAGCCCACCACGACAACTACATCGATCTTATGGAACACATGTATTATAATGGAAAGACCACTAGACTTTTAGCTACCTCATGTTGGGTATGTCTGCACGCCTCCTGACACCTGACAGGTGGTTGCCACAATAGTAACATGTTAATTAATTAGCAACTAACATACTAGTTGTCTAGTTGGTGCTAATACTTGCATGAGTTGAAAGGTCAATCCTGAAATTGTTACACCCACCAATTGTAGGTATAATACAAGTATTTCAAATTAATTAGTGAGACTCTTTCGGACATAAACAATAAGAATTCAACATTCACAGCTTACATCTGCCTTACCAGAAGCTTTTTGAACTGTGCCGGTAAAGCATTTGCTCTATGGGGTATGTGCAAATCTCCAATAACCAACACCAACTGTGAGAATAGCAGAGATCGTTTGCAATTCTAAAAAAAATGAACAAGCTTACCACCATGACGCCTCTTCCTCTAAGTTTCCCCAGCTAACTCCAGCGCACAGACAGACCAACCGTCGCAAGGAAAAGTTGTTTTCTTTGGTCACGTGTCACGTGACAAATTGTTCACGTAGAAACCTTACCGGGCACTATTTAGAACGCTCAGAATACCCAAGTAAGTGTGTTGACGTTGTTATATCTAATGTTACACACGGTCAGTGTTGTCGTCGTTATTAGAGGATACTGTTTTGTATGTAAAATCTGGGAAAGCTACTTGAGCTGGAAGACTCTCCTTCTGCTAGTTGGAAGGGGAGGGTTGCTTAAAAAGTCTGCTGTGTATTAGCAGCACGTGGACTTCATGGCTCTAGCTTCTCTATCGAGGAGTCTTGTACGTTTTAGGCAATATAGGTTGTTACTGACTTTTTCAGCATGTGTTGAAAATGATGTAGTTGCAGTTTGGTGTAAAATGAGCTATCCCAAGTGGAGTTACTGAGTAGGTAGAAATTGTGTTATACAAATCCAATAGTGTGAAGGTGAAGCTTACTAAATATGCTGGGTGGGATCCTTATGGGATGAATAATGCATTGATAATGTGGTTTCAAAGACGGGCATACACTGTAGTAATAAAGTTTCAGAGTAATTGTGCTAGTAATTACTGTAGCAGATTCATGTGTAGTATATTCCATGAGTGTTGACTTTTTGTTAGTAGAGCAGATGTATTATGAATGTGGTATTTTCTCTCTTTCTCTGTGTGTGTGTTTGAAGAATAGAGTTGGGCTGCTGGTAAAATCACTGCAGGAGTTGTGTTGGCAAAACAGTAGAATGATATTTATTATAAGTATAATAAAGTGGAAGTAACAGTAGAGAATGAATGGTGTGAATAGCTAGTATTTCTAAAAGAAATTTCCTAAATCATTGAATGATATGATGCAGTAGTTAGCTCAAGTTATCTAATCTTTCATAAAGGCTTTTTTTTTTTTTTTTTAATATTGTGGGGAAATTTGCTGGGAATTTGGCTGGTTAGTCATACATAATTGAGTGAAGGATTCAAGTAGCTTGGAAGAAGTGTTTCATGTGTGGGGGAATCCCTTTGATTCCCCCCCCCCCCCCCCCCCCCCCCCCCCGCCTTCCTTCTAGTTTGCCAATCAAAATGCTATCATCTGATTGCTGGGTGCTATATGTACAATACATTGCTAAATAAACATGGTAGTGTAAGTAGTACAATTATTTTTTTAATGTAGTAGTACATTTGATTCAAGTTATTTTTGTGCCATTCCAAGCATGGCTCTATCTAGTGGGAAGGAGTGAAGGTGGGCGAGGTGGGTCTTCATTGCTCCTCTTCCCTCCTGTTGCTAAGTTCCTCCTCCCATCAGCATTATCGTGGTGTGTACGTATGGTGGTGAAGCTGAATCCAAAATTACAGCATTTCATTCATAATAATTTCACTATCAATATGAATTTTTTCCCTCTGTAACCTGGTATATATATATATATATTTATTCCACCCTAGATATCTTCACAATGATATCTTTAGGTACATGACCTGTGAAATAACTCACTGTTATTTCACTGCGCAAGCTCATTACCCTAGTAGTTATAGCAACCGGCCAAACTAGCCATTTTTACAGCTACCTTCCTCTGATGTAGCCTACTCAGCCAGGTTAGAGGGGCTGCTAAAATATCAGCTGGGGGTGTGGGGAGCCCCTTGAACCAATTTTACCCTGTGAGTTACCAGTCCTAGTACAAACTACGGTAGCGAAGATATCTAGTGTGGAATAAACCTCTTATTACACTCAATAGAGTGATATGGCTAGATATTTCACTCTCAGGTTTTATTTTCACTCGCCTCTGGCTCGTGAAAATAAATTAGCCTGCTCCGTGAAATATTTCACCATATCACACTCTGACTCATGTAATAAGTACTATATGTATAAATATATATATATATGTGACCGTCTACAGGAAAACCGGGCACAACGCAGCACCCTTCGAAAAAATATTTTTGCACTTACAGAGTTGTCGCGGTCCAGATATTGAGCTCTCCAAGTTTTATCGTCATAGCTTAAGTCGTTCCCACTATAATAGACCTAACCGTTCCCTTCCGTCGGCTTGAAACAATACATTTTAAAGAAATCGATCGATCTTTTCTCGATATTTACGCACGCCACGTTGTGCCCGGTTTTCCTTTAGACGGTCACATATATACATGCATATATATATATAGAGAGAGAGAGCACTGGATTTGCCCAAGCTTCCCCCCTGAGCAAAATTTTCTAGATAGAGCTTTGGCAAGTCTTAAATAATTCCCATCGTAACCTTTAATCATCTTTTATGATGTTATGATCTCAGTTCAGAAACAGTATTGCTTGACAGCTTTTAGTTTCAATACATATTAGACATCTATGAGTAAAGGTTTGGTTCTGTAGATTGTCTTTTTGAAACGTATAGTACATCATTTCTATCAAGAAGGCATTGGTATTCTACCGAATTGTTGTTGACTTGTACCAAACTATTCTTTGAATGCAATGGTTCATGGACTACATTGTAAGGAGATTAGTGTGATTAGTAATGGTTGAGGAGGCATATAGTATACACACAGAGCAACCAGTAATCATGCTATAGTATGTTTTGCTAGGCCTGAACGACCAATACTACCAGATATGAGGTAGAGCCTGGCTGTATTTTTTATACCATTGTCTTAAGACCAAATAGAAGTTTACAGCATGTGGCACTATTATTTACCATGGACTATTTAATGTGTTAGACTATCCAATCACTTTGATAAACACCGGCACCCGTTAGTTAGAACTTTAGCTTTAAAATTAACCCAACTTGATTGACTTTTTAAATAGTGCACACATAGTTGGCAGTGATTGTGATTGTGTGCCAGTGGAGTGTTCTGCCACTGCTCTATACATACAAGCCATCTCTTTGGGAACTGACAATTGATATCTTAAAGAGATACAGAAACAATGGCAACTTATCAGTCCAGCAGGAAACTCCAAGCTATCAAAAATATTCTACAATTTTACTGTTCCACATGCAAGTTGCAATGAATAGCTGCTATGATGTATGCTTCTGTATGAATTTTAATTGTATAGACAGGTTTTCTATGTTAATTTGCAAACAACCACTGTCTAAGAACAAGCCAGCAAGGAACATTAGCAGAATGGTTCCTGGTGTTAGTGCATGCTAATGAAGCCATTTGCCTGACACTTGCTATTCATTGCCCAGTATTTAGGCGGCTTGAAAAATGTAATGATGCAATTCAGTCACATGTTGTGTGATAGTGATGGTGGCTGAAATAATGAAGGGCAGTATAGCACTTGGTGTACACTTGACCTTTTTATTTTTACTTCTTGCTTTCTTTTCTCTTTTGAATGGCCGAAGTCCAATGGTAGAATAGTTTTCCTTTTGATTTATCTTAAGTTATAAATCTAGCTCTACATCTTCCTATAGTTTCCTGAGGGCATCGTCAACTACTTTGCTCATATAGAATATAAATGTGCATTCCTTATTCCTTGTTGTCATAACAAATACTCAGATATAGCCTCATACAACTCAGGAAACGATAGGAGGAAAATGTAAACAGTTTGAAAAACTCCAGTATGTGTATGAAAGCATTTTTTTAATGACTAGTTGGTTTAGTAGGATGTAAAGTTTTATTCATCCTTAGTGTATACAAGAGGAATAGTTGGGAATAGCCGACTTTTTTTTAACCCTCAGATGAGTACTAGGATTAAGTCCCCATAATCAGGCACTTTTGCAACAATCCCCCCTCCCCCATCCAGTTCTTTTCATTGAATTAAGAATTTAGCTACGCTCAACACTCTGTAATGGCCTATATAATATTAAATTAATGTGGTGACTAAAAGCTTTGAAAGTACAAGAAGTGAAAAGGCTAATTGTATAGGACTAACACTTTGAAAACCCACGTCATATGCACACACACATACGTACGCATGCTTATGCTTCCTTTGCAGGTATCAATTAGCCATGAGTAGCTATATGTTGTCACACCTTGATAGTTGTTGATATAGACATACCCTGGCTTGCTGTAATGTTCACATTGTGATGGTTTTTTAGTTGTTTTTTTAAAACTAAATGTTTGCTTTGGCAACACATGTACTAAGTTTCAATACCATCTGTTGTGTATTACTTGCCGTTGGTTATGTTTATTCTCCCAATACCTCCTTACTGGATTAGCTGAAACTTCGTTTTCAACATTCAGCTCCTCCTAATCTGTTGAAAAACATTCCGGCTAATATGGGTAGAGCTTCTGTGTTAAAGAAAAGACATTGTCTCCAACTAGAAGCTACGTAAACTGTACATTTCCAAGGTTAACGCACGCATGCGCACTTACCTGTACTATTTCACTTAGCTACCTTGGGCGTGGTATTTCACTTAGTTTGCACTTGGTTACCATTCTATTTCAATTAGTTATGCTCAATTGAACAGCGATTTTTTTTCCCATACGTTTTTGAATTGGCAACTTAAGCACCGTACTATTAGACATGATTTTATTTGGTAGTATTGATGTTTTATTTCCATGATTTTACTGATGTACAGTATTATTGCTGCTACTCTCCAATTAATAAAACATGGGTACATGTGTGTCCATTTACTTACATGTGTGTGTGTTTGTATGCACAGCTTGTAAGAGCAGTGCTATTGTGGGTAAGGTTTGTGTTTTCCCAGCTGTATGCCAGTGTAATGGTGTCACACAGTGTGTGTGTGTGTGTGTGTGTGTGTGTACTAGGTGTGAAGTTATAGATTGTAGTCACGTGATTTAACTACTGGCTTATGGTGAGCGTGAATGGATTTGTTAACCTTTAGAAACACAAGTGACCATTCTTCTTGTTCGACACATCGTGTGTGTACACTATCTCTACTTCACCTTGATAATCCCTCAGCAGCATACCATACATGTGCTTACATTCCATCCAGCTGCCTGCGGTTATTAGTATTTACCCTGGACAATGAATGAATGAATCTCTGCAATTTATTTCCCAGGGTAGTGGTTTGAATCATGTGTAAGTTGAGTTGCCTCTACAACATTGCTTTCGCTTTCATAAAGCCCTAGCAACTTAATTCACCGTGAAACCACAACTGGTATATCCAGACCCTCAGTTTTTCAATGGCTGAACATTTGGTAGCTATCTGAATTATTTGACACATGCAAATATGCATGATACAATTTCAAATGATATTAGCAAGCTTGGCCAATTGTGCAACTCACTTAACCCAACGTTTCGACTTCTTGCCAGAATCCTTTTCAGGGGTCAAGAGTTCGACCTCAGTTGACCCGTGAAGAGGACTTTGGCAATAAGTCGAAATATTGGGTTAAATTTTAATTAACTTAATTGGATTTTAGAATGACACAATTTGCTATTATAAATAGTATTGTTGTGCAGACGAGCACAGTTTTTGCTTTTAATTTTTATACACCAATTTGTTTCACACATGCTAACCCAATTGATGTTTGCACTTCAGTATCATAGCAACTTGCATAGTTTCTAGTTAAGCAGTATTATTAAGCTGTGGACATTTTATGAAATATTGTTTGTCCTGTCATTATGTATGTATACATCCATTTGGGAAAATTTTATGTGTATTGTTGCAGCTGTCTAAGATGAGTCTATCTTCTCCAAGTGGAGACAGTGAAGATACCACTACTTCCGTCAATTCTTCTGAGCCCATTGATGTCGTCAGATCAACAAATTCCACGGCAACCGAGACAGAAAGCAGCCAGGTGAATGGAAGTGATGAATTAGAAAGCTCCAACTTCCTTCTAGGAAGTTTCTCTCCTATTCGTACTATGGAACTATACCCTCCTCGAGCTAAAGTCATTGGTAAACAATTTTAATTTCATGTTTTCTAAACTATACAGCACAGGAACTTAAACAGTTCAAGTTTATTGAATAACGTGCTAATGAAACTGAAATGGCAAAAGAGGATGTTATTTATTATTTGTTTGTTTGTTTGTTTGTTTATCTGGCTGTTAATAGTTATTTGTTTACTCGTTTTCTTTATCATTATCATCATCGATTGAATTCCATGATATAGTGAACTAGAAGAAAGAGCATGTGATAAAGTGAATGATCATGAGAGCTATTGTCTAGTAGTTTGTCATCATTAGATTATTAAAGTGTATAACATAAATAATGTTTACTCAACATTTATGTAATGTACCATTTGCTCTCAAATTTCAGAATATTGGAGTTGTTTTGCTGGCGTATGTTATTGATGATATATACTGTTTGCGTGTAGAGGAGGGATGTACCTGCACTGAGGTACCCTTTCACCTTTTGAGTGGAGAGAGTGTGGAGTATCTGGCTTCCTTGGAAGGGGCGGAGCTTGTGTGTCTCACTAACTACAGACTGTTGGCCACACATAGGGATTATGTCTATAGTGTAAGATCACCTATGTTTTATGTTTACTTTATACTATATTATTGTGTACGAATATTGTGTGAGTGCACATTACTGATGTAGTGTATTGTACTGGTAAGGTGTGGCTCCAACTACTAGCCATTGACATCTGCTTAGCTAAGAAAATTTGAAAGCAGACTGTAAATACATTAGCTGCCTTTTTTTTTTTTAAGCATCTGCTTCCTACCAGTTTCTTATTTAGGGTTAAGGCTCTTAACTGTGTGATAATTTCGTGGAAATGCTTCTTTTTTTTTCTTCAAGTCCCTAAAGGTTGTGATGAGTGGTTACTATGACAATGAAACCCTTTCCCATATGCAATTTCAAAAACTTGGCCAAGTTTTAGTAGTTCAGTGCTTTTTACCAGGAGCTGCTTGTAATTTAGATGGTCAGATTTTTTTTTATTTTATGTTTTGAATTACTTGTGAACAATGGCTCACTTGCCATTTGTGTAGAAGCACATCACTAGTATATAACTCACATATTACTATTAGTATTAGATCAACTATTGTTACTTGGTATAGAAGCCATTTTATTTCCACATAATGTGGCAGCAAAACAAATGATGGAACTGTCAACACCATTTGTGCATAAAACTTTTCATGCAGTGGTATAAGTAAGATTGTATGAGCTGCAGCAAGAAGTGTTGGTGTGTGTTTCCCTCATGTAAGTCATGTATGATTTTTGTGTGTGGATGGTATGTAGGTACCTGTTGGTATGCTGGAAGGGATGGAGCTGCAGACTAATAGAGAAGTGGCCACCTTTCTATGCAGGGATGCTAGAATGTTCAAGTAAGTATTCTCTTGATATAACGTAAGGGCTTTTACCACATTGTGAAAGGCTGCATGGCCTAAATTTGTCTGAAAAATGAAGTTGAAATGCTTTGGGGCATTACGGACACATGTAAGTGACATACAGTAAGTGATGATACACTTTCAAAATCTGCATTTTGATATGCTGTTGTGGACAGACTAACAGATAGACAGACAGACAGTCAGAGTGTTAATATATTATAAACTACATGTGCATGTACTGTATGCTGAGGGCTGACTACTGTGTGTAAGCTGTAAGAACCATATCCTAAAGTCATGCTGTGTTTGTGGGAAGTTTCTTTAGCTTGAGCTTTGATGAATTCAGCTCTGTTTATGTAACAATAATAAATTGTATGTTATTTAACCCTTTCATTGGCAATAGCACCACATGGTGCTCTACTATTACTATGTTATTCTCTCTATTTATTTATTTATTTTTTGAATATCCGATACAAGGCTCCCATTTATTTTTGTTTAAGGCTCCCATTTATTTTTGTTTATATTCTTATTTATATTGATTGATGCATTTACAGAAAGGAATACAATTTTACGTATTCATGTATTTCATGTTACTAAACTGGTCAAAGGAGCATTAACTCTATTAGTCTTGTTGATTTTGCAGTAAGATAAGTACATCCAGTCTTTTGTTCATTGTCGTACTATTATGTGAAGATGTATGATCTGGTCTTATTTAGGTATGATCTTTATTTAAGTTAATACAATTATTTAATTTTCATGTGGTGAAAATTTTACTTGGCTCCACCTCGTGTAAATTTTCTCACACCACTGTTGCTATTGATCCTGAATACCACAGTTTTCCATGCTATTATTATAGCAAAGATAATTTATTTCTGCAGTTAGGTCTTAATGTATTAATCCTTACTCTCATTCTGTAATTCTTCATACTTATATTCTCGTGGCTACGTAAATAGTGTTGCCCAGTGAATAAAGTGTGGCGAGGTCGCAAATGGTTGCCGTGACCTATCAGATCATGATTTCAGTTATACTGCTGCGGTATTTTAATATTATAACAAGCTTTGAAGCAAGCTATGGTATTAATATGAAAGATGCTGTCATTGGAGAGTCTATTGCCAAAAGGTTTAATTTAAGGCTATGTATTTTGACTTATTACAGTGAAATCATGTAATTACAGAATTGATGTTTGGTTGACTGTTGGCTTTCGTAGCTCAGTGGCAGAGTTCTTGTGCATTAAGAAACAGTCTTGGGTTCAATCTCTGGACAGCTGAAGTTTTTTAATTTTGTGTTGTTTAAAAATAAAGCCTGTGAAAGAGAGAGACTACATCTATTGAGTAAAAAAAAAAAAAAGGCTGAGAATGAAATTGTGAAATACTGGGAATATTGTACTCAGTATTCTACATACAGTGAATAATTGTGTTGTCATGAGGTCAATTTAAGACTAAATTAATTGTAAAAATGTTTGTTTATTTGTATAGATTAGTTTTCCCGAGTTACCAGAAGGTGCGTTCTTTCAACACCCACTTCCAATCAGTGTTGCGAGAATCAGCTAGTGACCACCGGAACTTGTTTGCTTTTGTGTTCCATGCCTCCCTGAGAGATATGAAGATGGACCAGGAGGAGGCCAATAACCTGATAGACAGACCAACTACCTCAAGAACTGGTAAGTGTAGAATTTGAATATTGTAGCTAAATAATGTACCTGATCTAGTTTGTTTCGATGAAGAAGTTACAGCATATTAGACACAAAATTTGAATAATATTTAATCTTTTTTTTTGTTTCACATTCCAGCTGATGCAGTAAGTGTTCAAGTTATTGTTAAATATGATGTCAGCTCTATTCAGTTGATATTCAGTCCCAAAAGAGTCAGAATTATTAATAGTATTTTTCTTTTTGCTGTTTATAATTTCATGAGTGCCTTTATTTATAAAAACTGGTACTTTAAAGGTTATTTTCGCGATGAGCTGGTGACAGCAGAATATCGTAGAATGGGATTGGGACCAGCTTCTTCAGGTTCTCATTCCAGTAGCAGGATGTGGAGAATTTCTGAGTGCAATAGCAAATATGAGTAAGTATTTATTTGAATTATTATTATTTTTTGGGTACAGGCGCTGTGGGTATCAATACACCTCAGTTGTCTAGAGACAAGGGTTATTCTGTATGTGTTTTTTTTACCAGAGCTGCTTTATCAAATTACTAAACTGTTGGGTCAAACACAAGCGATTGAAGATTGTGTTCTGGTTAATATTTATGTAAAGGTCGATATGGGATTACCAAGGATAGTGTAAATCTCGTACTAACTGAATACGGATGGGTGCAACCAACTTGTACGATGGCTCTATCTAGGCTGTAGGAAACGCATAAAATTAATTTTTGATTGGATGGTTCACTTATTCACCTCCTAGGAGGTGGGTATGAAATATATTCATTGTGAATTGAGCAATCTGATTGGACAGTTTGAATGTACCATGTTACAAGTTTATAAAATGTTTACAAGTGTGGTTATTATAAACTTGTTTTTATTGTGTGTGTGTGTGTGTGTGTGCGCGCGCGCGCGCGTGTGTGTGTGTGTGTATTCTCTGTCTCCAGTGTGTGCAGCACATACCCGAAGTTGCTGGTAGTGCCTCATTCACTACCTGATAAAGACATTGTGTCTGCTGCAAAGTTCAGAATGCTGGGCAGGCTACCTGTGGTAATATGGAGGTACGTATGTAAGTAGAATATATCTGTAGGATATTCAATCAGGGATTGTGTTTCACTGAAACCTACTGTAGCTTATTGCATAATTATTATCTTTATTTTTCATAGCTATATACACTCAAACCTCTCTTATAGTCAGGTGGCTTAGGGTCATTATGTAAGTTTACCAGTTTCCAATGGCATACAATTTTGTATGGTTGTTCCTTAGGGCCTACTAAAGAATTTTAGCCTAGGAGCCCTCATGAAACGCGTTCGTAAAGCAAGATGGCTGCCAATCAAAAATAATATCGGACAACTGTTTGGAGTTTGGTGAATCAAAGTAATAACAAGTGTGAAAAATTGTCACTTATAGGGAAAACACTCACAATTAAAGTGTGAAGTAGTAAAAACTAAGCCATTACATAACCATCCTTTGGTGTCGGGCTAGGTCCATGCAACTGTGCTATGTGGAGTATTACATGGAGTTAGATTGGAAACGATGTGTCATTTGTCAGCAGGATTAATGACACATAATGATGACCAATGTACAAGTAGTTGCGAAAATGTGGAGAAGGATTTTTAGGCAACATAGCTGAGCTGAGGGACCTGATGCCCTTCCTGCATGTGTTTCTTTTAGTGGCAGTACAAGTGCATTAGATTTTGTTGTCAAGTGCATCTTGGCACAAATCTCATCATTTAAGTTATAGTTAAAGCATGAGCGCTTAGTTTCTAGTCGATTTATTGCACGACAGCCCGAGGGCCGTAGGCCCGAGGACTGAGTGCGATAAGCGCTCATGCTTTAACTATTTTAAATACCGGGCAAGTGTTATTGCACACTTGCCAAGTTATTACACCTGACAACAATATAGCAACGGTATTTAAAGTTTAATAGTTCCAAACAGAACAAGCAAGGAAACATAAATACAAGAGTGTAGATGACTACAACGAAGAGAGACCACCCAGCAAGAGTAGTAAAAGTTAACAACTGCATTTTTTTTGTGAAAAACGTCTGAAGAAAGTAATCTCCACAAGTTTCTACTTTTTTGCTGCCGATAGCAACATACGATGAATAATAAGCCTCAAGCCTCATATATCATATTCCTTTAATTTTCAATGGTACTAATTTGAAAGACCAAGGGCGATGTGAAACTCAGGTATGACTAACTGTAGGTCAAGTCATTTTAGCACATAAGAAAGCTTCTGAATCTTGTACCACCATGAAACAAGGCATTCCTCTGATCTTGAGCCACCTCTTCCCATTTACATTGGTCTAAACGTTCACCACATGGCTTGGAGCAAGAAACTCATTAAACAACTTATCACATGTGAATTTGTATTTCATATGACAAAGTTTACAAATTGAAAGTATGATAGCTGCAGCAGTATCTGAACAATAAAAAGAAGGAGTTGTGGCCCCGGCCTGTCTTACGGATAGATTATTCACTGTTGGTGCTCTGGATAATTTTTGACCATAACCCCAACTCAACAACTGCAGAAAGTCATTTTATGGAACTGGAATCAGCCTTTTTCAGTTTCTTATAGTGCAAACCCTGGTGAAATTAGACCTCAGTTATAAATATCACTTACTGGAAGCAAGCAGCATTACCTTGCAGCTCCAATCACTTTCAAAAGATAGAAAGATTAACAGTTGTGCTATAGGATGAGATCAGTTTGAGTTCAGTGATGGGGCCAGAGAGGAATTGTTTAGCTGTAAGAGCCTAAGCATTAACATAGTAAGTAAATACCAGGCTGGAATATGGACTTCTTGCACTCAACCCCACCAAGTAATTTCAAATCCAAGTGAATTTGGTCAAAAATTGCTGCTGCACGGTGTTGAGAACTGGTCTGGCTTAGCATACCAGAAGTTTTTTTAAGTGTGCCTGCAAAGGAGATTACAGTAGATATAATTGTGCCAAAGTTAATGTACAATGCTGCTCACCACTGTGTAGTTGCTAATGCAGCCATAAATATTCAATTATTATCAATCTATGTTTTAAACTTGAAATTTAACATGTTAACTAGCTATACAATAATTATTGCATAATAATATTGCTTCTAAAAACAGAATATTTAAAGCATAAATAACAATAAATGCTCTGGCGGCCATTTTTAATTAGTGGGCTTAATTAAAATTTTTGGGTGGGGCTCCTAGGCTAATAATATTTATGAAGTTGAAAGAAAAATTCATGCAAAATTTGATCCTTTTGTCCGTCAAAAAACGGTAATTTCACTAAGCCACCAGACTATTATCCGGACAGTCTGGGACCAAGGGGTGTCCATAACTATGAAATGTCCGTAATTCAGAAATACTTAATTTATTCGGTGATGAACCGTGTATACAATTAATTATTTGATAAGAATTAGTATATTACTTAAAATTGACAAAAACACCTGTAAATACATGAATCAATTTATTTAAAATATGAAGTGATTTTAGTTTGCTTCATAGATTTCAAGCGAGGCTGAGCTGCATCGTCTCTCCAACTTTTTACCAGCATAAGATGTGCAGGGTGTGTGTTTCCTTTGGACTCCAACCACTCCAAAGCAGTATCGAAAGCAGCACAAGCTTGCGATGGATTGAAGAAGCTTCATCTTCATTTTCGGATTCAGATTCTTCTCTCTCTTGCAACACATCTTCTACAATTTCTTCATCGTTCATGTCCAAATATCATTCACTGTAGATTTTGGAACACCAAACTGTCCATACACTGCCTCACTGACTTCCCTTTCTTAACTTCTGATATTATCTCCAGCTTTCTTTCTAGAGTTAAAACGCTACGCTTGCGTTTAGTTACCGCGACCTTGCCTCCACCACCGCTCGTCGTTGAGTTCTTAGAAGAACTAGCAGCCCCACTGCCTATCAAAGAGTTTTGAGAAGAACTAGCAGCGCCGCCGCCGGTCAATGAGTTCTGAGAAGAACTGGTGGTAGACGCACTAACTGCCTGTTGATTTCCCTGCACACAACGCTGCGATCAAATACACTCGGAAGTGCCACGCGCGAAATTTTTTCCCGATTTTATTCGTTTAATTTGGTAGCTTTCCGACTACACTGACGATCCGTACGCAGTCAATAATTTTAGTTTGTGTCCGGTAGACAGAGGTGTCCGTAACTTAGACGAACGGATAAGAGAGGTTCGAGTGTACCTTATATTTAGTTGCCCCCTCCCATTTTAGTACATAATGCTGAAGTACTTAATGACATGTAAATTAATAAGAATTTTTTACGAAGTATGTATTTCCCTCTCTCTCTCTTCCTCTCTCTCTGTGTTTACAATGTGTGTGTGTTGTTTAGACACCAAGGTAATGGCAGTGTTATGGCCAGGTCTAGTCAGCCTTCAGTTGGTGTATTCAACTGGAGGAGTCCAGATGATGAGAAACTCCTGCAGTCTATTTCCCGAGCGTGCCCGTGCAGTGCGCACACAGGCACATACGCAATCAGAGACGGAGAGCTAATAGCAAACTCTGATCTCAATAGGTATGTGTATATAAGAAATAACTGTAAAATCTTTATCCAATTAAGTATCATCTGCTTATATATGGGTGTCTGACCTTACTGTGGTATTGTTGGTGCTCTCTAAATTAAGTTCAGTTATCCCTTTAGTTCATTTATTCACTAAGTATGCTATGTAGCTATGCCTACAAGGTCTAAGTTGTTGTTGTTTTTGTAATGTCAAAGCAATTTATCTTGGTGCATTACTATTATAATAATATTTTAATGTAAAAATGCCACTTTTATTGTTAGTTGCTTTTCAATTGCAGTTGATGTACATATGTATGTGTTTGTGTGTAGTCCAGCCACTAAAGAGTGTCCAGGCAATGGTCACATATGTGCCACGCCCCCACAACTGGTTGTCATGGATCTTAGATCCTATGCAGCAACTCTTGGCAACAGAGCAAAGGGAGGTGGCAGTGAGTGTGTAGGTAAGAAACAAGTGTGGTATATCAGTAGTTGTTTATTACTTCTTATTGTCATACTGATGAATATTTATTCTCGTGTCTTGTATAGACTATTATCCCAACTGTGATATTCGCTTCAAGGGTCTCTCAAACATCCATTCTGTGAGAAAGAGTTTTCAACAACTCAGAGCAGTGCTTGTCATAAATGATCAAGTCAGGTCTGTTTGTACCGGGGAGTTGTATCTAATATTTACATGTTTTGCATGGGAATCATATGTTCTATGTAATTATAGTTATAAAAATGTCCACATATACAAATGCATTCATGTTTGTAAATGTGTGTGTGTGTTCCTATAGTTTCCTGTCGAACCTCGAGAGTACTCAGTGGTTGAGTTATTTGTGTGAGTTGTTGAGTGTGTCTTGTGAGGTGGTGGAAGTTCTCCATGATTACTGTCAGCCTATCCTGGTCCATTGTTCTGATGGTTGGGATCGTACCACTCAGGTCGTGGCTCTGGCACAGCTCATGCTAGACCCTTACTACAGGACTATTAAGGTGAGATGAGAACACAGCAATGTGTGCATACATATATTATTAGAACATCATCTGAACAAATCAATAGCAAGCTACATGTAGAGTCATGATTGAGGTTTTAATGACTTGAATTTCCAATTTTATATGTTAAATTCTTCCAATTTATCAGAACTGTGATGTTGAATTCCCTGCATTAATTATTTCTTCTCACTAAAAACGTTCCTGCATTTATCTTCTTTTTTTTCTTTTCTTATTTACTTTGGAGGATGTTTAAGTAGAATTGTTAAATAAGGAGCAGGGTTTCATACAGACTATGGGAGCCCTGGGATCCCCCCCCTAAATTTAGGTCCCCCCTCTTAATTTAAATGTTTTTTTGAAAAATAATGATCTGTACAAGTATGGAAAAACTATAACTTAATTACTCTACTGCTAGTTTCTTAAAAAATGTTAAACAATTCTTCAAAATCATGACTGTCTAGTTCTAGTCCTTCAGTAGCAATTTGTAATCGTTTGTCTCAGTTTTCATCTAATATTCTGTTTCATAGTCATGACGTCACCATTTTCATGTGACTAAACTGTTTTTGTGACTCTACAAATCCCCACCCCCTCCCAAGCGAAAAATCCTGTATGAATTCCTGAGGAGGTGTAACAACATGCAAGCACTGGCAGTGGAATATTAATATACATACATGAATGGCAAAGAAAATTAGATTTTAAAGCCGTGTTTGTATTTGTGTGCTGGGCTACCTCACCCACCAGCACTGCACCCTCAAGCCCACTACTTTGATAGTGAGCTGTTAAATTAGGTATGAACTTTCTCAGAACGACGAATTAGGTACTTTTATTGTGCTACTATTAATTAAAAGTTTGGATTGATTTTTGAGATAATGCTAAGCAGTTGGCTCCGTATAGGTGCTAGCTTTTGTGAGTAACACCCCCTATCGTCACCTAATCACTCGAGCAAATAGCTTCTTGCTGCCAATGGTAGTTTTGCTCATGTTAAATACACCGGTGAGTGTCCCTTGCAAGTTTGCTTCTCTTATGAAGACAGCATTTATATCAACCATTTTTATTGCACGAGCTATTGATTTAGTATCGCCTATACATTATTCTTTTGGTCTAAGAAATGATTTTGTAATTGTATAGTAGCACTGAGAGTTTGCACCTTTTGTGCTTCATTTATTTATTTTTTATTTTTTTCTTGCAGGGTTTCCAGGTATTGATAGAGAGGGAGTGGTTGCTCTATGGTCATAAGTTTGGTGACAGGTGTGGGCACACTAGTGAAGATGGCAACCAGCGATGTCCAGTGTTTGTGCAGTGGTTGGACTGCATCCACCAACTCATGCGGCAGTTTCCATGTCACTTCCAGTTCAATGAACACTTCCTGGTGAGATATATACTGTACGTACAATCACTGTACATATGCTTTGTCTACCAGGCTTTTACCTATCAAATTTTGTAAATCTTACAAAAAACAACAACAACAACAACAAACTAACAACAACTACAAAAATGTTGCAATATCTTTTTTTTCAATGATTCAGTCATTCTCAGCTGAAATAATTATAATAATAGCAAATTTTCTCGTTCTAACAGCCAATGTTAATTAAAACTTAACCCGATGTTTCGACTTCTTGTCGAAATGTCGGGTTAAGTACGAAAATTTGCTTTTAATATCTTTTTTCATGATATATTTCCTCCTAGATCTTTTTTTTTCTTTTTTTTCTTTTTTTTCTTTTTTCTTTTTTTTTTTTCTTTACTTAATTTGTTTCAAAAAGATTTTATTTCAACTTGTAATGTACAAGGAATATGTCTCCAGTAGTTAATTTGTAAATGTCATTACACTACATCTAAATAGTGTGTGTGTGTTCATACAATGTATGTATATCTAGGTAAAGCTAGGTCAGCATGCATATTCTGGTCTGTTTGGAACATTTCTTGGCAACTGCATGAAGGAGAGGGAGTCGTGGCGTGTGGGAGAAGAAACCACATCTATCTGGACGTTTTTGCACCAAGACAATACGGACATACTCAACTATCTATACAAACCTCTCGGCAAGGGAGACAGTGAGGTAAGAGGCAGTAAGAGATTAAGATTAGAGTCTATATATTTGGAGAATTGCCAGGGTGAGGGAGGTTATGGTTCTTCTAGAAAAAGGGAAAAAATGGAATATAAAAAAATAACCTTCCCACCCCCCCCCCCCCCCATCCCCCCATCCCCCCCCTCCATTAATCTTATCCCCAGACTCCTGCACCTTCTTTTTTCAGGGCTGATAAGTAATGTCTCTACACTTTATAAATGAAAGCTACTGCAGTTTTTTTTTTTAATGTTAGCTCAGTTAGTGATAAAAATTTGATTAAAAAAGTTGTTTTAATACAAGACCCACCCAGTTTAACATTAAATTAATTATTCAGTCATTCTTGGCTGAAATTATTATAATAATAGCAAATTTTCTCGTTCTAATGGCCAATATTGTTAATTAAAACTCAACCCTTAAGTTTTAATTAACAATATTGGCTGTTAGAACGAGAAAAATTGCTATTATTAAAGTACTACGGCATAAATTGTCTTTCTAGTAGAATTTTCTACTTTATTTATTATTTTGGACATGTTTAAATTCCTTGTCCCTATAACTGTTGTAGGTGTTGCGTCCTGTAGCTCAGATACAGAGGATATTTCTGTGGAGAGCGATGTACTGTGCTCCAGTCATGAGTACTTTACCAATTCAAACTTCAGAAAACAGCACATTGCCTCCAACATCTACTAGCACTGATGGAACAGTAATCCAAGAAGAGAGTATGCTCAGAGGGAGGGACCAGTTGCACAGTAATGGAGGTCACGTGGCTATGGCTGTTGTCGAGGAAGATGAACCTATCAATAAGAGTACTGCAACTGTATCTTTAAATTCTGAAGAAGTAATGTTAGAGTCTAAGCAAGAAGTTAGCAAGGTCACCGAGGAAGAATTGGCTGGTACTGAAGAGGTCTTGGACACCTCTGGTAACATGGAATCTAGTAAGCCAGTAAATGTTAGCTCATCTGGTAAGGTGGAGTCTCATAGTGTTGATGGAGGCTCAGGCAGTAATTTGTCCAGTGAAGAATATCATGAGCATCTTCACAGACTGAGTCAGTCATCTTGTTGTAGTAACCATACCAGCTCTGATCCTATAGACATACCTGCATCCTCTGACACTCAGAAGTCTAGAAGTGTTAGTTCAGGCAATGGACATGTGTCTAGTGATGTCCCTCACGAGTGCAGTGACGAACATTTTGCACTGACGCCCCTGGCACACCCACCTGCAGCCAATATAGAAATGAAGTCAATGAAGAAGGAATCCTTTACCAACTCAGATCATACTAAAATATCTGGCATTGACAGATGCTATCAATCTCCTGTGTCTAGAGGAAGGTGAGTTTGGCTAGTATTTTTTTTATCAAAAGGTCAGTCCATCTTTTGTCTATGTAGGCTATTGCGTATATGTATTTATTCCACCCTAGATATCTTCACAATGATATTTTTAGGTACGTGACCCTTGAGATATCCCATGATATATCATGGCCTACCTTTACTCTAGTGGAGCCTACCCAGCCAGGTTAGAGCAGCTGCTATAATATCTGCTGGGGTTGTGGAAAGCCCCTAGTGAGATTTTGCTAACTCAAAAAACTACTCCAGTAAAGATATCTAGTGTGGAATAAACCACTTATTACACTCATCAGAATGATATGGCTAGATATTTCACTCTCAGGCTTTATTTTCACTCTCCTTTGGCTGGTGAAAATATAAATTAGCCTATGAAGTGAAGTGAAATATTTCACCATATCACATTCTGACTCGTGTAATAAGTATTATTTATTTATGATGTTGACAAATATTTGTAGTTACAATGATAATTTAGCCAATATTCAGGTATTATTACTTACGATGCAGCTGCTGATGTAGATATTCCATGGTTTATTGTCACTAAATTTTTACAGCTCCCTTCTTTAACTTTAGTAATTTTACTTGAATTACTGAATAAGGTTCACAGTAAATAACTGAACACTATTTTTACAAATCCACAAATATGTCGTTGTTGTAACTATTGTGTTCCGTTAGTAGCTAGTCTTCCTCCTACCAGCTTTTCTATATACTTAGTACAGTTTGTTTAGATGTATTATATACTTAATAAATTTTGTTTAGATGTATTACCACGACAGTATCATGATCTGTGGCATTTAGTAGAAGAAATCCAATCTTAAGTAATACTTTTGGTTTTAGTATGTTTCCATTGTATTTCAGACATCACTATTGCTTGGATGTGGATGGTCTGCCATTGAATGACGATGTAGTTCAGACTCAACTTCAAGAAATAATGTGGAGACATAAAAAGGAAGTGCGACGACTACAGCAGCAGGTGGCCAGGGCCAGACAGTCTGGACACAGTGAGACTGGCGGTAAAGTGGACCTTCAGCTCTTGCAAGAAGAACTTTCAGAGTTACCAACAGAGAAGGAGGTTAGTGTACTGCAAAGGATACTTCAGTTTATGATTCTGCTGCCAATATGAAAACACGGAGGTGCAAACAAATTAACTCTTGATAAATAATGATTTTGTTGTCATTATAGACACAATTCTGGTAAATGCAATGCTGTAATGAATAGGAGTGGACGGTATTTCGATATATTTAGTCATTTTATTCGGTGTTGCCAAACGTATTCGGTTCGGTATCGCCAGTTTGAGATAAATGGTATACCGCCAGCACTAGAAATCATGCATAAAACCTGAATAATTTTTTTTCCACTGGACTTGAACTTGCAACTCTTGATCTACAGCCAAGGACACTCGCAACTAATTCACCTGGAACAAAACCATGCCAAGGCTGTTGGAAGACCTTTTTCTTAGCTTTTTTCTTTCTTTCTTACTTTTGTTTCTTCTTTCATTTCCTTTCATTATTTTCTTTTTTTTTTTCCCTCTTTTTTCTTCTCTATTTTTTTGTGTTTCCTCCTTTGTTCATTCTCTCTTCTTTCACTTTTGATCCCTAATCTAAGCTCTTGCCCCTCTGCCATTCCTTGCTTGTATGCTTCTGCTGAAGAAAAAGTTAAAAGCTGAAATTGTTAGCCCATGATATTTTACTTTATCATTGTTGTAATTAGTCAATAATTAGTCGTATCGTGATAACTTTTAGTTAGTTAGTCAATATTTTTAAAATCTGATATTGTCCACTCCTTGGAATAGATTAATTTAAAAAAAAATCTTATTTATCACTATAAGGTGTACGGTACTATTGATAGTGTATCACTTACTTGTGTTTTATTGTTGATATATTTATTATTTATTTATGTTATTATCATTAATTATTGTTATTATTATTATTGATATTTTATTATTATTAGTCTCCTAGTAGTTTGGTGAGCTGGGACTGTGTGGATGAGAATGGTGAAGGAGTGAGATGGATTCCAGATCATGCGGTCACTCACTGTTGTGGGTGTGGCAACACATTCTGGGCTGCCAACAGGAAACATCACTGCAGGTGTGTGCATATGTATGACTGTGTGTGTATAGGCCAATAGCTAGATGTGTTGGCCATTGTTATAGTGCACTATAAGATCCTCTGTATCTAACAATGATGTGCACAAGTCCTGGGATCTATGAGGATGTTTAATGACAGACTTGTTATTGGCTTACAGGAGCTGTGGTAAAGTCTTCTGTGGATCGTGCTCTGATTTTTACTGCCCTGTACCAGCTGAGCAACTATTTTCAGATGTTCGGGTTTGTGAAAAATGTTTCTACAAGCTGGATGGCCATTTACGCAAGAATGAGCTAATTCCTACAAGTACATAGATAGTGCATTTCTCAGACATGCACTGGTAATATTTTCTTGTTTTAATTGTGACAAGATCCATTAAACCTTGATGTAATTGAGGTATTAAAATTGGCTTTTAAACTTTATACTTGAATTCAAGAAGTGGATGATAGCAGTGGATTATCTAGTCATGTAGTTAATTTTTATCCTATGTAGGTATGAACAAATTTTAGTCATTTTCCCAATTATTGTTGTATGTACATTTATTTCTATTGTTTTTAAATCACTTTCATTTTCTATTAATATGTACATCATAGTCTGACAGTTGAACCTAAACTTTTAATGAATACGATAACACAAAAAATTGTAACTTCTCTTAGTTTTATGCCAATATATTTATAGTGCAAATAGCAGCTTGACATTCTTATTTTTACAAGTTCTACGTACTTATTTAGCACTAATGCTGAGAGTTTTATTTATTATACACTAATAATGAGAGTTGTATTTTTTAGTACACTAAATACTAGGAGTTTTATTTTTAGTACACTAATACTTAAGAGATTTATTGTACACTAATACCGAGTTCTATTGTACACTATTACCGAGAGTTCTATTGTACACTAATACTGAGAGTTCTATTATACACTAAAACTGAGAGTTCTATTATACACTAATACTGAGAGTTCTATTATACACTATAACACTGAGAGTTCTATTATACACTAATACTCCATTATACACTAATACTGAGAGTTCTATTGTATACTAATACCGAGAGTTCTATTGTACACTAATACCGAGAGTTCTATTGTACACTAATACTGAGAGTTGTACTTATACTACACTAATATTGGGAGTTCTGCTTATTGTATATTAATAGTTACTGAGAGTTTACTTATTATTCATTGATATGTGTGGGTGTGTATATGATTAGTGATGGTCTTGAATATTGGTGATTGGTGTGTGTGTGTTTGGTGATACCAATTGTTTGGTGTTGTATGTACATCATAATCAATATATTTATGTATAGTAAACCAGCTGACATCTTGTGCTCAAAAGCATCTTGGTGTATATCATCAGTTTAGGCAAGAACTGTTGATGTGCAGTTCTTCACAAGCTATGTTCTTTTTCATCTTGAAGTAAAAACAAAATTGTACGCTGTTAATTTCTGTTTGAAGTCATTCACCAATCTTCATATATGGGAAAATGGTATCATTGAAATAGCTCTCAAACCAAGCACCCTCATGACCTGGGTTTATAGTCATGATGAAGTAGTCACCTGTACATACTTATCACAAGGAGGAAATATCTGCCAGAATCAAACGTGATGGACAATTAAGTTTTTTGTGGATCTATTTGTCCAAAGCCAACATCCTTCATGTGGGCTGGTATGCATAGCCAGTCTTAATAACAGCAACATTTCTCGTTATAACAACCAATAATTATGTTAATTAAACTTAACCCGACTTTTCGACTTCTTGCTGGAGTCCTCTTCAGGGGTCAACTGAGGCCAAATTCTCCGAGGTGACATATTGAACACAATGTAAACTGTAACATTACTTGAGGGTACCTTACCGTTGATTATATCCTGAAGGGTGATTTGCACACAGCATAGGCAGCCAGCATCCTGGAAACTCTAAACCTATGTCTGTTAAACTTTTGGTGTCATCTGGTATGTGTCGAGTTTCCTTGATCCTTCCCATTTAATAGAGTGATGTTGCTGCCAAGCATGTTCAGCAATAGCTGAAACCTTCTCATCACCTCTCCTGCCAGCATCCTGATGTTCTTTCACTCTTTGCTCAAGCCTTTTAGTTGTTTCACCTAATGTATACTTTACCACAGCTGCAGGGTATATTGTACACTATAGATGACGTGGTGGAAATGTGTATAGTGTCTTTGACTTTAGAGTCTTATCCAACTTAAGTGCTGCTTTGATGTCAATGTCTCTACACACTCCCTCTATACTTTACTCAATCCTGCTATGTATGGAATAGTAAGAATCGAACCTTTCTCTTGCTCAGTATCTGTGTAGTTTTCTGTACACAGTGGAAGTAAGCATACCATCACTCTCTTCAATAAGCAATCCAGAAAAGGTAGCTTACTATCTTCCTCTAATTCCATGGTGAATTTTATAGAAGGTACGTCTTACAGAGTTTAAATAGTCCAACAAAAGTTTTCAGTTCCTTTCTTAACTATGCAAATGGTGTCATCTACATATCTCTTCCTTAACACTGGTTTAACAGCCGAGTTTAAAGCTACTTCTTCAAATAATTCCATGTACCAATTGGCCACAACTGCAGGAACAGGAGAACCCATGGCTACTCCATCTACTTGTTCATAACAGTTCTTGTTGTACCTAAAGTGTGTAATCTAAGACAGACCTCTAATTGTTCTGTGATACACTCTGGAACTTATTTCTGATCACAGATACTGTCTCATCTATTGGGACATTGGTGAACAGCGAAAACACATCAAAACTCACCATCATTTCGTCAGATCTCAAGCGTACACTATTGACTGCTTGCATGAAATGTTTTTAATTCTTTATGTATGATTTTGTCTTACCAAACAATGGAGATATCATTTTTGATATGAGCTTCGATAATTGTAAGATTGTGATCCAATGCAGGAAACAATAGATCTGAGTGGGATTCCAAACTTGTATGTCTTAGAAAGGTCATAAAGAAGAGATGACTTAAGTCATCTCTTCTTTATGACCTTTCTTACTTCCTTACGGTTTCCTATAGAAGTAAAAAGTCAATAGAAAATGTCCCTCCCATTTCCATCCCTCATTTCCAACCTAAATATTTCACTCGCTCCCAACTTTAAGGTAGCTGTCTCTCCCTCACATTAGCTGTTGTATGTGTGTATTGTGTATTGTATAAATGGATAAAATATGTGACAGTTTATTTTCAAGATGGTATAATGGTCATGCTGGTCATTTACACGTTACACTAGATGGCAAATTGTTAAGGTTGTACATTTTTTAAGTAGTACATTTTGATGACTATTCAGATTATATGATTGATGGTGTTGTTTGTTAATATGTTACATTTGATGGTGTTGGTTGTTAAATAGTCATTTGATGGTGTTGGTAGTTAAGCTGGCACATTTGATGGTGTTGGATGTTAAGCTGGTACATTTGATGGTGTTGGATGTTAAGCTGGCACATTTGATGGTGTTGGTAGTTAAGCTGGCACATTTGATGGTGTTGGTAGTTAAGCTGGCACATTTGATGGTGTTGGATGTTAAGCTGGCACATTTGATGGTGTTGGATGTTAAGCTGGCACATTTGATGGTGTTGGATGTTAAGTTGGCACATTTGATGGTGTTCGTAGTTAAGCTGGTACATTTGATGGTGTTGGTAGTTAAGCTGGCACATTTGATGGTGTTGGATGTTAAGCTGGCACATTTGATGGTGTTGGATGTTAAGCTGGCACATTTGATGGTGTTCGTAGTTAAGCTGGCACATTTGATGGTGTTGGATGTTAAGCTGGCACATTTGATGGTGTTGGATGTTAAGCTGGTACATTTGATGGTGTTGGATGTTAAGCTGGTACATTTGATGGTGTTGGTAGTTAAGCTGGTACATTTGATGGTGTTGGTTGTTAAGCTGGCACATTTGATGGTGTTGGATGTTAAGCTGGTACATTTGATGGTGTTGGTAGTTAAGCTGGTACATTTGATGGTGTTGGTTGTTAAGCTGGTACATTTGATGGTGTTGGTAGTTAAGCTGGCACATTTGATGGTGTTGGATGTTAAGCTGGCACATTTGATGGTGTTGGATGTTAAGTTGGCACATTTGATGGTGTTGGATGTTAAGTTGGCACATTTGATGGTGTTCGTAGTTAAGCTGGCACATTTGATGGTGTTGGATGTTAAGCTGGCACATTTGATGGTGTTGGATGTTAAGCTGGTACATTTGATGGTGTTGGATGTTAAGCTGGTACATTTGATGGTGTTGGTAGTTAAGCTGGTACATTTGATGGTGTTGGTTGTTAAGCTGGCACATTTGATGGTGTTGGATGTTAAGCTGGTACATTTGATGGTGTTGGTAGTTAAGCTGGTACATTTGATGGTGTTGGTTGTTAAGCTGGTACATTTGATGGTGTTGGTAGTTAAGCTGGCACATTTGATGGTGTTGGATGTTAAGCTGGCACATTTGATGGTGTTGGATGTTAAGTTGGCACATTTGATGGTGTTGGATGTTAAGTTGGCACATTTGATGGTGTTCGTAGTTAAGCTGGCACATTTGATGGTGTTGGATGTTAAGCTGGCACATTTGATGGTGTTGGATGTTAAGCTGGTACATTTGATGGTGTTGGATGTTAAGCTGGTACATTTGATGGTGTTGGATGTTAATCTGGCACATTTGATGGTGTTGGATGTTAAGTTGGCACATTTGATGGTGTTCGTAGTTAAGCTGGCACATTTGATGGTGTTGGTAGTTAAGCTGGCACATTTGATGGTGTTGGATGTTAAGCTGGCACATTTGATGGTGTTGGATGTTAAGTTGGCACATTTGATGGTGTTCGTAGTTAAGCTGGCACATTTGATGGTGTTGGTAGTTAAGCTGGCACATTTGATGGTGTTGGATGTTAAGTTGGCACATTTGATGGTGTTCGTAGTTAAGCTGGTACATTTGATGGTGTTGGATGTTAAGTTGGCACATTTGATGGTGTTCGTAGTTAAGCTGGCACATTTGATGGTGTTCGTAGTTAAGCTGGCACATTTGATGGTGTTGGATGTTAAGTTGGCACATTTGATGGTGTTCGTAGTTAAGCTGGTACATTTGATAGTGTTGGATGTTAATCTGGCACATTTGATGGTGTTGGATGTTAAGTTGGCACATTTGATGGTGTTCGTAGTTAAGCTGGTACATTTGATGGTGTTGGATGTTAATCTGGCACATTTGATGGTGTTGGTAGTTAAGCTGGCACATTTGATAAGATGTTACATTTGGTGGTGTTGGTTGATACATTTGAATGTGTTGATAGTGTTGGTTAAGATGGTACTTCGATGGAATTGGTTGTTAAGCTGGCACATTTGATGGTGTTCGTAGTTAAGTTGGCACATTTGATGGTGTTGGTAGTTAAGCTGGTACATTTGATGGTGTTGGTTGTTAAGCTGGTACATTTGATGGTGTTGGATGTTAAGCTGGCACATTTGATGGTGTTGGTTGTTAAGCTGGCACATTTGAATGTGTTGATAGTGTTGGTTAAGATGGTACTTCGATGGAGTTGGTTGTTAAGCTGGTACATTTGATGGTGTTGGTAGTTAAGCTGGCACATTTGATGGTGTTGGTTGTTAAGCTGGTACATTTGATTGTGTTGGTAGTTAAGCTGGCACATTTGATAAGATGTTACATTCGTGGTGTTGGTTGATACATTTGAATGTGTTGATAGTGTTGGTTAAGATGGTACTTCGATGGAGTTGGTTGTTAAGTTGGCACATTTGATGGTGTTCGTAGTTAAGTTGGCACATTTGATGGTGTTGGTAGTTGAACTGGTACATTTGATGGTGTTGGATGTTAAGCTGGCACATTAGATAGTGTTGGTTGTTAAGCTGGTACATTTGATGGTGTTGGTAGTTAAGTTGGTACATTTGATGGTGTTGGTAGTTAAGCTGGCACATTTGATGGTGTTGGTTGTTAAGCTGGCACATTTGTTGGTTGTTAAGCTGGCACATTTGATAATGTTGGTAGTTAAACTGGCACATTGGATGGTGTTGGTTGTTAAGCTGGTATAATTGAAGGCGTTGGTTGTTAAGCTGGCACATTTGATGGTGTTGGTTGTTAAGCTGGTACATTTGATTGGCGTTGGTTGTTAAGTTGGCACATTTGATGGAGGTTGTAGTTAAGCTGGCACATTTGATGGTATTGGATGTTGAGCTGGCACATTTGATGGTGTTGGTTTTTGAGACGGTACATTTGATGGTATGTGAATATTGTATATTTGATCTCTTGTAGAGAGTAAGATGACTGATTGTTTTGAGCTGATGGCTGGACAGGAACATAAATTCAGCTTTCTGATGAAAATATCCTACAGTGGAGATAAATAATATTAGTATAACTTCACAATTTTTTCTTGGCCATATTGTATCAATTACGAGTTCTCTTTTTTTAAAAGGCATTTTGAAATAAATACACAAGAATTTAAATCACTCATTGCTGTCGCAGCTCAGGGGTAGACCAGGTATATGAATTAAGCAAGTAGTCCTGTACAGTATTCAATCCTCTAGCTATTATTATTATTCTTAAAAAATGTTTTGAAAGAGAGAGAATATATGTGTAAGTTTTTTTTACTATAGTAAATTCTAATTAATTAGTCAGGCAGAATGACAGACAGACAAGCTGACAGACGAATCAGATACACCTACCTTCAAGTTACTAGCTCAAAATTTGTATTCTGCGACGATTTTGTCTGGACTTATTCCATTGTTCCTATCTCTGAGATATTGGTTGACCCTGTCAATGGTTTCATTCTTGACTTGATTCAGTGCAGCCATTACTTCATAGGTCCTGACAAAAAATCTCACTATTTTAGATCTATAAATAGAATATATAGAATTCTGTTAAATTCTTTATTCAACTAAATCTTTCTTACTTTGATAGCATTTTATCCCGTACAAAGTTTAGACAAGGTGAACTTTAATTGTTTCGCATGAGAGCAGTGTAGCACTTAAAGTGAATAGCGTTTACCGTTGGTTAGGCACGCTAGCGTAGATGCGCGACTGCGCTAGCGTGTGCGCACGCTTCCACCCACGGACACATCTCCAAACCTCCTTGTAGTCGCAAATTAGACCCTTCACCTAGCCTCTTGGAGCGAAGCGCGATTAAGCAAGGAGTCTGGTTTTCCAGACTACAAGGAGATACAAATGACAATAGTTACGGCTAAGCGTGTGAGGTCATTACAGTAGCGAAGACCTGGCTTTAACAATTCTCTCTAGAACCCTTGTTAGAGCTAGCTATAGCTATGTCCAAATTGCTTGGAAACACAAAATACTAGCAACTTTCAAGGGTGTCCTTGGAGCTTTACCTGTGGATATCTCTCAAGGAACAGCTTCTTTAGTATATTCCAATTTAGCAGGGAAAGCGTTATTCCAAAATTAAGTGTATTGGAATAGAATATTTCCACATTTAGCCTTTAGCCATTTTAGTCCGTGTCTACGGATTTGTAACCCTCCTATACAAAATCCTTGATCTGCCATTGCATTAGTGCAGTGAGTTTGACATCTAGAACAAGGATATTAAAAACAAAATGTGCAAGAATTGTCTGACTCAAAGTGTTGCTTGAGAGGTCACTTGAACGAACTGAAAGATCAATATGTGAGAATGTGCTCCATAGGAGATAAGTGATTAAAATATTGATATCGTGTAGTAGAAGTGGATGGAACTCAATTTCTAATTTTAGTTGAAGATCTTGTGGAATCAGAAAGAAAAGCAACGTGATTAAATATGTTAAATGAACCTGATGGCTACTTAGGTCTAGTACTTGTGCGAAGTATATTAGTGATCAAATATTGAGAAGTCTTCATTTATAAGGAACTATTTAAAATGTACTTAGTTGCGACCCCCGTTGAACTCTTTCCAATAAAATAATGTCTTGTGTTTCTTTAGTTACATTTTTAATAGTATCTCTACTGAAGCTGTAATAATTGTTATTTGATAGTGACAGGGAGACATCGATGTGTGTGGATTTGAATTATTTAAGGACAGAAAGTAAATCAGATATACACTCTTAAACATAAACAAAATTTTCCCTATTTTTTTAGTAATCTTTGAAACCAAAGAGGGCCTGTGTGATGCCTTTAAGTTTATAGATGAGTTCATTATGAGGGACTTAATCAGAGCTTTGACAAAATCAAGAAACACAATTTCTGAGTATCACTTTGACTTTTCAAATACATTTCCGTTTCTATGGACAGGAAATGATTTATTTAGTTAACATCTATTAGCTACAGTTTCTTTGTAAGAGGGCGAGGCTGATGCAAAATCAATACATAACTGTACTACTATAGTACATATAACATGGCAGTAAGTTTTATTTAGCTAAATAGCTTTCCTGGGACTATGGCACTAATATGGTCACAGCTATGAACTTTCTTTTACAAAGTCCCAGCAATGAATTAATGAGCGAGTGACGATCTGAGTGAGCTGACTTTGCTCTCTGAATTACTTTGACATTTACTTCTGTATATTGATACTGATTAGATTATGTTTACATCAAGTAAGGTAAACAAAGTGAAGAATGGGAAAATGAAGAGTACAGTGGTATAGGAAGATGTTTAGATATGGGTGGGCTCATAGGTTTGTGTTTTGTTGTTTTCTGGTGTTTATGTGAGAAATCACAAAAAAATGATGGGGGCCACTGATGGGGGGGGGGGGGAAGGGGCTTTAGCCTACACTGTTTAGGCCCACTGGAGTATCACATTTCTAGAGGGAGGAGTGAGTGTGTGAATAAAAGGACTGGAATCTAAATATTCTAGTATTCTAGATTCTTTTTGCTGAGCTAGCAGTCTCACCTCCTCTTGGTATCATTGTGCTACAGCATTGTTGGTTGAGATTAAGGTAACAATAAATAATATCTAATCACACACAAAGCAATTGCTAATATTATTCTGGAATGCATACAGGTCACATTGTTATGATACTTTGCTTGCTAATCTGTATGCAACTCAGTTCTGTTGCATCACTAATCTTCCTCCTGTTTGGTTTTCAAAATTAATATTACTTGTATACCCAAAAGGCTTCTTTGAAGGATAGTTCTCATTAGAGGGCTCAGATGCCATGATGGAGATAGCAGGGACTTACAACTTGTCACGTGTCAACTAGCTTATAACTGTATGAATGGAACTCTGCTGTGCTAATAATCTCCAGTGAGTCTTCATTACATATTATTTTAGCCCCCACACTTACAGCAAAGGTTTGATTTTTGTTTATAGATATGGGAATGATAAATAATTGCATAAACTTAATTAGAGGCATTTTAGCAAGAATTTAGAGCAACTAAAAAGCAAAATTGTCTGCTTAATAATATTATAGATGTGTCCAGGTAAGCACACGTTTTTACTAGCAAATACTCCTAAAAAAACAAAAACTACTGAATCAGGTAACTTGTGATCTATTCTTTTCATTTTCTATAAGCAAGGTTACATCTCTTTGAGAAAGTTAATCTCTACTTGGACTTGACTTAATATACAAGTTGTTGTAGTTTTAATTGCTTCAACAGTTCTAGAAGTGCTTCCAACCTGCATTCTTTCTAATCTTGTGTTCAAATTTAATTCCAGTATAAAGTTAATGCAAAACTTGTGGCCAACGTTTTTATCATGTGATCGCTTGACATGTGGAGTATCTTTATGAGTAGCACAACTCTTCATGCCTTTATACTATTGCTGGTGTATATCATTAAAGTAATAATTATAATAATAGGAAATATTTCTCTTTTTAACAGCCAATATTTTTAATTATAACTTAACCCGATGTTCCAATTTCTTGCCAAAGCTCTCTTCAGGGGTCAACTGAGGTCGAACTCAACTGAGGTCGAACTCTCAGTGGTGATATAATAACACAAAGTAAACAGCAAGATTTCTGGAGGGAATGCTTACTGGTTATTATATCCTGGAGGGTGATTTGCACGCAGCATGGACAACCAGCATCCTTGAAGCTCTAAGCCTATGTCTCTGATGTTAAACTTGTTGTTGTGTCAGGTGTCATCTTTATGTGTAGAGCTTCCTTGATCTTCAACTCACAATTCTTACTGGCTCTGTCTACAACTCTTACCTCTTCCCATTTAATGGGGTGATGCTGCTGCCAAGCATGTTCAGCAATGACTGAAACCTTCTCATCACCTCTCTTACAAACATCCTGATGTTCTTTTACTCTCTGCTCAAGCCTTCTAGTTGTTTCACCTATGTATACTGTACCACAACTGCAGGTTATACTGTACACTGGATGACTCTGTGATAATAGGTATAGTATTTTTGACTTTAGTAAGATGTGATCTTAGTGTCTTACCCGACTTAAATGTTGTTTTGATGTCAAAGTCTCTATACACTCTCTGAATGCTCTCACTCAATCCTGCTATGTATGGAATAGTAAGAATCAAACCTTTATGTTGCTCAGTATTACTATTATTAGGTGTCATCTGCATATCTCTTCCTTAACTCAGGTTTATCTGGAGCCGAGTTTAAAGCTATATACTTCTTCAAAGAATTTCATATACAAGTTGGCCACAACTGCAGAAACAGGAGAACCCATGGCTTCTCCTTCTACTTGTTCATAACAGTTCCTGTTGTACCTAAAGTGTGTAAGTTGATTTAAGACAGACCTCTAATAATCCTGTGATGCACTCAGGAGATAGACATGTTCTCTCATCTAGACTTTCATCTTTCTGGAACTTATTTCCGATCACAGATACTGCGTCGTCTATTGGAACATTGGTGAACAGGGAAGACACATCAAAACTCACCATCCTTTTGTCAGATCTCAAGCATACACTATTGACTGTTTGCATGAAATGATTTTAATTCTTTATGTACGATAGTCTTACCAAACAATGGAGATATGATTTTGATATGAGGTTTGAGAAGTTGTAAGATGGTGATCCAATGCAGGACACTATAGATCTGAGTGGGATTCCCATCTTGTGTATCTTAGAAAGGCCATAAAGAAGAGATGACTTGTTCTTTATGGTTTTTCTATAGAAATAAAAAGTCAATAGGAAATGGCCTTCCCGTCCCCATCCCACATTTCCAACCAAAAGTTTCACTCCCTCCCAACTTTAAGGTAGCTGTCTCTCCCTCTGCATTAGCTGTTGTATGTGTGTGTATTATATATAGTATAAATGGATAAAATATTTGATAGTTGGTTTTTAAGATGGTATAATGTTCACGCTAGTCATTTACACATTACATTAGATGGCAAATTGTTAAGGTGGTACATTTAAAAAAAATAGTACATTTTGATGACTATTCAGATTATACGTTTGATGGTGTTGCTAGTTAAGGTTATATTTAAAGGTGTTGGTTGTTATGGTCATTAGATGGTTTTGCTGGTACATTCGATAGCATTGGTACATGTGATGGTGTTGGTTGATACATTTGATGGTGTTGGTTGTTAAGCTGGCACATTTGATGGTGTAGGTAGTTAAGCTGGCACATTTGATGGTGTTCGTAGTTAAGCTGGTACATTTGATGGTGTTGGTAGTTAAGCTGGCACATTTGATGGTGTTGGTAGTTAAGCTGGCACATTTGATGGTGTTGGTAGTTAAGCTGGCACATTTGATGGTGTTGGTAGTTAAGCTGGCACATTTGATGGTGTTGGTTGTTAAGCTGGCACATTTGATGGTGTTGGATGTTAATTTGGCACATTTGATGGTGTTGGATGTTAAGCTGGCACATTAGATAGTGTTGGTTGTTAAGCTGGTACATTTGATGGTGTTGGTAGTTAAGCTGGCACATTTGATGGTGTTGGATGTTAATCTGGCACATTTGATGGTGTTGGTTGTTAAACTGGTACATTTGATGGTGTTGGTAGTTAAGCTGGCACATATGATGGTGTTGGTTGTTAAGCTGGTACGTTTGATGGAGTTGGTAGTTAAGCTGGCACATTTGTTGTTAAGCTGGCATATTTGATAATGTTGGTAGTTAAACTGGCACATTGGATGGTGTTGATTGTTAAGCTGGCACATTTGATGGTGTTGGATGTTAAGCTGGCACATTTGATGGTGTTGGTTGTTAAGTTGGCACATTTTATGGGGTTGGATGTTAAGCTGGCACATTTGATAGTGTTGGATGTTAAGCTGGCAAATTCGATGGTTTTGGTAGTTAAGCTGGCACATTTGATGGTGTTGGTTGTTAAGCTGGTACGTTTGATGGAGTTGGTAGTTAAGCTGGCACATTTGTTGTTAAGCTGCGACATTTGATGGTGTTGGATGTTAAGCTGGTACATTTGATGGTGTTGATGTTAAGCTGGCACATTTGATGGTGTTGGTTGTTAAGTTGGCACATTTGATGGTGTTGGTAGTTAAGTTGGCACATTTGATGGTGTTGGTTGTTAAGCTGGCACATTTGATGGTGTTGGTTGTTAAGCTGGTACATTTGATAGTGTTGGATGTTAAGCTGGCACATTTGATGGTGTTGGTTGTTATGCTGGCACATTTGATGGTGTTGGTTGTTAAGTTGGCACATTTGATGGTGTTGGTTGTTAAGCTGGCACATCTGATGGTGTTGGTTGTTAAGCTGGTACATTTGATAGTGTTGGTTGTTAAGTTGGCACATTTGATGGAGGCTGTAGTTAAGCTGGCACATTTGATGGTGTTGGTTGTTAAGCTGCGACATTTGATGGTGTTGGATGTTTAGCTGGCACATTTGATGGGTGTTGGATGTTTAGCTGGCACATTTGATGGTGTTGGATGTTGAGCTGGTACATTTGATGGTGTTGGTTTTTGAGACGGTACATTTGATGTTATGTGAATATTGTATATTTGATCTCTTGTAGAGAGTAAGATGACTGATTGTTTTGAGCTGATGGCTGGACAGGAACATAAATTCAGCTTTCTGATGAAAATATCCTACAGTGGAGATAAATAATATTAGTATAACTTCACAATTTTTTCTTGGCCATATTGTATCAATTACGAGTTCTCTTTTTTTTAAAGGCATTTTGAAAAAAATACACAAGAATTTAAATCACTCATTGCTGTTTGCAGCTCAGGGGTAGACCAGTTATATGAATTAAGCAAGTAGTCCTGTACAGTATTCAATCCTCTAGCTATTATTAAAAATGTTTTGAAAGAGAGAGAATATATGTGTAAGTGTATTTTTTTACCACAGTAAATTCTAATTAATTAGTCAGGCAGACAGACAGACAGACAAGCTGACAGATGAATCAGATACATTCCTTTGTTTATAAATTATACCTACCTTCAAGTTACTGGCTCAAAATTTGTATTCTGCAACAATTTTGTCTGGACTTATTCCATTGTTCCTATCTCTGAGATATTGGTTGACCCTGTCAATGGTTTCATTCTTGACTTGATTCAGTGCAGCCATTACTTCATAGGTCCTGACAAAAAATCTCACTATTTTAGATCTATAAATAGAATATATATAGAATTCTGTTAAATTCTTTATAAATGACTATTCAACTAAATCTTTCTTACTTTGATAGCATTTTATCCCGTACAAAGTTTAGAGAAGGCGAACTTTAATTGATTCTTACGAGAGCAGTGTAGCACTTAAAGTGAATAGCGTTTACCGTTGGTTAGGCACGCTAGCGTAGATGCGCGACTGCGCTAGCGTGTGCGCACGCTTCCACCCACGGACACATCTCCAAACCTCCTTGTAGTCTCGCAAATTAGACCCTTCACCTAGTCTCTTGGAGCGAAGCGCGATTAAGCAAGGAGTCTGGTTTTCCAGACTACAAGGAGATACAAATGACAATAGTTACGGCTAAGCGTGTGAGGTCATTACAGTAGCGAAGACCTGGCTTTAACAATTCTCTAGAACTCTTGTTAGAGCTAGCTATAGCTATGTCCAAATTGCTTGGAAGCACAAAATACTAGCAACTTTCAAGCGGTGTCCTTGGAGCTTTACCTGTGGATATCTCTCAAGGAACAGCTTCTTTAGTATATTCCAATTTAGCAGGGAAAGCGTTATTCCAAAATTACGTGTATTGGAATAGAATATTTCCACATTTAGCCTTTAGCCATTTTAGTCCGTGTCTACGGATTTGTAACCCTCCTATACAAAATCCTTGATCTGCCATTGCATTAGTACAGTGCGTTTGACATACAGAACAAGGATATTAAAAACAAAATGTGCAAGAATTGTCTGACTCAAAGTGTTGCTTGAGAGGTCACTTGAACGAACTGAAAGATCAATATGTGAGAATGTGCTCCATAGGAGATAAGTGATTAAAATATTGATATCGTGTAGTAGAAGTGGATGGAACTCAATTTCTAATTTTAGTTGAAGATCTTGTGGAATCAGAAAGAAAAGCAACGTGATTAAATACGTTAAATGAACCTGATGGCTACTTAGGTCTAGTACTTGTGCAAAGTACATTAGTGATCAAATATTGAGTAAGTCTTCATTTATAAGGAACTATTTAAAATGTACTTAGTTGCGACCCCCGTTGAACTCTTTCCAATAAAATAATGTCTTGTCTTTTTTTAGTTACATTTTTAATAGTATCTCTACTGAAGCTGTAATAATTGTTAGTAGATAGTGACAGGGAGACATCAATGTGTGTGCATTTGAAGTATTTAAGGACAGAAAGTAAATCAGATATACACTCTTAAACATAACAAAATTTTTCCTATTTTTTAAGTAATCTTTGAAACCAAAGAGGGCCTGTGATGCCTTTAAGTTTATAGATGAGTTCATTATGAGGGACTTAATCAGAGCTTTGACAAAATCAAGAAACAAAATTTCTGAGTATCACTTTGACTTTTCAAATACATTTCCGTTTCTATGGACAGGAAATGATTTATTTAGTTAACATCTATTAGCTACAGTTTCTTTGTAAGAGGGCGAGGCTGATGCAAAATCAACACTTCACTGTACTATAGTACATATAACATGGCAGTAAGTTTTATTTAGCTAAATAGCTTTCCTGGGACTATGGCACTAATATGGTCACAGCTATGAACTTTCTTTTACAAAGTCCCAGCAGTGAATGAGTGACGATCTGAGTGAGCTGACTTTGCTCTCTGAATTACTTTGACATTTACTTCTGTATGTTGATACTGATTAGATTATGTTTACATCAAGTAAGGTAAACAAAGTGAAGAATGGGAAAATGAAGAGTACAGTGGTATAGGAAGATGTTTAGATATGGGTGGGCTCATAGGCTTGTGTTTTGTTGTTTTCTGGTGTTTATGTGAGAAATCACAAAAATATTATGGGGGGCACTGATGGGGGGGGGGGGAGGAGGGGCTTTAGCCCACACTGTTTAGGCCCACTGGAGTATCACATTTCTAGAGGGAGGAGTGAGTGTGTGAATAAAAGGACTGGAATCTAAATATTCTAGTATTCTAGATTCTTTTTGCTAAGCTAGCAGTCTCACCTCCTCTTGGTATCATTGTGCTACATCATTGTTGGTTGAGATTAAGGTAACAGTAAATAATATCTAATCACGCACAAAGCAATTGCTAATATTATTCTGGAATGCATGCAGGTCCCATTGTTATGATACTTTGCTTGCTAATCTGTATGCAACTCAGTTCTGTTGTATCACTAATCTTCCTCCTGTTTGGTTTTCAAAATTAATATTACTTGTATATTCAAAAGGCTTCTTTGAAGGCTAGTTCTCATTAGAGGGCTCAGATGCCATGATGGAGATAGCAGGGACTTACAACTTGTCACATCTCAACTAGCTTGTAACTGTATGAATGGAACTCTGCTGTGCTAATACTCTCTAGCGAGTCTTCATTACATATTATTTTAGCCCCCACACTTACAGCAAAGGTTTGATTTTTTGTTTATAGATATGGGAATGATAAATAATTGCATAAACTTAATTAGAGGCATCTTTGAGAAAGTTAATCTCTACTTGGACTTGACTCAATATGCAAGTTGTTGTAGTTTTAATTGCATCAACAGTTCTAGAAGTGCTTCCAACCTGCATTCTTTCTAATCTTGTGTTCAAATTTAATTCCAGTATTAAGTTAATGCAAAACTTGTGGCCAACGTTTTTATCATGTGATAGCTTGGCATGTGTGGAGTATCTTTATGAGTAGCACAACTCTTCATGCCTCTATACTATTGCTGGTGTATATCATTAAAGTAATAATTATAATAATAGGAAATTTTTCTCTTTTGAACAGCCAATATTTTTAATTATAACTTAACCCGATGTTCCAATTTCTTGCCAAAGTTCTCTTCAGGGGTCAACTGAGATCGAACTCAACTGAGATCGAACTCTCAGTGGTGATATAATAACACAAAGTAAACAGCAAGATTTCTGGAGGGCATGCTTACTGGTTATTATATCCTGGAGGGTGATTTGCATGCAGCATGGACAGTCAGCATTCTTAAAGCTCTAAACCTATGTCTCTGATGTTAAACTTGTTGTTGTGTCAGGTGTCATCTTTATGTGTAGAGCTTCCTTGATCTTCAACTGCTGCCAAGCATGTTCAGCAATGACTGAAACCTTCTCATCACCTCTCTTACAAATATCCTGATGTTCTTTTACTCTCTGCTCAAGCCTTCTAGTTGTTTCACCTATGTATACTTTACCACAACTGCAGGGTATACTGTACACTGGATGACTCTGTGAGGTATAGTATTTTTGACTTTAGTAAGATGTGATCTTAGTGTCTTACCCGACTTAAATGTTGTTTTGATGTCAAAGTCTCTACACACTCTCTGAATGCTCTCACTCAATTCTGCTATGTACTGAATAGTAAGAATCAAACCTTTATCTTGCTCAGTATTACTATTATTAGGTGTCATCTGCATATCTCTTCCTTAACTCAGGTTTAACTGGAGCAGAGTTTAAAGCTATATACTTCTTCAAAGAATTTCATATACAAGTTGGCCACAACTGCAGAAACAGGAGAACCCATGTCTGCTCCATCTACTTGTTCATAACAGTTGCTGTTGTACCTAAAGTGTGTAAGTTGATTTAAGACAGACCTCTAATAATCCTGTGATGCACTCAGGAGATAGACATGATCTCTCATCTAGACTTTCATCTTTCTGGAACTTATTTCCGATCACAGATACTGCGTCGTCTATTGGAACATTGGTGAACAGGGAAGACACATCAAAACTCACCATCATTTTGTCAGATCTCAAGCATACACTATTGACTGTTTGCATGAAATGATTTTAATTCTTTATGTACGATATGTCTTACCAAACAATGGAGATATGATTTTTGATATGAGGTTTGAGAAGTTGTAAGATGGTGATCCAATGCAGGACACAATAGATCTGAGTGGGATTCCCATCTTGTGTATCTTAGAAAGGCCATAAAGAAGAGATGACTTGTTCTTTATGGTTTTTCTATAGAAATAAAAAGTCAATAGGAAATGGCCTTCCCGTTCCCATCCCTCATTTCCAACCAAAAGTTTCACTCCCTCCCAACTTTAAGGTAGCTGTCTCTCCCTCTGCATTAGCTGTTGTATGTGTGTGTATTATATATAGTATAAATGGATAAAATATTTGATAGTTGGTTTTTAAGATGGTATAATGTTCACGCTAGTCATTTACACATTACATTAGATGGCAAATTGTTAAGGTGGTGCATTTTTTAAAAATAGTACATTTTGATGACTATTCAGATTATACGTTTGATGGTGTTGCTAGTTAAAAGGTTATATTTAAAGGTGTTGGTTGTTATGGTCATTAGACGGTTTTGCTGGTACATCCGATAGTATTGGTACATTTGATGGTGTTGGTTGATACATTTGATGGTGTTGGTTGTTAAGCTGGCACATTTGATGGTGTTGGTAGTTAAGCTGGCACATTTGACGGTGTTGGTTGTTAAGTTGGCACATTTGATGGTGTTGGTTGTTAAGTTGGCACATTTGATGGTGTTGGTAGTTAAGCTGGCACATTTGATGGTGTTGGTTGTTAAGCTGGCACATTTGATGGTGTTGGTAGTTAAGCTGGCACATTTGATGGTGTTGGTTGTTAAGTTGGCACATTTGATGGTGTTGGTAGTTAAGCTGGCACATTTGATGGTGTTGGTAGTTAAGCTGGCACATTTGATGGTGTTGGTTGTTAAGCTGGCACATTTGATGGTGTTCGTAGTTAAGCTGGCACATTTGATGGTGTTGGTTGTTAAGTTGGCACATTTGATGGTGTTGGTAGTTAAGCTGGCACATTTGATGGTGTTGGTTGTTAAGTTGGCACATTTGATGGTGTTGGTAGTTAAGCTGGCACATTTGATGGTGTAGGTTGTTAAGCTGGCACATTTGATGGTGTTGGTTGTTACGCTGGCACATTTGATGGTGTTGGTTGTTAAGCTGCGACATTTGATGGTGTTGGTTGTTAAGCTGGCACATTTGATGGTGTTGGTTGTTACGCTGGCACATTTGATGGTGTTGGTTGTTAAGCTGGCACATTTGATGGTGTTGGTTGTTACGCTGGCACATTTGATGGTGTTGGTTGTTAAGCTGCGACATTTGATGGTGTTGGATGTTAAGCTGGCACATTTGATGGTGTTGGTTGTTAAGATGTTACATTTGGGGGTGTTGGTTGATACATTTGAAGGTGTTGATAGTGTTGGTTAAGATGGTACTTCGATGGAGTTGGTTGTTAAGTTGGCACATTAGATGGTGTTGGTAGTTAAGCTGGCACATTTGATGGTGTTGGATGTTGAGCTGGTACATTTGATGGTGTTGGTTTTTGAGACGGTACATTTGATGGTGAATATTGTATATTTGATCTCTTGTAGAGAGTAAGATGACATGTGTGTTTTGAGGTTATGGTTGGACAGGAACATGAAGCCAGCTTTTGGATGAAAATATCCTACAATAGAGATAAATAATATTAGTATAACTTCACAATTTTTTCTTGGCCATATTGTATCAATTACAAGTTCTCCTTTTTTTAAATGCATTTTGAAAAAAAAATACACAAGAATTTAAATCACTCATTGCTGTTGCAGCTCAGGGGTAGACCAGTTATATGAATTAAGCAAGTAGTCCTGTACAGTATTCAATCCACTAGCTATTATTACTATTCTTTAAAAATGTTTTGAAAGAGAGAGAATATATGTGCAAGTGTATTTTTTTTACCACAGTAAATTCTAATTCACTAGTCAGGCAGACAGACTGACAGACAAACTGACAGACAAATCAGATACATTTCTTTGTTTATAAATTATACCTACCTTCAAGTTACTAGCTCAAAATTTGTATTCTGCGACGATTTTGTCTGGACTTATTCCATTGTTCCTGTCTCTGAGATATTGGTTGATCCTGTCAATGGCTTCATTCTTGACTTCATTCAGTGCAGTCATTACTTCATAGGTCCTGACAAAAAATCTCACTATTTTAGATCTATAAATAAAATATATAGAATTCTGTTAAATTCTTTATAAATGACTATTCAACTAAATCTTTCTTACTTTGATAGCATTTTATCCCGTACAAAGTTTAGAGAAGGCGAACTTTAATTGATTCTTACGAGAGCAGTGTAGCACTTAAAGTGAATAGCGTTTACCGTTGGTTAGGCACGCTAGCGTAGATGCGCGACTGCGCTAGCGTACCCGGGTGCGCACGCTTCCACCCACGGACACACCTCCATGGAGTGATTTGTAACCCCCCTATATAAAATCCTTGATCTGTCACTGCATTCATATAGTGAGTTTGACATCTAGAACAAGGATATAAACGACAAAATGTGCAGGAATTGTCTGACTCTAAGTGGCCAATAAATAAATCCCAAAATTTTTGCATGAGAAGTTAGTTGATAATGAAAGATGAATAGGTGGGAATGCGTTCCATAGTAGAGGTAAGTGATTAAAATATTGATATCATGTAGTAGAAATGGATGGAACTCAATTTCCAATTTTAGTTGAAGATGTGGAATCAGAAAGAAAAGTGATGTGATTAACTACGTTAAATGAACCAGATAGATACTTGACATCTAACACATTAGGTCTAGCTAGGAAGTATGTTAGTGGTGATATATGACTGTCAGTTGCTTCTTTGAACCCCTGATTATATACTGACTTTTAAACATCATTCATCTAGAAAAATAAAAAGCACTGATTTTATCTGCAGTATGTGAGTAGTGTGTGTGTATACGAATGTGTGTATTATTATAAGCCTAGTAAGATTTAAAGAAAAGCAACTGTCCCCAGTTACCACTTATAATTTTAAAGTTAATAATAATAGCAATGTTAAAAAGAAAAGAATCTCGTAATTGTCTCAGTTAATCTTACTATAAACTAATAGCTATTGTGGGGTTGCTTGGGGTTTTAATCCCGAACGTTCCGCTGTAGGCAGACAGAAAGGGGGTTATCCCGAAAGCTCAAAGGGAAACGCAGACACTCCACGAATCGAGACCCGTCGAACTGATGGGATGGTATTACTGCCACCAGAGTCCAGTAGCTCACCGAGGCCCAGGGTACAGCTAAGCTGATCCGTGACAGACACTCGTATAAACTTTTAAAAGGATTAATTCTTAAACTAAGACTGAACTGACACAATGTACAATACGCAGCCCTTTAAGTTCTGGACTACGCATGCTCACGAACCCGCATCCGGGAGGTACTTTACCGACCGGATACGGCTGACATCAAACTCAACTGCAACTACAATAAACCATGACTTGACCTACAACAACTGATACACTATTATGACATGACACCCAACTACTGATACACACAATTCTAGTTCTCAAATGTTCTCTGACTTCTTCTTTTCTCTTCTCTTGACTCTTCTCTCTTGTTCTCTGGGGATCTCACCCAACCCCTTGGAGCGGCCCCACAGCTATGGTTGAGCTGAAAAAAATCATTAATCCACCTTTTTAGCTCTCTTCAGGTTACAACCTGTCACAATTTTTTTTCTGTAGTAACTGACCTAATTCACTTGGCAAAGTAGATTGGTTTGTGTAAAATATCGCACATTTAACATTGAACTTTTCATCCTTCTTTAGCACTGGTTGCAGTCAGAGTTGCTTGCTAATCTGCATGCAACTCAGTTCAGTTGTATCACTAATCCTCCTCCTGCATGGTTTTAAAATATCCAAAAGGCTGCTTTGAAGGCTAATTCTCATTAGAGGGCTCAAGTGCCGTGATGGAGGTAACTTGTCACATCTCAACTAGCTGGTTACTGTATGAATGGAAATCTGCTGTGCTAATATACTCTCCAGTGAGTCTTCATACATATTCTTTAGCCCCCACACATACTGCAAAGGTTTAATTTTGTATAGATATTAGAATGATAATTAATGGCATAAGCTTACTTAGAGACATTTTAGCAAGAATTTAGAGCAGCTAAAAAGCGAAATTGGTAAGCACACATTTTTACCAGCAAACACCCCTAAAAAACAAAAACTATTGAATAAGGTAACTTGTGATCTGTTCTTTTCATTTTCTATAAGCAAGGCTACATCTCTGTGAGAAAGTTAATTTCTACTTAGACTTGACTTAATATGCCGTTTAATTCTATCAAAAATTCTGGAAGTGCTTCCAACATGCATTCTTTCTAATCTTGTGTTCAAATTTAATTCCAGTATTAAGTTAAAGTAAAACTTGTGACCAACGTTTTTATAATGTGATAGCTAGACATGTGGAGTATCTTTTATGAGTAGCACAACTCTTCATGCCTTTATACTATTGCTGGTGTATCATTAAAGTAACAATTATAACAGGTTAGTTTTCAAGATGATATAATTTGGTGGCTGTCTATTTCCATGGTACACTAAATATTAAAATGTTAAAGTGATACATTAGATGGCTTTTATTTAAGCAGTATATATTTGATGGTATCTTGTTTAGATAGTTTATTTGATGGTATTGGTAGTTAAAATCATATAATTTGTAAATATACATTCATAAGATAGTACATTGGATGGTAGTGTTGTTAAGGTGGTATATTTGATGGTGGCGCTGATTGTTAAGATCGTACATTTGTTGATGTCGGTTGTAAGATGGCACATTTGATGGTGTTGGTTGTTACCAGACCCTTTACCAAACCGCTCTGCAGAGAATGGATCAGAAGACAATCGTGCACATTGGCTGTCCTTGTGCCAAAATAGTGGGATGTGGCTAGTCAATTTTCTCCTGGGCAGGGTTCAGTGAAACGAGTGGGCACCCTATAATTAGGTTACTATCACCACCTTCCTCTAGAACAGCCAAGGTGCATGAATGTCCCCCAGACCCTTTCTCCATGTAGTGGTTAGGTAATGGGTCTGACTATGCCAGACTAGCTGCTTCTATGGCACATTTGATGGTGTTGGTCATTAAGATGGTACATTTGATGGCATTAGTTTGGATGGCACATGAGATGGTCGGACGTGAAGATTGTATATTTGGTCTCTTGTTGTTAGAGAGTAAGATGACTTGCTGTTTTGAGCTAATAGTTGGACAGGAACAAGAAGGTTGTTGTTTGTGGATGAAAACTGTTAGCATTAGAATCCTAAAATAGAGATAAGTAATATGAGTAAAACTTCACACTTTTTTCTTCTCAGCCTTTTAGATATGTTCACTCTTATTAGCAGACATTTGAAATTACACAAGAAAGCAACAAATTGCTCTTAGTTGTCACAGTTCAGGGGTAGACAATTTTATGTGCATTTAGCAAGTGGGTCTGTGTTCAATCCTCGAACTTTTCTTAAAGAAATGCTTTGAAAATATGTAAGTACTTTTAAGTACAGTAGCTTATGATTCTCAAGACAGACAGACAGACAGACTAACAGACAGACAGACAGACAGACAGACAGACAGACAGACAGACAGACGGACAGACAGACAGACAGACAGACAGACAGACTGACGGACAGACAGACAGGAAAGACAGACAGACAGGCAGATTTACAGACAGACTGACAGACAGATGACAGACAAATTTACAGACAGATAGACAGAAAGACATACTGACAGATCAAAAGATTTCTACCTACTTTTAAGTTACTGGCTCAAAATTGGTATTCTTGCGATGATTTTGTCTGGACTTATTCCCTTGTTCCTGTCTCTGAGATATTGGTTGATCCTGTCAATGGCTTCATTCTTGACTTCATTCAGTGCAGCCATTACTTCATAGGTCCTCACAAAAAATCTCACTATTTTAGATCTATAAATAGAATACATAGATTACTATTAACAAAAGACTATTCAACTAAAGGATTCTTACTTTGATAGTATTTTTTTATTTCATGAATAATTTGAAAAAAAGATAACTTAAATATACTTAGTATGAGAGGATGTAGCTATGAGAGAAAACAAATTTAAAATCAAATCAAATAAGGTAGCTAAGTAAGTTGTTATGATATATTTCCTGTACACAATGGGACATAATGTCAGAGTCGCATTCAGCATTCTTGATTGTTTCTAGACTTTAAATTGAATACTGTCTATCCAGTCATTTGTACCGAATATAGAAGTGAAACAGTAATATTGCTATGTATATTTAACATGCTAGCTACATCTCATAGTTAAATTTTCAGCTGTTTACCAAAACAGTGTTATTAGAGATTAGTTCAAGTGGACATTGTATACCTGTTGCTGACCTTTCACAAGCTAGTCATAATTATTTTCCTTCTAAATCTGGTGCTGACCTTTCACACAAGCTAGTCATAATTCAGCGAGCGAGCGAAGCGAGCGAAGCTGACTCTCAGTCGTGTTCAATTGAGATTTCAGATATATATATATATATATGTAGGTATGTATGCGTACGTCAAAAAATTTCGCCCGCGCTTCTAATTACGTAAGTTAGGTAAAGCGTTCACAGTTCCGGTATTTTTCAATTAACGAGCACGGAGAATCCTGCTGCACTGCCTTACGCAACTTTGTTTCAACCAAAAAGTTTATAGCTACTCTCTTCTTGGCGAAAGACTGAATGGCAAATTGTCAAGCTGCGCTTCTTTGCCACTGCTTTCGAAGTTTATTCAGGTAATTCTGTTATTGTTAACTCTTCATGCCTAATCATTGCTATTATTTAGCGATTTCCTTCACAAATCACCTTTACCTATAATACTCATATATTTACTCGCTCGCCATGCATTTGCGCTATTCGAGCGCACCACTAGTTATTTTCCTTCTAACCTGGTGCTGACCTTTCACAAGCTAGTTTCAGGGCCGTAGGAAGCAAATTTGAAATGGTACGGCCAAAGAAACCACACCCACTCATTATTAATATTATGTATTTTTTAGATCGATGTTTGAAGCACAGAAGTAGCAGGCATGCAATGACAGCATTGAAATCTCAATTTTCACTTAATAAATAATTTTGACATAGTGATAATCCAAGGATACAAAAGAAAAAATAATTAGTACATGAAATAAATTTAAAATTGTTGTATGTTCTTCATTCTATGGTCATTTCCAGTTATAAATTCATTTGAACAGATTTTTAAGTCTAAATTATCAGTTCTATGCTTGTGAACATGTAACAGCATTAATATTCAGACGGCTTTGGGACATGGTTGATCGCAAATAGCTTTTCACTCTAGAGTAGAGGCACTTCTTTCACTCACTGCATTTGTTGCTGGAACAACTTGAATTAATCAAAGGTGATGAGGCGAAATCATTCGCATAAAACTTCAAGACAAAGTCAAGTTCATTTTGATAGTTCTGATTCCTAGCAGACTTCAGAAGTAAGTTTTCAAGATTTTTTAATGTCTTGTAGCCAGGTTGATTAAACCGATCTCGAATAAATGTTGTTATTAAATCAAGGCATTCAAAGTAATGACAGCAATACAAAGCTTTAGGTGTTGCAGGATAACTACCATCGCTTGAACCTACTTCATACCTAGTGGGAGCTCTTCTTTTCCTAGGCAAAATGGGATCACTAACATCAAATTTGGCTTGTACTGTAAGCACTTTTCCCCCAAAAAGATCATAAGCTTCATCATTCCTAATTCGCTCCAAAGTCTGACAGGTCAATTCAGCGATTGAATAACCTTCTGATGCGGTAAGACATGGATTCTGTAGGGTCTTACTCAAATTGTCAGTGTGAGTAAGAATGCACTCTCCTAGAACAACACCAAATAAGTAACTGAACTTTGTCATAGTAGCTTGTACACCAACCAATCTAGCACACATCTCAGAATCAGTAGTTTCTTCAAGAGCATTTTCCCAAAGCTCCTGTAAGACATTGTAATTGTTGACTACACTTTCTAGAGAAGCAGCTCGCACTGTCCATCTTGTTGGACACAAAGTCCTGAATCCTGGAGTGTCTGGAGCAAGCTCTGATGATATGATTTTCTCAAATTCAGTATCTCTACGAGGAGAAAACTTGACTAGCTTGAAAATTTCAAATGTTACATCAAGCGTATCCCTGAATATGGTATTTTTTTATACAATCACCTGCATATAGATTCAGAGCATGTCCATAGCAATGAATAAAAATTGCACGAGGCTCCTCTCTACTTATTTGAGTGGCTACACCATTTTGTGCACCACACATGTTGGCAGCCCCATCACAACATCGAGCACGACAATGAGTTATATTCAAGTTCATTCTCAAACGTACATCTTTAAGAATTGTTACCAGTTCAATAGCAGTGTCAGCTTTGTGGAAACCAATAAACTCTTCATGAAGCTGAAAGTCACTGTCAATCCAGCGTATGCAGATAGCAACTTGCTCCCTGTTGGAAGTGTCTGTAACTTTGTCAGCCATAAGACTGAAATACTTAGCTTTCTGAAGTGAATCAGCTGTATCCCTTAATATTTTTAAGCCCATAATTTTAAGCATTTCATTTTGAATTATGGGACTAGTATATTTGTCTGTCTTCTTTTTGAGCATAGACTGAATTTTGGGATTATTAATTTTGCATAGCAGTTGCATGAAATTACTGTCCTTTTCATCCCCATCTCCACGCCGCGCTATCCATTGTCCGGCTAAGAAGTGTATGTTATAGAAAACCTGAAAAACATACTCTCTATTCATGAACTTTTCTGATGCATGTGTTTTTAGGTTTGGGGTACAGTAATAACAGCATCCACTGCTGCTTTATGGAGAAGACTAGCTTCCCTGATTTCAAGCCATTGATGCAAATGTGACAATAAGCTAAGTCTCCAGAGGCATCATAGTGGATCCATTTCCACTTGGCGAACTTGGCGCTTGGGGAAGCTGTGGTTCTGCGGCTGATATGTTTGTTTTAGTGTTTGATGATTAGTATTATACAAGTTCTGTTTCACCGAGTCGAGCATTGATTCATACTTGCTCAACTATTTGCAATACTACATCGAAGAGTAATTCTGCATGCCCTAGGGTCCAAATGTTACTATATATATATAACCAGCAAATCAGTTGTAGTGCTCATGTGCAGTGTGTATTATGATTTTACTGTTCAAAACTTATACATATATTGTAAGTGTTTTTCAGTATATTATTATAAACTCTTACATTTAATTACAAACAAGCAAACAAGACAACTGTGCAATAATGAATTCAAGCTCACAGCACAACAACTGATATCCTGTGAAAATAGTAGGAATAGTAGTTCCGTCCAGTTTTAGTGATACCATTACACACTCTAGCTTCTATGTCATCAGTTACAGAATTTTGTAAGTTTACAGCGAGACTAGAGCCTTGAAATGGACAGTCACCTCTTGCATCTCCATCACAAATGTTTATAGCATAGTCTCTGCCAATAAAGTTTGGTAGATTATATTCATTTAAGCATTTATCTAATACCATCGCCAAAGACCAGATGTGTTTTCTTGGAGTTCCCCTAGTTAAACTTATGCCACGAATATAAGACTCATCTATATTGGATTGCATGCCAGCACATTCAGCATTATGTGCAAAGGAACCAAACATTTGTGCACACACATGATTATACTTCACTCCTTGATTAACGAAATATTGAAAAGTGGCACAGGAATTAGTTTTGACAGAAATCCAAGTATAATAATCCTGGTCTATCACTCTCGTCCAGCCACGCCTACCTGTCCCACACACTGGCCCCATCTCACAGTACACTTGAAAGAGTGATCCATTAGAAGACTGTATCACATAGTAACCAGAAACAGAAGAGGGAGAAGACTCTACTATGTCAGCACAGGAGGAATATACTCGCTTTCTGGAGAAAGATACTGCATTCCTTAATTGGACAGAGAAAGAAAGAGTCACTGCTAATGTAATTATCAATACACCTAGCATCAACAAGCCACAGCAGAGAATTAAAATACCTCGTTTCCCCCAAGGCCAGGAGAATCGACACATTCTCTTTGCAGTTTGAGGTGTACCATTTTGTTCTTTTAATTCTATCACTGCAACTTCAGCTTTTGGAGTTGTCTCTTCAAGTTGTATTTCACACTTCTCTGTCTTGATTTAATATTATGAGTTAGGTGTTTCCTATTGTTTTAAGAAAATACTGAGTGTAAATCAAAATAATTATTTGGGAAAGAGACATGTTTACTCGAACAGATCATGTGCTTATCTGTCTAAAATCACTGCATGTAAATAGTTTGTTTTTAGTGCATCTTGTAGTGACAGGATAAAGTCTAAATCCCCAATGAATAACAAAAGATAATATGAAAATAGAGTTATAAAAAAAAAAAAAACCCCGACAAAAACAGAAAACAAAAAGACAAAATGACAACAACAAAAGAGCCAAGGGACAATCTGCACACTTGTTGATTTTTTAAAGCTAATCTAACTTGTATCTGCTTTTTCCTTCAATTTGATGAACATTTAGCTGCTCTTCATACCAATAGAACCAGTAATACTTATATGTGTGTGTATCACATTATATGTAGAACAAAGAGTTGCTGAATTTTGTCATGTCTCAAATTTCCAAAACATTTTGCTAATTATAATAAAATATTAAGTGTTAAAATTAATAAATCCAATTCACACAATAATTAATTAGCACATTGTATAATGATATTCACACTATATCTAATGAACTTAAAGTCTATCACATATTCAAAATGTATCATTCATTATTAGCAATAATTTCATTGCAACAAAATCAATAATCTGTGAAAAAAGAAAGTACTGTATGAATTATTTTTGATGCCATTGCAGAGTCTCACTTCAATGTCATCCATTGTAGTGTGCGCCAAGTCTACTGTGAAATTAGGGGTGTTGAATTTACAGTCAGGAAAATGATCATCACATCGTTTTTTTAACATAATCTTTACCAACAAACTGTGGCAGGTTATATAAAGTGTCATTTACACACATATATAAAACCATCGCCAAAGTCCAAATATGCCGTCTTGGAGTTCCATGAGTGATACTAAGACCGTGGACATAAGATTCATCAATACTGGCCCCTGAATTCATTCCTGCACATATGCCATTATGAGAGTAGAAACCAATAATTTGTCCACACAAGCGACTATAATTGACTCCTTGGTTAGCAAAGTGTTTAATAGAGACACATGAATTAGCAGTGCCAATGGTCACTGAGGTGTACTGATTAGGGCCTAACGCTCTAGTCCAGCCACGCCTACCTCCCCCACACATGGTCCCCATCTCACAGTACACTTGGAAGAGCGATCCATTAGAAGACTGTATCACATAGTAACCAGAAGCAGACAATGGAGAAGACTCTGCTATGCCAGCACAGGAGGAATATACTGGTTTGGGAGTAGAAGACTTGGAATACATTACTTCAATAGAAGTAGAGGTCACTATTATTATAGATATCAACAAACAAAGAAGTAATAAGCCAAAACACGACATTAAGAAGTACGATATCCCATTTCTAGATAAGGACCAGAACATATTGGAAGAGTTTCTTTCTGTCTGAGGCACTTCACTCTGTTGATTGATAGTAGCTACAGCTTCAAGATTTATTTTCTTCTCTTCCATTTGACCTTACTCTTTTTCAGGTCAAGTGTTTAAGTCTGAGTACTTTACTTCCAGAGAGACTGTTACTTTTTTGTGAATCATTTTGAAAACATAATTGGGAAAATTTTTTGCTTATGAATCATGCATGTACAAATTAACTTCTTTGTGTGAAGGTCTTGTCTACAGTGATGAATGCAACTAAAATGAATTTTTCTTTAATTTTGATGTTTTTGTGAATGTGGAGAATAGTGACTCAACTACCCAGTTACCCTGCTGAACCCATGGCAGAACAATCCCACACTAATAACCCAATGTTTTCATGTTACTAAATGACAAAGAGCAGGCTAGAGTTAGCTGTTAATAAGAGTGAACACAAGAGGTACTAATTCATAATGTAACAGTCACACATGCAATGAACAATTCCATCTCCTGTTTAGGCATGGCCTGAACAGGTGATTAAATGTATTAGAAATATCTAGAACTGACCAGGATGGCTACTTGTGCCAAAGTGCACATTGAAAGCCTCAGCATATAATCTGGTTTGTTCCAATAGTTCTGTGTCAGTGATGCATACAAAATAGGAGGACAATTAGAAGAGCAGATATCAAGCATGGCTGCATGTAGACACAGAACTAAATTTCAAGTATACCTGAATAACTCTTTAGAGCCTGCCCTTGTGGCGGTTCGGATCTTTAGCTTTGATGATGGCAAGACTGTAGACTACTTACATGAATGAGTCTTATATATTGTGTGTGTGAATCTACTAATGGATAGTTCGGAATGTGAATGTTATGACTATGCTGGAATGACGAGTGGCTGAGTGAGTTGTGTGTTCATCGCTGGTCATCTCCGAGTCCGCCACAGAGCTCCCCCCCAGAACTGCCGACTGACTAACGAGTCGAGCGCGAGCGCCGGGTCGTTCGTGGGTGACTGCCTGAGTCGAGTGAGTCGGGTGAGACTGGCCGGAGTCGAGCGAGACTGGCCGGAGTCAAGTGAGCTTGCTCAAACCATACTTCTGGTCGTGTGTTCCAGAAGGTGGGAAATCTAAGACTAATAACGCTGGCTTCGGCCATGGCCCCAGTAACGTCCAGGACAAACGTCAGGGTCGCCAATGTGGCAGTTCTGATCTTTATCTTTGATGATGGCAAGACTGTCGACTACTTACATGAATGAGTCTTATATATTGTGTGTGTGAATCTACTAATGGATAGTTCGGAATGTGAATGGACTATGCTGGAATGACGAGTGGCTGAGTGAGTTGTGTGTTCATCCGCTTGTCATCTCCGAGGCCACACCCTAATGGTTATGTTGTCATAGCCATTACTTTGAAGTACCTTAGTGTAGGTGTTTCTTTTCTTCCTTCAAGTTTTCACTCATATTAGTTATCCTCCTAGCTCTCTGATACAAGCATCTCACAATTCCTCTCTTAACTTGATGAGGATGGTGAGACTTAAAGTGAAGGTATCCATTTGTGTGTAAAGTTTTCTGTACACAGTGGGAAGTAAGCATACCATCACTCTCTCTATGAGCAATCCAGAAAACTCTGTAAGACTTACCTTCTATAAAATTCACCATGGAATCAGAGGAAGATAGTAAGCTATCTTTTCTGGATTGCTCATAGAGAGAGTGATGGTATGCTTATCTCTGATGATGACAGATACTGCCTCGTCTATTGGAACATTGGTGAACAGAAAAGACATTAAAACTCACCATCATTACGTCAATTCTCAAGGGAAGAGCATATACTATTGACTGTTTGCATGAAATGTTTTTAATTCTTTATGTATGATTGTGTCTTAACAAACAATGGAGATGTCATTTTTGATATATAAACTCTGATAAGTTGTAAGATGGAGATCCAATGCAGGAAACAATAGATCAGAGTGGGATCCCTAACTTGTGTATCTCAGGAAGACCATAAAGAAGAGATGACTTGTTCTTTATGGTTTTCCTATAGAAGTAAAAGTAAATAGAAAATGACCCTACCGCTCCCATCCCTCCCAACCTAAAAGTTGCACTCCCTCCCAACTTTAAGGTAGCTGTCTCTCCCTCTGCATTTGCTGTTGCATGTGTGTGTATTATATAGATTATAAATAGATAAAATATTTGATAGTTTGTTTTTAAGATGGTATAATATTCACACTGGCCATTTACACATTACATTAGATGGCAAATTGTTAAGGTGGTACATTTTTTAAGTAGTACATTTTGATGATTATTCAGATTATATGTTTGATGGTGTTGGTCATTAAGATGTTACATTTGATGGTATTGGTTGCATCTGATGGTGTTGGTACATTGATGTTGTTAGTTGATATATTTACAATTGATGGTTGTGTCCTTGCCTCAGTGGCTGAGGTCTCAGAGTTCAAGCCCAACTCAGGCAATTTCCATCTGCCTCCTACAAGCCCCACCAGTCCACCCAGCTGCAATTGGGTACCTAGTATTTGCTGGGGTGCAAATTCAAGGCCTTTTCTCATGAAACAGCAATGGTCCAGGTGGGACTTCGGGTGCCCACACAACTTGCTGCGAGGAAAGGCCTGATCTCCTGCGAGTTCCTAGCCCGGCTCCAGGAGAATTGCTTGCATGGCTCACTGTGCCTGCTTAGTGAACAGGCATCCTGGCTCTGCCAGGTGTGCATAACCGCAAGCAGTTGCAAGAGAATTTGCATTTTTTACATTTGATGGTGGATGTTAATCTGGCACATTTGATGGAGTTGGTTGTTAAACTGGCATATTTGATGGTGTTGGTAGTTAAGCTGGCACATTTGATGGTGTTGGATGTTAATCTGGCACATTTGATGGTATTGGTAGTTAAGCTGGCGCATTTGATGGTGTTGGTAGTTAAGCTGGCGCATTGGATGGTGTTGGTAGTTAAGCTGGCACATTTGATGGTGTTGGTAGTTAAGCTGGCACATTTGATGGTGTTGGTTGTTAAGCTGGCACATTTGATGGTGTTGGTTGTTAAGCTGGCACATTTGATGGTGTTGGTAGTTAAGCTGGCACATTGGATGGTGTTGGTAGTTAAGCTGGCACATTGGATGGTGTTGGTTGTTAAGCTGGCACATTTGATGGTGTTAGTTGTTAAGCTGGCACATTGGATGGTGTTAGTTGTTAATCTGGCGCATTTGATGATGTTGGTTGTTAAGCTGGCACATTGGATGGTATTGGTAGTTAAGCTGGCACATTGAATGGTGTTGGTTGTTAAGCTGGCGCATTTGATGGTGTTAGTTGTTAAGCTGGCACATTGGATGGTGTTAGTTATTAAGCTGGCACATTGGATGGTGTTAGTTGTTAAGCTGGCGCATTTGATGGTGTTGGTTGTTAAGTTGGCACATTTGATGGTGTTGGTTGTTAAGCTGGCACATTGGATGGTGTTGATTGTTAAGCTGGCACATTTGATGGTGTTGGTTGTTAAACTGGCACATTTGATGGTGTTGATTGTTAAGCTGGCACATTTGATGGTGTTGGTTGTTAAACTGGCACATTTGATGGTGTTGGTTGTTAAGCTGGCACATTTGATGGTGTTGGTTGTTAAGCTGGCACATTGGATGGTGTTGGTTGTTAAGCTGGCACATTTGATGGTTTTGGTAGTTAAGTTAGCACATTTGATGGTGTTCGTAGTTAAGTTGGCACATTTGATGGTGTTGGTTTTTGAGATGGTACATTTGATGTTATGTGAAGATAGTATATTTGATCTCTGGTAGAGAGTAAGATGACTGGTTGTTTTGAGATGATTGTAGGACAGGAACATGAAGCCAGCTTTTGGATGAAAATATCCTACAATATAGAGATAAATAATATTGGTATAACTTCACAATGTTTTCTCGGCCATATTGTATCGCTTATGAGTTCTCTCTTTTTTTAAAAGCAGAATACACCAGACTTTATATCACTCATTGGCTGTCATAGTTCAGGGCGTAGACCAATTATGTGCGTTAAGCAAGTAGTCTTGTACAGTGTTCAATCCTTTAGCTATTTTTTTTTCTTCAATCAGATACATTCCTTTGTTTATAAATTCTACCTACCTTCAAGTTACTGGCTCAAAATTTGTATTCTGCGACAATTTTGTCTGGACTTATTCCATTGTTCCTGTCTCTGAGATATTGGTTGATCCTGTCAATGGCTTCATTCTTGACTTCATTCAGTGCAGCCATTACTTCATAGGTCCTGACAAAGAATCTCACCATTTTAGATCTATAAATAGAATATATAGATTACTATTAACAAATAACTATTTAACTAAAAGATTCTTACTTGGATAGCATTTTTTCGATTTCGTGAGATTTAAAGAAGGCAAACTTAAATTGTTTCGTACGAGAGCAGTGTAGCTTGTACTGGTAATAGCGTTTACCGTTGTGATCAGGTACCGTTGTGATTAGGTACGGTAGTACCGTTGTGATTAGGTACGGTAGTACCGTTGTGATTAAGTACGGTAGTACCGTTGTGATTAGGTACGGTAGTACCGTTGTGATTAGGTACGGTAGTACCGTTGTGATTAGGTACGGTAGTACCGTTGTGATTAGGTACGGTACGGTAGTACCGTTGTGATTAGGTACCGTTGTGATTAGGTACGGTAATGCAGTTGCGCTAGCGTACGCAGGCGCGCACGCTTACACGTGGACATCTACTTTTTTCCTAGTTTGGGGAGGTAAGGATTGTGGGCACTTAGCGTCAGATTCTTACGGTACTGGTGAAAGTGGATTATGTCAAATGTTAAAAGGGAATGTCTGAATTTGCAAGAGATCTAAGATACTGTATGGATTATGGAAATTATAATGATTGAAGAATACTGCAAGGGAGTGCAATGACTCCATGAGATGCAGGAAAGTGTAACATACTGCATACAGTTTTACAACACACCACAAGTAATATTATGTGCACTGAAATATATTACATTCATCTTTCATATTCTATAACACCGCTCCTTTTTAACATGCAATCTGCATTAATTAAAACATCATCAACAATCACTACAATGTTGTCAACAACTACCATTGCAACAAATAATAATAATAATAATAGAAAATTTTCTCGTTATAACAGCCAATATTGTTAATTAAAACTCTATTATTATTATAATTATTTCAGCTGAGAATTGAATCATTGAAACAACAATAATACTGCTACAACAATTACTAGCTATATAAATTAATAATAATAATAATTCTATTACTTACATTTTTAAAATTAATAATAGCAATGTTAAAATAGAATCTTGCATTTGTTTCACTTAATGTTGCCATAAACTACATAATATGATTTAATTGAAAATAATAACAATCCTACCTTTTCCTTCCCTTCCAAGTTCCAACTCATCACAATTGTTTTTTCTGCAACAAGTGACCTAACTCACTAGTCAAAGTAGATTGCTTTGTAGGTAATTTATCGCATATTTTAACTTGAACTTTTCATCTATTCTTACCATGTGTTGCACTCAGAGTTGTTTGCTAGTCTGTATGCAACTCAGTTCTGTTGTATCACTAATCACCCTCCTTGTTTTCAAGAAATAATATTTTACAATCTAAGGGCTATTTTAAAGTCTATTTCTAATCAGAGCAGGCTCAGATGATGTTATAGAGATAGCAGGATTTGTAACCTGTCTATTCTTTGTGCATCTCAACTAGCTAGGAATGGAAATGTGCAGTACTAAAACTCTCGAGTGTGTCTTCATACATAATTAGTCATAGTTTCTGTTAGTTTTTGGATAGTACTGGTCAACAGTTGCTATAATACAGTGCTCTACTTATTAGAGTTTTGAACTCCAATAATAATTCAGGTAATTGCAGCTAAAGCTAGCCCATGCAGTCAAGCTAGCCCATGTGTAAAGAACAACTTAGTGTAAAAGGATAGGGGAGGCAAAATTGTGGGTAGAGGGGAGGTTGAGTTGTGGGTAGAGGGGAGGTTGAGTTGTGGGTAGAGGGGAGGTTGAGTTGTGGGTAGAGGGGAGGTTGAGTTGTGGGTAGAGGGGAGGTTGAGTTGTGGGTAGAGGGGAGGTTGAGTTGTGAGTAGAGGGGAGGTTGAGTTGGGGGATGGGGAAGGTTGAGTGGGGGGTAGAGGGGAGTTGAGTTGTGGGTAGAGGGGAGGGTTGAGTGGGGGGTTAGAGGGAGGTTGGGTTTGAGTTGTGGGTAGAGGATTAGAGGGGAGTTGAGTTGGGGTTAGGTAGAGGGGAGGTGAGTTGGGTAGAGGGGAGGTTGAGTTGTGAGTAGAGGGGAGGTTGAGTTGTGAGTAGAGGGGAGGTTGAGTTGTGAGTAGAGGGGAGGTTGAGTTGTGGGTAGAGGGGAGGTTGAGTTGTGGGTAGAGGGGAGGTTGAGTTGTGGGTAGAGGGGAGGTTGAGTTGTGGGTAGAGGGGAGGTTGAGTTGTGAGTAGAGGGAGGGTGAGTTGTGGGTAGAGGGGAGGTTGAGTTGTGAGTAGAGGGGAGGTTGAGTTGTGGGTAGAGGAACAAAGAGGCTGACAAGCACAGCCCCCACATGTCTAGCTAGTGAAGTTGAAGAGTATATCAAATTTGGAATCACAAACTTTATTTCTACCGTTCCTTAAGCTCGTCTACCACCAGACTAGTGCTCAATAGCCACTGCATTATGATTCAGCGTAAGAATCTGGTCCTAAAAGGTATAGCCTTCCCTCCACGATATTAATAATTATTCTAGGACTGTTTAATTGTCTATAATGAAGCCTTTGCTGTAGCAGAACTGCTTTTATTTTGGCAGGAAATTTCAGCTTAGAGAGTGTAAGATATTTCTACTAAATAGAGTGTATGAGATTGAAAGAATATGAGGCACCTTATGTGTCAAAAAAACTCGGTTTTAATTAGCCGAGCTTTCAATGCTTCATCAATGCGTGCCATTTATAAACTAGGTCGCTGGGGTGGATTTAGTAGGTGGGGTGGGGGGGGGGGGGGGGGGGGGGGGGGGGGGAGATGGGGTTTTCGGGCTTGGTAGGTGTCATACGAGCCCCACTTTATTCAGAATGGGCCCCCATTTCTTACCTGTTAATTGGAAATTCAAGTAAATAGCTCGCTAGAACATTTTGTTTGTCATTGTTTTTCCTCGTCCTCCAGTAATGATCTTCTAATCAATGCACCTCTACTTACTGACATTCTGAGTCAGTAATTGTACTATTTGTTAATTTTCTTGTTATGGTTAAACTTGGCAAACATAACTATAGCTAAAATATCTTTATAGCTAAATTAATTCAATTTTTTTGTTTTAATAAATCAGTTTCATTTAATTCCATCCTTTATTCTAGATCAAAACCCTTGTAAATTAGTTTGGCTTAGTTCTACTTTTCCTTCCTGATTTTAGGAGTTCATTCATTTCAGTTCTTGACAGTCACATTATAATGCAATTATTTATTGTATGATGAATGGATTATCAGAATATAATATATTGTAGGAAATAAATCAAGCCAACATTTTTCATAAGTAGCTCTTTAGCCATTTCACCCCTTCTTGAAAAAAATCCCCCTCCTCCTCCCCCCCCCCCCCCCCCCCCCCCCCCCCCCTCCTAAAAAATCCTAGATCCCGCCCCAGTGGGGTATAGCTAATATATAAAGTATGGAGCTGTATACTTTATAAATAATGCATTTAATTTATAAGGTAGGCCCCTACTCTATTAACTAATCACTTCATTTGCAAAGTTAATTCATTTAACAAAGTGATGGCCTACTTTATAAAATGAGAACCTCATATATGAATTAAAAAGCTACTTTGTTATTTAAAAAAGACTTAGCTATTATATGAAGTAACCACGAAATTTACAAAGTAAGGACTCTCTTTATTAAGCAGCCTTCAGCTTTACTAGCTAGCCACTGCAAACAGTAAAGGTCGTATTATATTAAGCAAAGTCATACTTTATAAAGTAAGCTTGTAGCTACTTTAAAATAGTAGACTGGTTTACAAAGGAGAGCTTTCACTAAATGTTAGTTATTTACAAATGGAAGGCTTACAATCATGAGCCTATTTTAGAAGCTGATGCTAGTTTACAAAGTAAAGGGTGTTCTGCAATGGATTCTGATCCAATTTGCTGTACTAGCTATATTATTCTCCAATAGTGTGACCATCATCCATTAGCTTTCTAGATTCTCAAGAGCTCAGGTCAACAAGTCCTAAATCAGAGGTATTAATTCATTTAGGACCAAATACTTCACAGCCTGAAATGCTATTTATTTTGATTTTCTTGGAAGAAATAGAAGTTAGCCATGCATGCGGAAGAAATTATGCCTCATACCTTAATATGGGCCTCACTACAGTATATTTAGGTGATCCCTTTCAATTTGCATGACTTATGTACAATAATTCGTAGCCATGTGTTATTTTCTGGTTTGTAATTACATTTTTGTGTAATTATCTTTGTAACATGGCCTTATTTTAAATATTTCATAACAGTTGACTAATTTTTAACATTTGTCAAAAAAAATGTCGGAGAGAAACAATTGCATGCTTCTTGTTGTAAAGCAACAACAATGACGACAACAACAACTAATAAACTAACTGATGTTATAGTCTCTTTTTATGTATATTTTACCTTTTTACTTTTCAATTGAAGAAACTATATTAATCATTGAGCACACATGAGAGCAATTAATCATAAAAATAAAAAAATATCTTTCCCAGTTGAGTATGTAACAGGAAGTATTAAGTACCTTTAACTTACCTGGAAAATTGTATTTTATGATATCACCATAATTATTTATTTAATCATGAACTCATTGACTCTTGAATTGGGAAAGTCAAACAAGTTTTGGTACAATTAATTAACCAGAGCTTAGCAAAGAGACAGAAGTAGTCTTAATTTTTTAGTTTTGAATGTTTGCAAGTTATGAAGCTATGTAACACATTTATATAAATATTTTGTAGCTACTGTTAATTTGAGGAAAAACTTTTGACATAGAAAATAGTTTTTCTCTAGAGAGTTTGTGACACGTGCTTCAGTCAAAAAAATTGGCTAATGCAATGAAAGCGTCATGTCTAGCTACTTGGACCCAATTGGGTGGCCACGGCCAGCCCGCCCCTCCTCACCCTTATGTTGCAGTTCTGACTTTACTTTACCCATTCGGTCCGAAAACCGCTGGACGTAACCAGCCAATAACATTACGTACGCGAACTATTTGTACGCGAACTTTTTTTTTTTTTGTGGGCGCGTTTGTGGGCGTGGTTAGGAAGTGCTAGCGATCCTTGTAAACAAAGCTGGACTGTCGAGCTGCGTTCCGAAAATTGCTCTGGATTTCTACGGGGTATGGTGGGGGTAGGGAGGAGTAGCTAGCGTGCCTATAGCGCTTAACTTCCACATTTTTTTCGGACTGTACTGTAGCGTCCTGGGTGAATCCTCAGCGCGTTAGCTACAGCAAATGAGAAGAACAGAAAGTTCAGAACTTGCTTCTACTGGTATGTGCGACGCTTGTGGGAACAAACTACGCTTCTATGGCAAGAAGGTCAGAGACTATATCAGTGTGATGGTGTATGTATTTCTTTATGCGAGATAACTAACCCGTTAACTCTGTAAATACACAATTATATATTGAAATGTTCATGTATGTTTAGTGGTGCTGTCTCACTGATCCCTTTACCCAATTGCTAATCGTTGAACTTATCCCATTGTGTTAGGCTCCACTTGTCAAAGTGTGACACCCAAAAATAGTAATTGTATTAACTGCACATTGTACAACTTCTTTTATGGCTGTAGTAATGTGAATCACTGTGTTTGTGTGAAATACAACTGATATAGCGGATTTAATTCTAGCTATTATGTCATGTATGAAAGATGTGCTATGTGAGATTGTGGATTGAGTTTTTAAGCTGACTGTCCTTCTTAGGCAGAGTATTGCCATGCAAGCAGCTGCTATTGTATACAGTGCTTCCAGCTATTGTAGTACCACATTAGTCTGAATAATGTCAGTTATCCAAACATAATTGAACCCTTCAGATAACTGGTTAACTGGAAGTTCGGATAACTGAAGTATTATAATGTATACATGTGTTTGGTAGAAGTTGGCTATTTGCATGAAGCTATCTATAGTGCCTTTATAGTATAGACTTATTTCTCTGACATAAAATAAGTCCCTTCATATCTATATTATATCTTGGATTTGCTAATGTTAAGTTTTGAACGCCTCCTAAAAATCATGAGCTGACTGAAATTTGGTAGAGTTTGATAATGCATAGGACCACTGGTACTTTTTACTCTAGATGTATTTGTAGCAGTAAAAATTGAAAGGGCAGAAGTTCTCTAATAGTCAAGTCCGGTATAATGATTGTGTGTTGTTATAATGAAATGAAGTTGTATGAGGCCACACATCATGTGATAGTCACATGTTCGATGCAGCTGCATATTATTTTAATAGAGTACTTGGCAAGTTTGCTAGACTGTCCCCTTATGGCATGGTGTCAAGTATTCATTATTATTGTTGTTAACCCCCAGCGTGCATGCATAAGAGGGTTATAGTATTCGTCCTGTCTGTCTGTCTGTCTGTCTGTCACGCTCTGATTTTAGAGATTACTGACAATTAACTGTTGGTTTAGGTATGAACTTACTCAGAATGATGATTTAAGACCTTTTATGGTGCTTCTTTTTTTAATTTCGGGAAATTTTTTGATTAGCTTCGTATAGGTTCAAGAATTTGTAGGTAACGCCCCCAATCATCACACTGCAATCACGTGAGCAAATAATTTCTGCTTGCGGTAGTTTTTGCATTTTGCTGATAAGTTAATGAGTGCTAGAATTCAGGTGTTTTACGTTGAAACTATATACTACCGGTGAGAGTCTCCTGTGTGTTTAATTACTTCTTTTAGACGGCAATTAGCTACATCTACCATTTTCATTGCTCAAGCTATATTGATACCTGATTAGGAATAACCAAATACATTTTTTTTGGTCTGAGAATTGATTTTGTTATAGCTAGCTAGTGTATAGTAGCACTGAGAGTTCCCATCTCTTTGGTGCTTCATCATCATCATCATCATCATCATCATCATCATCATCATCATCATCATTATTATTATTATTATTATTATTATTATTATTATTATTAACAACATTAGAGGACACAGGTGTGTTGCTTGGCATTCCATTGTCAAGGGGGGGGGGGTGGAGGGTACAACCCTCACACTCCTGAGTCCCCACAGTATTATTAATTAATTAATTAAGCAATTAATAATAATACCAACAATAACAATAATAACAATAACAACAATAATAATAATAATAATAATGGAAAATGATAATAGTAATAAAAATAAAATAATAATATAATAACGATGAACGCAATAATAATACAATACTAATATTATACAATAACATCAACACTCAATAATAGTCAATTTTATGTTTCTCTTCTTGTTGGGTTGGCCCCACAATTGTTAACAAGTATACAGGATCATTACTGACAATGCTTTACCAACCAGGCTCAGCTTACAAGCACACCACTGTTGTCGTGGCTTTTCTCACTTACTTTTCATGACCCAAGTATTCCAAGAATGCACACAGACAACGCTTTACAATCTCAGTATTGATGATACTTTACAATCTCAGTATTGATGATACTTTACAATCTCAGTATTGATGATACTTTACAATCTCAGTATTGATGATACTTTACAATCTCAGTATTGATGATACTTTACAATCTCAGTATTGATGATACTTTACAATCTCAGTATTGATGATACTTTACAATCTCAGTATTGATGATACTTTACAATCTCAGTATTGATGATACTTTACAAGCTCAGTATTGATGATACTTTACAATCTCAGTATTGATGATACTTTACAATCTCAGTATTGATGATACTTTACAATCTCAGTATTGATGATACTTTACAATCTCAGTATTGATGATACTTTACAATCTCAGTATTGATGATACTTTACAAGCTCAGTATTTAACGATGCCTTTCATAAATCGTCGTTGTTACCACTGGCAGACAACCGTATTGTTATACTATTATATTTTTATTAACAATTTGTTTAGGTTAAGTGGTATGTATTATGTGTGGGTAAAGTAGATCAGAAAGGTTGAGAACAATTCTGTAGTTTCCGTAATACTAATATTTTTTTTTTGAAGCTGTGTAGCAGGTCTATTTTGTACAGAGTGTTACTGCTGTACTGTCATTTACTCACTTGATAAGCAGACAGTTTAAGATAGAATGTGTGTTTTCAGGTTTGTCAGTATTGCCATCATCAGTTCTGTCAGAGTTGCATCGTATCCCCGCCTCCTTCTCGCTCCTTTCAAGCATGTAAATCCTGCAACCTTCGCCACCATGACGTCATAGAACGCTCTCATCTCCTCACATTGTCTCTCACTGATCTCAAGTACTACGCCAAACGTCACAATATCCAGACACCTCTTAATATCAGCATCGAACAAATGGCCGACCTCATCCTCACTCGGCAAGCCAACAATCTTGCGGAGAGAACCAAGCTAGCCCTCAGGCAAGTTGTTGGCCCGAACGAGACGGTGGATTTAGCCCATAGACTGCTAGAGGAGCCTTATGTTAGTACCTACTCAATGGGTGCGGCCAGGAGTTCGAGCACGGTCATGGAAGAGAGAGAGGTTACTGGGGGTTGGCAGTATGTAGTGACAGGAGATGGGGGAAGTGGAGCCAGGGGGGAGACGAGGGGAGCACCTGGGATAGAGAGACAAGAAGGAGGAGGAGGAAGGAATGGAGGAAGAGATCATGTGGAAGCTAAGAGGAGTCTAAATGGACTACCAGCTAGTGAAGTCAGATTTCCTGTTTCCAGTTTGGGACCTAATATAGAAGCTCCAGTAGGTTATGTTTATTTTTAAGTGTACATTATGTATGGCGTTGTGTTGAGAAGTTATAATCTACTTTTTCCTCCCTTTTTTTAAGTGGGAAATTGGGCTAAATGATTTCATCAATATTTTCTTACAGCTATAAACTTATATTTGCTATGAGAAATCAACGTGTAATATTGGAATCTTATTCTTAATTGGGTGACCAATACTTTGTTGAGTGGTACTGCCGAGTTGTCATGATACCTAATGCTGTCTGCTCCATACCATGTGTGGCTAGAGATGGTGACTGAAGTGAGTGAGGTAGTATTGTATACCGAGTCGTCATGATACCTAATGCTGTCTGCTACATACCATGTGTGGCTAGAGATGGTGACTGAAGTGAGTGAGGTAGTATTGTATACAGATTTATTCTTCTTAATGTATCTGTATGTTGAGTAATATGAAGTCTTCTCTGTGTTCCATTATTCCAGGAGCTGGATGTGTCTCAGGTGACCAGTTTAGATGCTCTTACAAACGTCCATCAAATCCACAGTCTGAGTGTAAAGCAGCTGAAGCTACTATTACAACAGAACTGCATCAATTACAAGGGGTGCGTGGAGAAAGAAGAACTTCAGGTCAGAGTGAGGAGACTTTGGCAGGCCAAGGAGGAAGAGAGAATCAAGGTGGCTGCACTGGCACAAGCTGGGGATATTGGTGAGTGTGCATTGTTGGGAAAGAATACAGGGTAAGGTGTGTGTTATGTAAAGATGATCGTATGTGTCTGTTTGGAAAGTTCTCCTTTTGAATTAGTTTTCTTTTGGGGTTGATGCACTTGGAGTGAGAGGTTGTGAGGGAAGTGAGTTCACTACATGGAGGAAGTTGAGGTTTTGTACATGTATATGTAATGATACTTTACCCATTGCTTTACCTTCCTTGTTTAATGACCTTTTACCATTGCATAGAGTGTGGTTGTGAATTTCTGTCTATGTTGAGCGGCTTTTTGTTGCTTAGTTTAGGCAGCTTTTACAGTCAATACAACACATACATACTCATCTTGCTCCTCTGTCATCTGATAGTTTTAACAACATGGATGGTTGTTGCTATTGTGGTGTTTCATCCCATTGCTTTGTAACTTTGAAAATGACGCCATCTTATGACTTATATTCTTTATCTGATGCTGTCATTCAATATCTAGCATCATGGGGGTTTCCTCTTGCCACCTTTGACTGTATAAATAAGAAAGTGCACTTGCTTTGCCAGAGATGAGCAGTATGCTGCGTGTGTAGGAACAGGAGATGTGTCGGGTGAATCTTTAGGTCAGTCCAACGTTGGGTCAATAAAAGCCAGGGAAGACAAACTATTGGCGGTCAAGTTAATATATTGATCTAATTAATTATTATTTTAACACTTGTAAGTGATAATAAGTCAAAACTGGTATTGGTTAACACATTCCTTGTTGGTGGGGTGTGGGGGGTGGGGGGGTGTAACCTATTAGCAAATATTCACGAGATACCACAATACTCATTACACTGTACCTCTACTAAAGTGATATTAATTCCTCATTAGGGAACTTTTGTATCTCCGCTGCTACACTTTGAACTGTTATATTATTGGGCAAAGATACTTGTGAAAGAGCTAACAACATGTGATAATTGTAAGTCATATCTTATTTCATACTCAGCTGGAAAACTCACTCCCCCCCCCCCCCCCCCCCCCCCTGTCCTCTTTGTAATTAGCAGGATATTCCTTTCATCAGTGTCAGCTACAGTGTGTAGTACATATCTGTCCAGGAGTGAGTTTCTCTGTGAATATTGTAATTGACACTTACAGAATGTGCAGGAATGTGGGTGTCAAGGTTTTCATCTGATTCTCATCTTGACTGAAATGAAAAGTGCTTTTATCATATCTTAAAGGAGTCATAAGTTGTGTGTATTACACTTTGAACTAACTGAAGCTTGACAATATCCTCACACTTCATGAAAGAATGTGAGGATAAATTAGATACAGATGTGACTCACTGCCTACATGTGCATACCTAACACCTACATACGTAATGTATGCACACATGGAGTCGGTCTTCTTGGCTATGTCTGCACCGCTTCCTGCTCATCTGGTCTGGGAAGCTGTCACTTTTATAATGGTGGTGCGAGACAGATGGACTGGATGAGTGTTCTAGTTTGGCATTGAATTTCTCTTAATGGTTGTATGTAACAGATATCGCATTGGAACTCACAGTGTATATCATTTGTTTCTATGTATACGTATTGTGATCGAACAATCATTTGAGATTCATGTATATATTAAGTTTAGATCATTGTAAAGTCATTTGACCAGCAGGTTGCCATGGTGTGAGTGCACACTGAGTGGCACGTAGTACTACGCTTACCAAATAGGATGCAATTGTTATTCCTTACATCACAAGTTCTTTAAAGTAACACCCGATAACTGCATTATTATTATTTTATTTTTTTGTGAGCGTGGATCATTAAGAGTTGTTGTTTGGTATTGTTCAGTTGTGTGTCTATGTAAGATTACGGAAGCTGATGAAAAGAAGGTGATGGGTACTACATAGGTGATGGGTCATAGTAGCACGCCACAATCAGCCATTTTAGGTGTGTGTGTGTGTGTGTGTATGGATGGATGAGTGTCTGTACGGATGGATGAGTGTCTGTACGTATGTGTGTGATAGAGAATTGCTTAGCACACTACAAATCAGTCGTTTTAGATTTTAGGTGTATATGTGTGTGTATGTATGGATATACATCTGTATGTTCGTCTTGTGTATGAATCGAGTTTTTACAGCTTCACCTATTAGCATCACTCACTCACTGCTTTGTGAAGTAGTCACTACAACACGTGCCTCTAGTAGTGGAACATGAAGTATCCTACAGTCTGTGATGTTAGATAGTTTCTATTAAGTGATTTCTACAGTAAGTGAAGTATGGCCATAGTTGCCAATGGAGCGAAATAATTAAGATTCTAAGTCAAGCCCATGACATTCTTTTTGAGGACCGTGTCACCTCTCTTTTAATAGTGGTGTCCCAGGTACAGAACAGTGGAGTCAAGTATGTCCACTTTATATTATATATACAGTGCTTCCAGCTTAAAGAGCAAACTTTTTGAAACACTATGATATGATCAATTTTATCTCACAAAACTGTAGTTACAAATTTCTTGTCACTTAAAATATAGGTTAATACAAACACAGCACCACAAGGTTCCTCAGAAACTTCAAACCAGACTTCTCTCATAGACTCTAATACATTATCGCCATTTTATTTTGTCGTCATTATTTTCTACCATGTCGTCACCGGATCGTCATTCAATCCTCACCCGTGTTGAATTCGTCATTATGATGCGGTCCAAACGGTACTTTCCCTATTTCTTGCCTGCGTGTAGGTACTTTCCCTTATTATAAATTGCTGCGTGCTAATTAACTTTATTCAACTGCGATAACTCACACAGCTAACGAGAATAGTTTAAATTACTGGTTGATATTGCTAAAACTATTAATACCAGAAGTATTTTCCAACAAAGATAATGTAGTAGGCCCTGCTGACCCTCTCCTGGTGATGCTCAAGGTCATCTAGTAAGTATTAGTCACTGTCAGTAGATGATGCCACTGGTAAACTTGGACTAATGAACTGGATGTTGCCTCCCACACCAAGCCTACACTATGCCAATGCTGACCAGTCATTCTTCTGGAACACATAATTTATATACATTTTCTTTATCATAAAGTTGCTATATCAGATTTTTTATTTAAATGTCATGCCTAGATTTATTCATTCTTGATAATGCACCTTCATAACAGAAAGCTGGTAAAAATATAATGTAAATGTGTGACAATATAATATTATGACTAATGACAACATCAGAGGGATTCCAGAAGAGCCTGAAAAGTGCCTGTCAAGAGTGAGGTGGAATCAGGAGCGATGAATGTTTCACACATCAGTGTGCAGCCTAGCACACATAACAGAATAGTTGCAGCAATGTTAAGTATTAGTTAACATTATGAACTATATTTTTTTCTCCAGGTCTCCCAAGTTTTGTTTAAAACCTAGCTAACTATTCTAAAACTACTAGTTTGGACATAACTTGTCAACTAAAATCTAAATCACTGATCACTCACCTCTTAGCTACTAATCCAGAGCGCAGAAGAGGTGCTACAATCACTGAATCCTCCTCTCATCAAGGCGCCTCTGCGAGTCCATTCTTGGCAGGCATTTCAGGAGTGCTTAGCTCCTCTGTTTTCGGCTTCACCTGGTTCTAAACAGCAGTACTGCCAGTCCCCTCCTAGTACGTCCTCTAGATGGACGACAAGAAACTTATTTCCTGGCTAAAGTGCAGAAACTAGCTACCACTTTTGCTACATTTTTGGCCATAAATTTCCAAGAACGCCTTAGATTGCACCCGGAGAAAGAAACACAATAAGTAGTGTTACCCGCTTTTTTGCCGCCCGGCAATAATTGACTTGAGTGCGCCTGCGCTAAGATTTTACGTAGTGATTACGTAGCATACCGCTAAAGGCTGAATAAACGTCATCTGACGTCATCAAATGGCGATCTCTGCCGCAAAAGCTGATAGTCAGCCAAAATTTTCCCATTTTTTCCACTAAATATTATATTTCAACACACACAAAAAATATATATGAAACTTCAATTATTACTCTATGTTCTGACAAGTCTAGAAAGGTCCAAGTATAAAAACAAAGAAATACTGTTGGCACTTTTTTGCTACATTTTTGGCCATAAATTTCGAAATTTTTGAATAATGAAATAAATTTGGTGCACCAATTTATTTTTCCTATAAACTTCTCAGGCTATAATTCATATGTGCTAAGTGATAAAGGTCCGAGTATATAATTAATTTTTTTTCCTGGCCTAAACACATCAAATTTTGAAAATGATAAAATTCAGCCACTTCAAGGTGCCACCTATCACACATGTAACCACAAAACCACAAATTAATTTGATGAATCTATTAACACAGCCTTAATATATCTCCATACCAAAAATGAACTTTGTAGAGTTTTTAGTTTCCCTGCAGTGGAATAAAAGCCATAACACAGTCAAAAATTAAAAAAGTTTGCACTGTGATATATCATGTGTATAAGTACATGTGTTGTTTCCTTGTGGCTGAGAGATAACTTACATCACAAGGCTGTATACCTTCTTTTTAATTTTCAGTTGGTATTTCTGGACTAATATATTTTTTTCTTGTGGCGTGCTACAGTTTTCTTGCTTATGTATGTAGCAGTACTAGACTAGGGACACTCCCACAGATCACTGGACCTTGAACTTTTCCCACTTCATTAGGCCACACTTGTTCCAGACGAGCAACTTGGATGCAGCTCACTGAGCGTGCTCATTTCCTATACCTTATTTGATAAAGCTGCTTACTCTACATGCTGCAGTGTGTGCTTTTGTACTTGTGAGGGCTAACGTGCAAGTATTTCTGCAGAGAAAGTGTATGTATGTGTGTATGTATGTGCGTGTATGTGTATGTATGTGCGTGTGTGTGTAAGCTTTTGTACGTGTGAGGGTTAACGTGCAAGCATTTCTGCAGAGTAAGTATGTATATGTGTGTGCGTGTATGTGTGTTGAAACTGATAGATATGTTCTTGTATTGTTTGCTTACCCACAACGTTAAGACTGAAGGGAACACTTGGCTTTGATAGTAATTCCCCTGTCCCTTACCTTGGCATAAGGGATATCTGTCCAAGCCAAATCACCTAGTCTTAGTTTATTGGAAAGAAAAGACAGTGTTTTGAAAGAGATGGCCGTTAATGGACTAGCATAATAAACATTCTGCTAAATTAGCCAACATGATTAGAAATAGTTGGCCAACATCTTGAATGATTCATCATCAGCACCACTGGCAACTGACAACCACAATGGTGGTGAGGGGATAGTGTGTTCTGCTGTTTATGCTAACTAGCTAGTACCCCGCCACACAGTGGTGCTTGATTACTAACCTTTTGTAAATTAGGAATGTAAATTAGGAATGCAGTACATGCACATCATATTTTTAATTCCTCTATCACTTGGTTTACTAGTTACTCCCTCTCTTGCTCACTTGGTTTACTAGTTACTCCCTCTCTTGCTCACTTGGTTTACTAGTTACTCCCTCTCTTGCTCACTTGGTTTACTAGTTACTCCCTCTCTGGCTCACTTGGTTTACTAGTTACTCCCTCTCTTGCTCACTTGGTTTACTAGTTACTCCCTCTCTTGCTCACTTGGTTTACTAGTTACTCCCTCTCTTGCTCACTTGGTTTACTAGTTACTCCCTCTCTTGCTCACTTGGTTTACTAGTTACTCCCTCTCTTGCTCACTTGGTTTACTAGTTACTCCCTCTCTGGCTCACTTGGTTTACTAGTTACTCCCTCTCTGGCTCTCTTGGTTTACTAGTTACTCCCTCTCTTGCTCTCTTGGTTTACTAGTTACTCCCTCTCTTGCTCTCTTGGTTTACTAGTTACTCCCTCTCTGGCTCACTTGGTTTACTAGTTACTCCCTCTCTTGCTCACTTGGTTTACTAGTTACTCCCTCTCTTGCTCACTTGGTTTACTAGTTACTCCCTCTCTGGCTCACTTGGTTTACTAGTTACTCCCTCTCTTGCTCACTTGGTTTACTAGTTACTCCCTCTCTTGCTCACTTGGTTTACTAGTTACTCCCTCTCCTGCTCACTTGGTTTACTAGTTACTCCCTCTCTTGCTCACTTGGTTTACTAGTTACTCCCTCTCTTGCTCGCTTGGTTTACTAGTTACTCCCTCTCTTGCTCTCTAGTTACTCCCTCTCTTGCTCACTTGGTTTACTAGTTACTCCCTCTCTTGCTCACTTGGTTTACTAGTTACTCCCTCTCTTGCTCACTTGGTTTACTAGTTACTCCCTCTCTTGCTCGCTTGGTTTACTAGTTACTCCCTCTCTTGCTCACTTGGTTTACTAGTTACTCCCTCTCTTGCTCACTTGGTTTACTAGTTACTCCCTCTCTTGCTCACTTGGTTTACTAGTTACTCCCTCTCTTGCTCACTTGGTTTACTAGTTACTCCCTCTCTTGCTCTCTTGGTTTACTAGTTACTCCCTCTCTTGCTCTCTTTCTTCCTGAGCCCTTTCCTTTCTTTGGCTTTTTCTTGGAGTCCCTTCTCCTCCTTTGTTTCCTGCTTCTCGTTCTCTCTGTCCTTTTACCACGATCGTGAACTGAGGTTTTGTGAAACTGTTGCTTTACCTTTTGAATGTTATTGGTAACACTTTACCAACACATGTACATTGTCATTGTCGTCGTTGCTGACACACAAGTAAGTGTATTATTATATGGAATATCTCCTACCAGCAGATAGTGAGTTGCTGGGGCAGAAACATTTCATGTAGCTCACATAGGTGTGTACTGGTCCCTCCCACACCAGATTGTTAGACTCTGTTTTACTTTCTGGCTTATTTCTGAGCATAGAATAATAACTATTGTGGGTGTACCTGTCTGTGTTAATCTGCAGGCATCTGCAATCTGCAGGGGGTCAGTGACACTTACAATATGGACAAATTTTTTTTTTTTTTTTTTTTTTTGGCTTTTTTTATTATTATTATTATTATTATTTTTTTAATGCTCTCTTCACAAGAGTTCTAACAATAGTGTTGTACTTGAAGGAACCTAAAACTATACTTTCTCTAACTCTCTCCTAGTCTGATGTCTTGGACTAGCCCAAACTCCCCTAATGTATGGGACATTTCTGGATGAATTCTGTAGAGTCACAGTTGAGGTCTTATATATGTATAATCTAAATTTTTATTTTCTATTTAGAAAGTGATTTGAACTTCCCCTCTCCAGGTAATACTACTACTGTATGTGAAGCTTTGATAGTAGCATAGAGACTAGATCATTCATGATATCATGCTAGGACTATTGCAAGAAGTTATCGTAGTCATCATTATCTTAACTTCTAAATGTCCACTTCTTTGGATGTTGTATTTATCTTGAAGTATTTAATGCCATTTTCTAAGAAATAGAATTGTATTTTGAATTTCTCTTCCGAGAATAGGAAAGGGAGGCAACACCCTGGTGCATGGCTGATCAGGTCAAAGCCTCTCTTATCTAATAGGTCAGACGAGGAACTTCGTTATGGGACCTCGGGAAATGCTGAGGCAACTTCAGAGAGATTGTTTTCACATTAGTGTACACACAACGTCTCAACATGATGTGTCCGCCAGCAGGGACGCTATTCTGTCTTTCTTTTTTATTCTTATGTATGTACATGCTGTATGTAGTTTCTGAAGATCTTCTATTGAATTTTAGGTGTTTAAATATTCAAAGTGATTACTCGCTATTTTTAGCTAAGAATTCCGTTATTATTGTTATTAGCAGTAGGATTGCACGTGAGTCTTCACAATGTGCTCCTGCCATAGCAACATGATGTGCTCCTGCCATAGCAACACGATGTGTTCCTGCCATAATAACATGATGTGTTCCTGAGATTGGCATGATACATATTGTATGCATAATTATATAGTCAGTCCTTACATACGTATAAGGCAATTAATGTTGATTTCCATTTTATTGGGGTAGTGTGTGTGTGTGCATGTGTGTGTTTGTGCATGTGTGTGTGTGTGTGTGTGTGTGTGTGTGTGTGTGTGTGTGTGTGTAGCAGTAGATGTTAGCTGATGGACATAGCCATTTCTGTTTTTGTAGTGTCAATCTTGACAGCTTCTCTTGTTGCTTCAACGTGTGTGTGTGTGCGTGCGTGTGAGTGTGTGTGTGTGTGTGTGCACTTTGCAATGCTTGGTTTGTTTGAAGTTATTGTAAACAAAGTAACAGAGTGCTACTTGTGTTTACAGTTTCTCAGTATAGAAGTGTTTGTTAGTGCATTGCGTGTGTTTAAAAGAATGCTAATTACTGATAATGAGTTAGTTTGAGAATGCCAAAGTTAAGGTAACATAAACAGTATCTACAATAATTTGTACTATGGTACGTTCGAACTGTCCAATCAAATTGCTCAATTCGTAGTGGATATATTTCATACCCACCTCCTGGAGGTGAATAAGTGAATCAGCCAATCAAAATTAGTTTTTGTGCGTTTCCTAATGCCTAAAGCCACGGTACAAGTCGGTTGCACCACTCCATGTTCGGTCAGTGTGGGATGTACACTATCCTCAAGCCTTTGACCCTCGGTTGTGTAAACCATGTACCGACTTCCACGTCGTGGTGTAACCTATACATGTATTGCTGTCATACAATATTTCCCCTTTTAAATGGTGTGTATGTTGTTTGAGTGAGTGTGTCACATGATGTGCCCATGTGTGGTAAGGTGTGCATGCACGATGTTGTGACTGTATGTTTATTGTACGTTGCACGAGGTATATCATCTCTCCTTTGAGTTTAGACTATTGGCTATTCCCTGATCTTCATTAATTGCTTACTTTTTAATTTCGTGATGGAATTAATAATTCATATTTTAATTTTGTAGTGGGTGTTTTATTTAGGTCCACATCTCACTTATGATTACTTCAGTGAGGTTAATTAGCTCACTTATACGACTTCATGCATCAAAAGAAGTTGGAAACTTGTACATTCTAATTTATGTACTTTTTTTAATTAATTTTTTTCTGGCCGGCTGCTGTAGTATGTCCTGTTTTTGATGGGGTTCTGTTGGTATGCAGTCATCTACTGGGCTGGGTGGGTGTTGGATTTATCTACTGAATTGGGTGGTGGACAGTGTTGACCAAACTTTCTGGCATAGTTTGATAACATTATATTACCACTGCTGGTTGTCCCTAGTTACCGTGTGAGAAATGTGGGGCTAGTAGCAGACTCGAGTCATGTAACTTTGGTGACTCTAGCTGGCAATACTGGATAGCTCTGTGTGAGTGTGTGTGAGTGCATGTGTGTGTGAGTGTGTGTATGTGTGTCTGTGAGAGTGTGTGTATGTGTGTGAGTGTGTGTATGTGTGTGTGTGTGTGTGTGTGTGTAAGTGAGTGTGTGTGTGAGTGGTGGTCTGTAATGATTCCTAGTTGGTGTACATTGTTAGCCCGACCAGTACTCAGTTTCTGTGTGAGTTAGCTACGTATGTGTGTACAGTTGTGCCGCTCTCGGTAAATGAATGGTTTTTGTGTGTGCTTGGTTGATATATTTAGTTCATTTAATTGTTGACATAACTACTATTTAGTCGGAACACAACAAGCTGGATATGATACCAGTTGTCATAGTTTCACATGCACATTTGAGCTTGAGACCAACTGCCTTTCCTCTCTCTCTCTTTCTCTCTCTCTCCCTTTTCTCTCTCTTCTTTCTTTATGAGCAGTGCTGGCTGGTTGCTAGGTTGGATTCATGTTGCATCAGTTCCTCAAAATGGAAGTTCAATTAGTAGAATCCCTACCTATTGTAGAGCTTTAAAATCATCACACAAGTCCATGTAGTGCCTCTAATCTCCTGAATCCTTATCCTACAGGTTGTCTTAGACTTGGAGCATGAATTCTCCATTGTGTTGGTTGTATGTTCTCATGGGCTGATTGGTGTGGGTTGGTCGAGTCTAGCTCCTGCTTCATTTTATTGTGTTAGGTAACGCCACCCTCATTGGTAGACATAAGTGTGAACCATCTGTTCTAGTTTACTTTTTAGCGCTTTATGAATGAAAGATTGTGTAAGAATGAGTGGGCGTGAGTGGGTGGAAGTGGGAATGAGTGGGTGGAGGTGGGGTAATTTTTTTTTTTATGTGGTTGGTCCATGTCGGTTAATTGGTGTCAACTGATATGCGACAGAGTTCGACATCTGGTCTCTCTGCATGAAGGTTGCCATGAGTGAATTCATACTTGATGTTATTTAGCTTCTGTCTATCAGCTTCAACACATTGAGTGTATGAACTAGTACTAGATGTGGTATGGCAACAGATACATATGTGGGTGGGGTCATGTAATCATCATATCTTATAGACTTATTTGATGCTGAATACCTCCTCAAGGAGGAGACCCTGTAATTATTGTTGTATGGCTAGGATTTACATTTTCACCACAAAACAAGGTTTTCATCTAATACTATTTTGGGAGGAAGGATAGAGGGTGGGGAATCGTTTGCACAACACACACAGACACACACACACACACACTCTTGAACGCCTCTTGTTCGATGGCATTCTAGTTGCCGTGACTAAACTAATTATGCTGATATCGCATTCCCACCTGTATAAACAAGCAGAGTGCAGAGTATGTATTGGGATCATTTGTACTAGCATATGTATAGCAATTAAGGGTGCCCGCACACCGCCTACGCAATTTTTTGTTGATGGTTCCTATGCATGATTACTACTATTGTATACTTACAGGGACTTCTCCACTACAACACAAGGACAAAGTACCTGCCAAAGGAGCCGCTCAATAATTTTAGAGCGAATCTGGAGGAAATATCGGGGCCTGGTTATAAAACTTTGTAGCACTTTTTTGGAGCGGTGCGGTAAGTTGGAGCTCCGCAATTTGGTGCACTACTAGCCGAGCCGATACTCTACAACGAGTTCTTATTCATTTCAATATTACTTTATGATATATTCGCAATTTTTTCTATTTATAAAATATTGAAAAATTCTCGTTGTGGTGCAGTTCATTTTTTTTTGGTTTACCCGTGTATAAAATTTTTGTGTCGTTCTCATGAAAAACTCATACAAAATTTGGAACTTTAATTCCACTCGCAATTCTTAAGAAATAGCCCCACCCCCATATCTCGTACTGCGAGTACGTGAGCAATTTTTTTTTCAATTAGTTTGTATTGGTTCTAAAAAAGAGCCCGCCTATATCAAGAGTAAACAAACATCAATACAAAAATAACAAGAGAGTCCGAAGAGAGAGCAGTTTATTGGAGATAGCCATAGGTGAAGTTAGATCTGCGCAGCTTGGGAAGTCTTCGCTCCGCAGAAATCGAGCCTGGTGGATCCATCCGCTTGAGTTCAGGTGCGCAGAGTCCGGAGAATGGCTACAAGAGGAGAGGCAGCCTGGTGCAACTTGCCGTGTGAGCTCAGACGACGTATGGAGAGTTGCTGTAAACGAATATGAGACAACAAGAAGCTAAACTAAAACACCACAACTTCGCAAAGTATACTTCCGCTACTACTGTGCGATTGTTTCTGCTCGCGTATTATCGAATGGTGGGGTATTGGCGGGGAATAAATTAATGTCCGGATCTACAGTGCGCGTTGCTATGTGCGGGCACCCTTAAATGACTTAATGTAGAAGTAGGGACAATGTGAGCTTGAGTAGATTTATTAATCTTTCCTTTCAATCCCTACAGAGATTACATACTAGATTGAAAACAGCTTCATTTCTTGCCACATGAAGAATGACCCTACAACAAACAATTATGTTTGTACCTTCACATACATTGAGGTTCCATTTAACTTCGTGTCATAGTTTGGCCAGTTATGAAAGATGGACTGCCCATCAAATTCTTCAAAAAAATATTTGAACACTTTCAGTCATCTTCCAGTTATAGCAGAAGTTATTCATAAGTTATATCTGAACAGTATATAGATATATATAGGTTTACACCACAACATGGAGGTTGGTATGGCATAAAGTTTTACGTGCTAGCTGAGGCTATTGCAGTGCTTCTATTAATTTTTAAAAGGTATTATTTACATTTTCCGCATTGTATGCTCTAAACATGCGTTCTTTCTGTAGACTAGGTGTGGTTTCTGTTGACAGTGTTTGATTTCTGTGTGGGAATTTGGTTGTTTTCCAGGAGTCATTTTTGAGTGAATGTTCAGACTACTACATACAGTACATAAGCTACATACAGTTTGAGTCAGTAAGTGTGGACTAACCTCTAATGAAACAAAGCCAAAAATAAAGTTGCTGCCTCGGTGTCTAATGTAGTTATGTACATGTACAATTTTTATTTTGAGAGGATGGGAGGAGGGGGTGGGGTTAGGGGGTGGGGTTAGCAGTAGCTCTCCCTCTTGATAGCAAACCTCTCTCTTTAGGTTGCTTGTATTCATTTTTCATTGCTCTCCTTTCTCTTTGTTATATAATAGTGCACACTTGGTATAGTATTTACTACTTAATTCACATTGCATATCCCTCACTTCAGTTACTTGGATACTATTTGTAGAGTGACAAAATTGTGCCCCTGTTATGAGTGTCTCTTTGTTCTGAAGACGCAATTTGGTCCTAATACACACACACACACACACACACAATTTATAGAACTTTTTTTTTTGTTTTGTTTTTGCCCACCCACTTAAGTACAGCCGTCAGAAATCCTTGTTGCTCACTTACAGGTGAAATTAGGCTAGTTGAGCGTTATGTGCTGTCTCTATGGCAATACTAATCATGAAAGTACATTTTCAGACTGAATATGTATGTAAGCACTTGTAGTGGAGGCATATATTCGTAGTTGGGTGTTGTAGTTGTTGCCAGGCCTCATTCTGTTGTCAAGGTTACATCACATCTTGCTAAAAATGGTATCTTGTTCCCACTTCAGTCATAGAACTTCTTGCCAAATATCACTAACACACACACATACATTCCAGCTACGTAGATACGGTGATTGTTGCCAACGTAAATTAATAGCTGTAAATAGAGAATTAGAGTGTCAGAGCAGTGGTGATAAACCATTTGAACAGTTTATAAATTGTTGGTTCTTAGCAAGTCAGTGGATATCCAAGTTCAATTCATCGTTGTTATTGTCCACTTTAAATATTTGAAATTTAGCTGAAATGAGAGTCAAGTCGTGTAGCTATAGTGATCAGTGCCTGTGTGTTTAGCTGAACTGTAAGAGACACTTCCTGGCATATTTCTGGCACTCAGCAAACTGGACACTCGCACATGCACACACATACATACATCCACACAAACACACACACACATCCACACACACATCCAAACTAAGTTGTGGAGGAATGGCTTTTGAGTGACTTTAGAATGGAAATAAGAGGATTAAATATATGTATATATAATAATGTATACATAGTATTTATAATAGTATGCATACTATACATATTTATATACATTGTACATAGTTGTTCTATACTTAGCTGAAACATAAATTTCTACCTTTTCCTTAGTAAGTGCGATTTTATGAAAGTGGACCCTCTCGGCTTTAGTTTCTTTTTCTCATCATCAAAGAAATAGTGAAAATAGTTGAAAGCTTTTCATGGTGACTTGTAAAGCTCTCTTCTTCTTCTTCTTCTTTTTTTTTTTTTTTTTTTCTTCCCTTTCAATTTTTTTTTATTTTGTGGAACTATGTCTTTACCAAGATGTCATCCTTCACTGTGATACTGTGTGAAGTTGTTCAAAGGCTTCGTGTAAGATTTTAGGCTTCTTAGCAAGGAAAAGAAATGGCAGTACTAGTTTGGAATTTTTCTAAAGCACTTCTCCCACTTGTGTTTATGACACTACATACTTGTTCTTTGAAAAAGATTAACACATCATTTACCACCTACCTCTCAGAGATGTGTCAGTATGAGTGGCAAAGGAAGAGTTGGTATTTGGAGTGAGAACACAACTTGAAATGAGAAATATTTCCTTTAGTAGTACAGGCAGCAGAAATGGAGCGAAGGCATTTCATATGTAGCACGGTCTTAGTAGGAATGACTTTATCATTATTTTTTATCAATGTTTTAAAACTCTTTTCTTGCATGTTTTTTTTCTTCTTTGTTTCTTAGAATAACAATAAGTGTTATACATCCATTCAGCAAGATGACTTAGCACCACGACAATGAAGCTCTTTATTTTGTGCACTTGTTGCTCTTTTTCTTGTTCAAAGGAAATATGTTTAGATAGAGGAGTCAGTTTACATGCATTATGACTGGATTTGCAATGGCACTCGACATGGTCTATTGTATGTATTTCTTTTATTGACCAGCAGCTAAATGAAGTGGTTGCTTAAATAAAAAAAATTATATATACATAGGATGGTATTGAAATTTTCTGTATAAATTACATCGTTTAATGCCCTGCCCACTTGGAGACCCTACACTGTATGTTTATTCTGCTATAATTAGTGGGTGATTTTCTTTAGTTGACCATTTTGGTGTACAGACCTCATCCTTGCACTATAGTAGACTTACAAGTCCTTCAGCAGTGGCTAATATGTAGATTTTAACAACAGTAAGACTAGATTATGTTCAGTGTGTATACATTTTGTGAGAATTGCAACAATCGTTTACTTTTCGAGCTATATCTCATGCTATGACAAGTGGGATGTTCCAGAGTTACGGAGTGTTCAGTGCAGCAAATGTATTGGGTTACTGCATTCTAGTAGGTAACTCTGTGTGTGCATGTGTGTGCGCGTGTGTGCATGTGTGTGTGTATAAGTGTTGTGTAGGGATGTTCATAATAAGGTATAAAGTTCACTCATTATTCGTTTTGGCATCACTGCTATTATGCACTATTACTCCCTAAATTTACACTACAGTAGTATTATGTGAATTTGTAGTAATAAAGTGTAAAACATTAAATTGTGTTACTATCAAACAATTCCCAATTGCTGCGGAAGTGTTGCCTCAACAAAGTCAGGCATATGGGTCTGCTGAAATTTATATGTATCCAACTGGTTTAATCAGCAACATAGCTATGAAGTTCATCTAAAATCGATATTTTGGCTAGATTGTGTTAGAAAATTGAACCTATTATGCTTCATTATGCCCTATGCTGTTGTCTACTTTAATACCCAAATTACGCTGGCATAATGTTGAGGCTTCCCTAGTGTTGTGTGTGTATTTGTGTGTTGTGTGTGTATTTGTGTGTTGTGCGTGTATTTGTGTGTTGTGCGTGTGGGGTTGTCCCAAGAGATTATTTAGAGTCAGACTCTAGTGCCTGTCATGAAATGCTTCTTCGTTCATAGAGTAAGTACACACTGTATGACCTATGTATGTACACATGCACACACTTGTTCGTTCACTTTACACCAATATACAGGAGTGTTGGCAACTGGTTCTTTTCATGTCAGAGAGGTATGCTTTGCTGTCAAGCATATAGGGTGTGCAGTTTACTTATTAATACATTGATATAGCCATATAGCCATGTTTACTACTACTATTATTATTATTACTACTACTACTACTACTGCTATATTGAGTCAACTATTAACATAGAATCAATGTCATGTCTTCTAATAGAAGCTTCAGATGTGACAATCAATTTAAAAACAACAACTTGAATTGTGTTAGTTACTAATGGAAGTGAAGTGAGTTGGTGAATGTCTCCTGATGATGGATGACATTGTAACCTGGGAAATCCTGGGACTTGTATCTGTGAAGTGATGCACGTACAGGGAGTGTAACTATCAACCTCTTGTCTTTCCAGTATGTGAATACATCTGTTGTAGTTTACTACATGTACATGTAGCTAGCATCTGTACATTGTGTGATGTTACGATTAGTCACACCCATATGGCTAGTTTGTGAAATTGTATCTGCATGCTTCACGTGGCAATTTTTGTTTCCATGACAATAAGCATGTTGTTATTAGCTGCTTCATTAGTTTCCTGTCGTATCTATCAAATCATGTCTGTAATCGCTCATCAGTGCAGACAAACCAGCCAGGTGAAGATTGAAAGGACAAAGAAAGGGTTTATGTGTGTCCAAAGTGCAGTGTGTTTGTGTATGTGTATCTTATGTGTTTGTGTGTATGTTTGTAGTTAAATACTATCATGTGGCAAGTAGTCATACCTTACATATCATGTAATTATGCCTAGAATGTTTTTTACACTCATTTTTTCTCTCTTTGACTGCTTCTTTAATAGACTTTCCGGAGCCAATTTGGCAGGTTGTAGCTGTTTACATATTCTACTTCAAATATATACCTGTGTAACGTATTAGTCAATGTGTTTACCTGACTGCTTTGAATTTTGTTCATTCTTCGTTTCAATGATTCAGAATAATTGAAATCCTTTACATTTTATCTGCAAGTATTAGTTTTAATAGCAAATTTTTCTCGTTATAACAGCCAATATTGTTCATTAAAACTTAACCTGGTGTTTTGGCTTCTTGCCAAAGTCCTCTTCAGGGGTCAACTAGTATTATTTTTGTATAATATTAGTCATTATTTTCAAGTCAACAACGCAACTTAATTATTTGAACTCCAAAGCAATACATTCACTGCCTCTCATATCAAGGTATTGTAAACCAATGGCTCTATCAGCTCTGATCTCAGTTTGATTGGATTATGCAGGAGCCTCATTGTCATGGTTCTCTTCCTGTGGAACTTTGCGTCTTGTCTTATAAACATTTAATCTTCTCTGTTTTCATACAGCAACTTTCTCTTCCTATGACACTCTGATTCTTCCTCGTTGATAATTCATAGTTTACTCTTGTTCTGTCTCAAACCAATTGTTAAATGTCTTAGTGATATACATATGTAATTTGTAATTTTTGGACATAATAGTATTTTTCCTCTCTGTGGTGTGTGTGTGTGTGTAGATGCAGAATCCTCGTACTTGTGTAAGATCTGTATGGATTCTCCGGTGGATTGTGTTCTCCTAGAGTGTGGGCACATGTTGTCATGTGTCAAGTGTGGTCGTCAGCTGGCGGAATGTCCAGTTTGTCGGCAGTACGTCTCGCGTGTAGTTCACGCCTTCAGGGTGTGAGCTGGACTCACATGGTCAAGTCATTTCTCATACTTGTGCACTTCCCTTCATATCAAGAAACAATTGCTCTCATAGATTCAAAAAAATAAATAATTTTTTTTTGTATGATTTCAGTACTGTGAAAATATGATAGGAGAGTATGCTACAGTAGCTTGCAGTTGCTGAAATGCAGATCTCTTTTACCTGCCTATTATATGAAGCTGTATGACTGTCACTGGGTGTGAGTGTGGGAGATAGTTTGACCTCATTAGTTAATGTGGAGTAGGTCTGTAGATACCTACACAAACACTGTCTGATAGTGAACTGGCAAGTGAGGCTGATTGACTGATGTTGTACACAAGGTAAATACAGCTGGCTAACTTGCGAGATCTGCTTTTGTATATACTGTATTTCTTATTATATATACTACTGTATGTATATTCATCTCCATGCTCCTGTCTAGCCTTCCTTCTTGAAGACCTGGGTCGTTGCCACACATTGCATTACTTGATATGTATAAACACATTTGCCACGCTCATGGTGCTCCTGTTCTTACGACATCTTCATCACTCCATAAATAAATATTAATAAATATACAATATTTAACTATTATGTATGTATAATAATTATTACGACTTGTTTGGCAGTTTTTACAACCAAGTCTTGCTATAAGTATTCGTTCTTTGCTGGCATGCGTCGCGCGGAGTAAATTTAGCAGGCTGCAGCTTTTCCGGTAGATCGTGACCGCGGAGCTCGTTGTGGTTTCAATTCCTTAGTAGTCTGAAAAGAGTTGTTATAAAGGGCATTAATTTGATACTGTGGAGCTGCATTTAGCTATTTTGTCTAGTTCTTGAATTTGCAGTATACCATGGCAGTTTTACTTATTGGTTCGACCGGGAATGGTAAAAGTACATTAGGCAACTTCATGCTGGACCCTGGAAAGGATCACATATTTGGCGACCAGCAGACGTTCGCAACTGCTCGTACGAACAAACCAGAGACGCAGAACGTTCTTAGCGCAAGCTTCGATGTGGACTTGAATGGCCTGGAGGGGTCCTCACTGACGTTCATAGACACACCAGGAATATACGAAGACGACGACAAGGACATTGAGCATATGATTCAGGTGATCAAGGCTCTGCATACAGTGGGCAAGATACAGGCATGCATTTTTGTGGTAAAATTTTCTTCCAAAATTGACACGCCTTACAAATCCAGTGTGAGATATTATTCCAAGTTATTGCCAGGTGTGTTTGACTCCAACCTCATCATCGTGGTGACGGATTACGCCTGTGACGAACGTTCCAAGAACCTCCGCAAACTTCAGAACATCGATGAAGAACAAATCAAGAACAACATTGTCACAGAACTAGTTGCAGTCTCGGGAATCAACCACACCCCACAACTATTTGCCCTTGACTGTCTGCCTGTTACCCAAGAAGAAGTTAGTGTGAACCTGCCCACCAGGGAAAATCTTATCAGACACATTTTCACATTCTCTCCCATTCAAACCCGAAACCTCAAGGTGGCTAAAACCGACTCCATTATTTCTTCAGACAGATTGATAGCTGCCAAGAAGGAAGGAGAAGTGACAGCATATAAGGACAGGCTACAGAGTGCCTCGACTAGTGTGCATTCTGCCAAAACTCAAGTCAAAGTCAATGCCAAAAAAGTGCAAGATGTCGAAAAAGACAAGATCAAACTTGAAGCTGATTTAGCGACTAAAGATACTACTGACTTGGTTGAGGGTAAGGTGTGGTCAGTTCGTCAAAAGTGGAAGTGCTTTCGCATTCTCTCTCGGGAGTTTGAAGTCACATCGGAGTGGCCAATTCAAAATGTTACTTACTGGACAAATGGAAAGTGCAGATGGGTTCGACGCAACAAAGTGGACGACTACCGTGTGGAGTGTGTTGTCAAAGGCAAAATGAATCGTGGTCTCTATGCCCAAGTCAAATTGGAAGTGCATCATTGTGACAAGTATCGCGATGACATCGACAGAATTAATAGAGACATTAAGTTTGTAGAGCAGAATCATACTACTGCCAAACAAGATTATAGCGAGAGCAAGAAGAAATATGACCAGTTGACAAACGAAGTGGACAGTTTGATAGAAGGTATTAAAGAAAAGAAGACTGACGTTGAGAGGTTGCTATCAGAGTATCTTACCATGGATGAATGCCTGCAGAGATTTGGCGATGGAAATCTGGGAAAAATTCGATTGGTCAAATAAAGCAACTCTGTTTGTTGTTTATATCAGCACTATTTATTTTTTGTGGTCCCATTTTTTAACTGCAATCAATTCACCCACTCACTGTGTGTCACTTGTGATGAAATAGTTTCTCTGCTTTAGTCCAATAATGTTTACTTCACAATAACTACTTTAGCCTCAGTTCTCTGTGGATTGTTGCTCAGCATTGGCTATGAATATGTCTTGTAAGGCCATGATGAGTACTGAGCCATGTGTGTTCAATCAAATGGTAAGTGGTTTCATAATTGCAGGTCTCTCAACTCGCATGATTTGGACATATGACACAGTTCAAGTGATCTCGCACCAATCTCACACTTTGCTGTGGGCCAAACTTGTGTCTTTTTTTTCTTCCCCCTTCTATATGAACCCTGATGTGCGACTTTCCTGAAAGATGATCCTGGAAAAGGGGAAGACTCAGAGTTTTTGGAAAATATTAAAAAAGAAAATGGAAAGGGTTTGTGCATTATTATAGATGGTTTGGATGAATATGAATTCAATTGCCCAAATGACTTGATTATTGAATTGATAAAGAAAGAAACATTGCCTTTAGCTATGGTAATAGTGTCTTCACGTCCTGTGGGTACTGCCACAATAAGAGACTATCCTCAGGTTACTTTACGTGTTGAAATACTCGGATTTAAAAATGACGAAATCAAGAAGTATATCTATAATTATTTTGAATGTGATATTGATTTATCTTGCAAGCTTATTGCCTATCTAGAGCAACATGTGAATGTATATCGCATGTGCTACTTACCAGTTCATGCACAAATGATATGCCGCTTATATAAGAAGTTAGGTGAGAATATTCCTCACAATGAAACTGAAATTTATGAATCATTTACACGGTTGACACTATTAAGAAAGCTAAAAGATAACTCTCGAATCAAGTTGGAAGATTTAGACAACTTACCAGATAGTGTTAATGAATACTTTGGCAATATTTGCCAATTAGCATTAGATATGATTGTTCAATCAAAACAAATAATTCGTCAATCTCAAACTGATTTCCCACTTTCTCCTCCAGGCTCTGAAAAGTCTTCTCTTGGCTTAGTTACAATTGATAGCACTGCAGAGCTTTTTGGAATTGAGGATTTGTATGCTTTTCATCATCTCACATTTCAAGAGTATCTTGCAGCAGTGCATTTAAAAAATAAAGAGGAAGAAGAAGTCGTTAAAATTACCATGATATCCAAATCTAAATTACATATGGTGTGGAAGTTTTATTTTGGCATGGTTACATTTAAGCCTAACTCACTTGTTTTGAAGCATGTAATGTTAGATACAACTTTAGACAACCTGCTCAAAATTCAATGTGCATTTGAATCCCAACAGGAAATTGTTTGTGATAGTATTGAAGAGCTAAACAAAACCAACTCTCTTTCGTTTAATAGTAATAATTTAGTACAAGTTGACTTTCTTGCCATGAGCTATGTATTATCAATAACTCAACATCAACTCACTAAATTAAGCTTTCAAAATTGTAGTTTGGAGAAGGAAGGCATAGTTCTGTTCATTGAAAAACTTTGTAGCAACCATCTTCATAATATCAAACATCTTGTCTATCACTATAAAAACTGTAACTTATCACAACTGAGTGTTCTTAATATTCTGCTGCAGAAATTGACTAGCTTAGTAGTTCTTGATTTAGAGAATATTAATATGGGAGTGGAAGGAATAAAAATACTCACAGATGAAGTTGAACTTAAGGACTTGGCTACTTTGAAAATTAAGATGCCTTTAAAGAAAGGAAAAGTTATAAGTAATGATGTTTTAATTCACTTAAGATTCAATAAATCGAAAGATGACCTCTTACTTCAGTACACTTGCTCTGGGTCAATAAATTATTTTGATACTTGTATGTACCTTACCCAATTGAATCAGGTATTCGATTATTGCTTTAGTACTAATTACAAAATCTTAGTTTGTTTTAATACTAAAACATTGCAATTGTTTCGTTCAGAAAGAACACACTTCAACACTATAGGGTTTCTGTTGCATCATAATAATAGTAATCTAGTAAAAGCCTGGGGTCTTCATATGTGTTCTAAAGTGATTTTTGTAAATTGTGGAATTACTACCAAGGATCTACTGATACTTGAGCCTATTGATAAATGTACTGAGATATATACTGTTGATTTTAACTTGAAGATGGTCACAAGTAAAGTAGCTAGTAAGATTTGTAATTCTATCAATGAATTTGTAATTTTGAAAAGCTCTGATTTCAACAGAGAATTTAAAAGATATCGCAATTGTATAATGGCAAAGATCATTGAAGAAATAGGCAGATTAAAGGCTTCCAGTATATCTAGCAATTGCATCTTTAATTCAGGACTTGGTTCAATAATTCGTATTTTTCATAACTCAGACATTAAACTTGAATTGTGTGGTACCAACTCACTGAATATAATGGATGTGGAACACCTCACAGATATCATGTGTGAGATCAGTAATATTAATTCTGGTAGTGGGGTTGAGGTCTTACTATATAAGTCTGGAGTCAATCAGTTACATACAATTTTTCACATCTTTCTGAAATATTTAAAAGTTGACAAATTATGTGATGCTGAGGAACTATACAATGTTAAAACACTTTATTTTAACTGGACTTCATCATATCATTTAAGTGTTCTCAATAACATTTTAAAACATTGTGCTAAATTAAAGTCACTTAATATTAAGATAAATATATTCAATAAAGAATGTGCAGTAATTATTGCTGAAGGGTTGAAATGTTGCACTAATTTGCAGAAGTTGGATCTGAGTAATAATTTCATTAGTTCCAATTTTGCTATTTTAGCAGATAGACTAATGCATTGCTCTAATCTGCTAGAATTAGATGTAAGCAGCAGTAATGTGGGTTCAAGTGTGCTAGCACTAGCTCACAATGGTTTACATAACCTGCAAGAATTAAATCTAACTGGAAATAACAGAAATTCTGTAGATACTAGAGCCCTATCTTACAGACCAGCAAATTCTAGCTTGGAAGTATTAAATCTTGGTGATAACTGTATTGGTTTTGATGGTGCAATAACAGTAGTGAACAGATTTAAAAAATGTTACGCCAATCTAAAGATTCTGGACTTCACAAATAACAAAATTGGATCAGATGATGCTGTAGCTCTAGTTCATCTACATTGTGATTTTGCTAGTCTACAAACTCTTGATCTGAGTGGAAATAGCATTGGGTTACATGGAGTTTGGGCTTTAGCAGAGAGACTGAAGAGCTGCATTAATTTACAAGAAATAAATCTTAGCCAAATTGGTATTGATTTGGAAAAAGCTGAAGCTTATGCTACTGGATTGAAATGTTGTGCTAATTTGCATGTGCTTGATGTTAGTAACAATGAAATTGATTCTGGAGGCATAGCAGCTCTTGTTGATGGGCTGGAGAGTTGTGTTTACTTGCATACCTTGGATATCAGCTGGAACGAAATTGATTCCAAGGGTGCTATTGCTATATCTAGTAAATTAAGGAAGTTAAAAGCACTGATTCTTCATGGTAATAGAATTGGCTTCGATGGTGTAATAGCTATAGCTGACAGGCTTAAAGACTTGACTAGTCCTATAGATTATAAGAATTTCCTTGTATCAGCTGGTGCTGTTAATTTACTGAAAGTGGGTAATTTCAGTAGTCTACAAACTCTTGATCTGAGTGGAAATAGCATTGGATTACATGGAGCTTGGGGCTTAGCAGTAAGACTGAAGAGTTGCATTTACTTACAGGAAATAAATCTTAGCCAAATTGGTATTGGTTTGAAAAAAGCTGAAGCTTATGCTACTGGATTGAAATTTTGTGCTAATTTGCGTATACTGGATGTCAGTAAGAATGAAATTAATTCTGGAGGCATAGCAGCTCTTGTTGATGGGCTGGAGAGTTGTGTTTACTTGCATACCTTAGATATCAGCTGCAACATAATTGATTCTAAGGGTGCCATTGCTATATCTAGTAAACTAATGAAGTTAAAAACACTGATTCTTCATAGTAATAGGATTGGCTTTGATGGTGCAATGGCTATAGTCAACAGACTTAAAGACTTGACTAGTCCTATAGATTATAAGCATTTCTTTGTCTCATACAATTGTATAAATATGCTTAAAGAGAGTAGTTGCAGTACTGTATTGGCTTTGGATCTTAGTAGAATTGGTATCGATTTATTTAGTGTAGAATTAGTCAAGAAATTGCAGAGCTATACTAATTTACAATCATTGAATCTTAGTATGAACTATATTGACACTGATGGTATTACATTTTTTGCTGATGGGCTAAAATTTTGCAGTAAATTATACACACTTAATCTTAGTAACAACAAAATTGATTCATCAGGTGTGGTTGCTCTAGCTAGTGGATTTAAATACTTCACTAATTTAATTTCTTTGAATCTTGGAAGTAACAACATAGGCTCAGAAGGTGCTATTGCCCTAGCTAGTAGACTGAAGCACTGCGCTAATTTAATTTCTTTGAACTTTAAAAGTAATAACATTGACTCAGAAGGTGCTATTGCCCTGGCAAATGAATTGCAGGGTTGCATTAAGTTACGAACATTGAGTCTTGAAGGTAACCTGATTGGCTTTGATGGTGCTATTACTTTAGTGGATAGATTGAGAAATTGCAACATCAGTCTGCATACACTGGATTTTTGTAAAGAGAGATTTGATATATATACGTCTATCGGCGCCTTACTAATCCACATTATCTAGATTTGAGAAGAAATAATATTGGACTATATGGTATTGTTGGTCTAGCTGATAGACTTAAATGTTTAAAAAATCTCCAAGTACTAGAGTTGAATAACAATGCTATTTGTCCCAATGGTGCTATAGCTCTAGCTAAGGAACTGAATAATTGCAGATTACATAGACTGACACCTAGTGCAAACAATATTGGTTCAGAGGGTGTCATAGCTTTAGCTTATTGTCTGAAGAGTTGCAGGAGTTTGTGCATTATAGATCTTTGCTGCAACATGATTGATTCACGAGGTGCTATAACTCTGGCTAGAGAACTGAAGCATTGCGAGTTAGAAATACTGAGACTGAGTGGCAACAACATTAGTTCAGATGGAGCTGTGGCTTTAGCTGATGGTCTGAGTGATTGTACTAATTTATATATACTGGATCTAAGTAAAAATAAAATTGATTCACTGGGAGCTATTGCTTTTGCTCATAAATTAGACAAATGTTCTAAATTACATGAGCTGGATCTTAGTGCAAATGTAATTGGTTGTGATGGTGTCATAGCTATAGCTGAGAGGCTGACTAGCTGCAATAGTCGACTACGGGCTAACCTTAGACACAATCTTAGTTCTGATGAAACTAAAACTTTAGCAGCAGACACAATAGGGCACATTACTATATAATCTAGAGATAGGGCACACTAATCTGATCTAGTAGTTCTTAGATTTATTTTAAAAAACTACACAGACAATAGATAGAAGATTGAGAATCTTTAATTGCTGGATCTTGAGCATATTCAATCGCTGGATCTTGAGCTTATTCAATTGCTGGATCTTGAGCATATTCAATCGCTGGATCTTGAGCATATTCAATTGCTGGATCTTGAGCTTATTCAATTGCTGGATCTTGAGCTTATTCAATTGCTGGATCTTGAGCATATTCAATCGCTGGATCTTGAGCTTATTCAATTGCTGGATCTTGAGCATATTCAATCGCTGGATCTTGAGCTTATTCAATTGCTGGATCTTGAGCTTATTCAATTGCTGGATCTTGAGCATATTCAATCGCTGGATCTTGAGCTTATTCAATTGCTGGATCTTGAGCATATTCAATCGCTGGATCTTGAGCTTATTCAATCGCTGGATCTTGAGCATATTCAATTGCTGGATCTTGAGCATATTCAATTGCTGGATCTTGAGCTTATTCAATTGCTGGATCTTGAGCATATTCAATTGCTGGATCTTGAGCATATTAAATCGCTGGATCTTGAGCATATTCAATTGCTGGATCTTGAGCTTATTCAATCGCTGGATCTTGAGCTTATTCAATTGCTGGATCTTGAGCATATTCAATTGCTGGATCTTGAGCATATTCAATTGCTGGATCTTGAGCATATTCAATCGCTGGATCTTGAGTATATTCAATCACTGGATCTTGAGCATATTCAATCGCTGGATCTTGAGTATATTCAATCACTGGATCTTGAGCATATTCAATCGCTGGATCTTGAGTATATTCAATCGCTGGATCTTGAGTATATTCAATCGCTGGATCTTGAGCTTATTCAATCGCTGGATCTTGAGCATATTCAATTGCTGGATCTTGAGCTTATTCAATTGCTGGATCTTGATTCAATCGCTGGATCTTGAGCATATTCAATCGCTGGATCTTGAGCTTATTCAATTGCTGGATCTTGAGCATATTCAATCGCTGGATCTTGAGTATATTCAATCACTGGATCTTGAGCATATTCAATCGCTGGATCTTGAGTATATTCAATCGCTGGATCTTGAGTATATTCAATCGCTGGATCTTGAGCATATTCAATCGCTGGATCTTGAGCATATTCAATTGCTGGATCTTGAGCATATTCAATCGCTGAATTTTTGGAGGAAACCAAGTACACACTCATTTTATTTTTCTGAAATATAAATTCAAGACCTATTTATTGTTTAGAAGTCAGTTCACTTACTGCTCATGGGACTAGAAAATAAGCGTCACATTCTGCAAAACAAATTTCAAACATTTATTTGTGATTTGGTGAATAACCAGAATTATTGAATCACCAAAATATAAGAGACTTGAGTTCTTACGAGCAAAATCAATTATTTTAAAAACATATTATTGTACAGTTGTGTATAGCTATAAATATGGGTCCATTATTGAAAATCCGTAATTTCCTGCCCAAATGCTTCACAAGTTGCTAATTCTTACGAGCAAAATCAATTATTTTAAAAACATATTATTGTACAGTTGTGTATAGCTATAAATATGGGTCCATTATTGAAAATCCGTAATTTCCTGCCCAAATGCTTCACAAGTTGCTAATTCTTATGAATTGTTTGAAATTACATGGATGTACTAGTAGTCCTTCCTGGTGAAGAAAACTTGAGAATTGGTGTGCCAGTTATATATTATTACTGGCATGATAATGGACTGGTAAGTATATATAACTTTAGATAACTTTTTTGTCGCTTGCTTATTGTTAGTGTTGGTGATTTTGTCAATTTTATTAACTGATCAGGTTTGGAGAAACTTTAGAGACAGTGATTTTACACTTCACAATTTCTGTCTGCTTCAATTTCTTGAATTCCTCACTTCTTCATGAGTATAATTGGTAAATATAAAGGGAATTGCTGAAAAGTGTACTCAGTAACATAGTTCCCAACTGTCCCAATTTGGCCGGGATGCTTATGGTATTCTTGCATGGCAAAGAAAGGTTTTAGTTAGGTGAACGGAGCTTTTTAGAATAACACTTAGTCAGCAAACGTTCGTGGTAATTTGACCTTTTATAGCTCATCCTTGATGTAAGAGTGGGTGTGTAAATTTTCGAAATTGCTGCTAGTATGGTAACTACATGACATGGGTTAGAGAGAGAGAGAGATAGGATCACATCAATTATAAAAAAATAATAATACCCATTTTTCTCTGTCAGCCAATGTGTGTGTATTTAACTTGGCCTTTTGACGAAAATGACTAAATCAATAATACAATCAGCAACTATCTTCATAACTTGTTAGAGACAATTTAGCTTGAGAAGAGTCTAATATTCTATCCAAACGCTTCAGTACCAAAATAAGTTCACGATTTCAATAAAATTTTCGTGAGATAGCAAATGTGGTTGTGCGGGCCTAGAAGAACCTCCATGAACATTCAGAAGAATATTTAAAGCCTCGCTGATTGCTCACGGCCAGATGCGGTTCATGGCCATGCCAACCGATTGTATTCTCTTAATTGGTGACCCACACCAGCCAGCCGATTATTCAGACTAGCTAACATCGAGTTATCAACTCAATAATCCAACATCACAAAAGTTACTCCAATCCGACAGCGAGCCTTGTACTGGGAAAACGCCAGTGCAGCAAAGTCCTTCCCATTAGGTCCCCTCATCATCACTGGCTACACAGCTAGTCCGAATTTATGACTCGGGCTGCCTTTCCCAACTGCCGTAGTCAGTGCAAGCGAGATTATTATTTAGTTCTTTGAGCCATATACTCAAACTAGTCAAATACAAAAGTTGCATTTAGATTAATTGTCCGCCTACAAGATTATTGGCAAGGGATATATCATCAGCAAACTCAAACAAATTCTAGCAAGATCCAAAATTAGTGGTGCCAAAACCAAAGCCGACCGGTATATAAGCCATCTATAGAAGAACTTAAATCATTAGACTATAAATTTGACGAATTACTTGAACGAATCGACGAAGAATGTATCGACGACGGCTCTTCATTATCTTTGCCACCAACTACTACTACCTGCTACTTCTTCTATTTCGCCTCCAAGGCGCACTACACACCCAAAGTCTCTTCCTAAGTTCTCTGGACAGATTATTGATTAGCACAAATTTTGAGGAATTTATGAAGGTAGGTTTGAACGGGAAACTGCTCTGTCTGACCTTGAGAAAATTGGCTGTTTAGAGGAAGCTATGCAATCAGATGAAGCCAAAGACATAGTTATGCAAGCTTCTCAATCCAGAAACTATGCCAAGATAGTAGAAGCTTTTTAACGTGAATTTGACCAGCCTCGCCTTATCTTAAACCACCACTTGACAACAATGTTAACTATGAAGCCTGTGAAAGACGATAACAAGTCCTTAAGTGAATTCTTGAGGACTATTGAGGGCCATATAGAAGGTTTACTGGTCACTAAAGACTTCACTGCTGAACAATTGGTGTGTGGCATATTGTCTCCCCTCATGACTAGATCATCAGTTTCTTGGCCTATAAAAACACACATTTTGTCAACATAATTGTTGAAAGATCTTCACAATCTACACCACCATGCCAGTGCAAGAGTTTTGATGGCACTGACAGCTGAAGAATTTTATATTTTGGGACTCAGATCACTCACATGAAAGACTGAACATGATTGAACCGGTATGTTCCCTGCCATAGAACGAATGCTACTCGGTGCGCTCAGCAAATGGGTCAATTACCTGCCGACAGAGTCTGTCCTGTAGTAGTGTTTATTTGCACCGTTACCAAGGCCATTCACCTGGAACTTGTTTGTGATTTATCGACTGAGGCTTTTTTAAGCTGTGTTCAGAAGATTTGTAAATTGTCGAGGACTACCACACGATGTTTATAGTGACAATGGACAGAACTTTATCGGAGCACAATGTGAACTGCAAGTAATTGTCGCTTCCAGGAAAGCCCAACAGATGATTAAAGAATACTCTCAACAAGGCACATTAAATGGTATTTCATATCTGTTCAATCTCCTCATCAAGGTGGACTATGGGAACCTGAATAAGAGAGATGAAGAGAATTCTTATTAGAATAATTATTGGTGATCAAAAATTATATTTTGAAGACCTTACCACCATTCTAACTGACATTGAAGCTACTTTTAATTCCAGACCAATGGCTCATGAAGCACATCAAGAGGATGGCTCATGAGCGTTAACTCCTGGACATTTTCTTACTGGACGTCCACTACTAGCTGCCCCAACTCCAGTGAAGACCTTGATGGTAATATTACTGGATTGCGTCGATGGAACCTAATTAAGAGACTCACTGCAAGCATTTGGTTAAAGTGGAAGGATGAATATTTGAAACTGCACCACATAAGAAGCAAATGGAAGAGATGTGTACCTAATCTCCAAGTAGGAGACATACTTGAATTCAGGAATCGACTTTAAGTCATCACCGTGTACCTATTGCTGTAGTGACACAAACTTACCCTTGATCAAATGGATTAGTTCGAGTGGTAGATGTTTTTTTCAGTACACTACGATGAGCCATACTGCTGTTGAAAATTCAGATTCCAATACAGACTCATAAAGCATTGCCACCAGTGGCTCTGGCTTCCTTGCCGGGGAGGATGTGCGGGCCTAGCAGAACCTCGATGAATTCAAAACTATACTACACATGCAGTTGATTTTTGTAAAGCCTCGCTGACCGCTCGTGGCCAGTTGAATATCGAACCAGTGAAGTTTTAACTACCGACCCACTCTAGCCAGCTGATTATTCAGACTAGCTAATATTGAGTTATTTACTCACAATAATCCAACGTCACGAAAGTTACTGCCCCAAGGTCGCCAATCCAACTGCGAGGTACCGGGCAGATGACAGGGCAGCAAAGTCCTTCCCATAAGATCCCTTCACTAGTTACACAGCTAGATCCGAATTTACAACTCGGGCTGCCTTTCCCAACTGCCGTAGTCAGTGCAAGCGAGATCAGTGGTATATATCATATTACACCAAGTTCTAGTGCCCAAAGAGACCCATGAACAGAACTTCAATCATCCATTTCATATTGAGTTTAGACTACATTAAAAAACAAACAAACTGTTGCCCAATTATTACCTTTGTTAATATTATTTCTATATCACTCTACTCATGTTTAAATTGTATTCAAATCATGGCTATTAAAATCAACCACAACTCAGCAATGTACTGTTGTCATGTAGATGTTTATGAGAACGGATGATGTAGTGTTAAAAGTGAAGAGTATTTCAAGCAGAACCTCCACTATCCAATGTCTTGAGTAATTTGTACAGGTTAGCTGCCTCCTTGATCTTGCTGTACTCCAGACAGAAGCTCTGGATCTCTACATACTCTTCCTTTAGAGTCTGCACATAATATAAGTAACAACATAATCATATCAGTGGGACTGACTGTGTGTCTGTGTGTGTGTGTATGTGTGTGTGTGTGTATGTGTGTGTGTATGTGTGTGTGTGTATGCTTACCTGTGCACTAAATATCTTATTCCTGATCAGAGATTGCAAGAAAACACAAACCTAAAACAACAACAACAACAAAAAAACAAAACAAAAAGCAACAACAACAAAAAAACAAAACAAAAACAACAAAAAAACAAAACAACAACAACAACAAAAAACAAACAAAACAGAATGATCAGTCAATTGACAACAAAGAATTTAAAAATCACTAGTGATGTGAAGTCTTATGTGCTAGCAATTAGAGATTGCAAGGATCACTGCTGGCTGGGAGAATAGCCACATGTTTAGATAGATGTTCGCCACATGTTTAGACAGGTGTTCACCCCTTACCAGTCGCACATATCTGTTTTGCATGTTCTTGTCCTGGGGCTCTTTGCAACGCTGGATACAATTGCCAATATACAAGTGCAGGAATTCCATAGGTAACTCTACTGCCTGTGGAAGAGGAAAGTAAACATAATAATAATAATAATAATAATAATAATAATAATGTAATAATAAATAGAGTGATTCAAACAACCAATTCCTGCTATTATGTACTTTAGTGAGTCTGTTGATGACCTCCATTGACTGAAGACACATCTCCATTTTAACTAGAGCTGCCAGGTACCTACACAAAACACAAAACAGCTAACAAATGCGACCATCAAAGTAAGGCATCTAAAGAGAAGCATTATCAAATAGTGACAACACAGTATCTGGAATGGCCAGCAATGTTTCTACCCTTATCCTATCCTCAAAAACAACAGCAACTCAACAGAGTATGTAGCTAACGAAATATCTTCCTCAAACTCACATACATGACTTGTAACCAAAACAACAACAACTAAACAATAGATGATTATAAATCAGAAACAACCCAAAGACACTGCCACTTTCTATTGCACCAGTTATGCCTGCAGTGAGATCTGATGTCTGAAGGGAATCACATGACATTCTGTTGCATTTTGTAACTATAAGGTGTGGCTACACCACACCCAGTTTACTACTGCAGTTACAGTAATGGGCATGTCTTAGATGATGGATATCTGAGCACGATTGCTATACAAATGTTACAAGATAACTTTCGCTATCAGCCACAAATCCCTATAGCTCTGCAGTGCCAATTGGGGTAGAAAAGCAAAGTTTTTAATGGATACACAACGATGGTGTGGGAGACTGCCCTACTGCTATTGTAACCATTACGATCCCTATATTTAGCACACTGGAATATTCTGCAGCTAATTATCATATGCATAGCTATTGTAGTCAAAAGCAAAATATGTAGTTTTAATTAAAAAGCAATGAGTGTGTGCGCCTATAGGACATACTGTTTAAAATTTGTTTTTGACAGCCAAGTAGGACATACAGTGTAGCTATGAATTAAACACTGGTGTGCAATACATAACTTGAAGTGATCTGTCAGATCCTATGAGTCGTTAGGTTTAATGAAAGACCACTGCAGGTGCAAGTAAGCACTCTCCATCACAACATTATAGTGGGTGTGGTCTAACTATACCACTGGCTGCCACAACAGGATATCTATGCTGAACAAGGGCTAGGTACTGTACCACTTGTTTATCTTAAATTACTATATTGAAGTCTGATAATTAATACACAGAATTTCTTACTCTGAGAGTTGTTCAGAGTTGATGAGCCTTAGAAGAGCATCGATGGCGACTGTAGGATTCTTCTCTACCAACTGAGGAAGCTAAAACAAAACAACAGTGAAAGTGATGACTGCGTCCAGTACACCAAATGTACCCCCAGGGCTATTATATAAAATATCCAAACAATATGTAGTTTCACTTCTACTCCCTCTATATATTTACTAACCAACTTCTGTACTGTTAACAGCACTCATTTACAGCAGTGTAAAAAAGTGCCAGTTTTGGAGTTGTAAGATGACCATAAAATGGAGAAATTGTTGCGTAAAATGTACAAACACTGATCTGCTTAAACAACTTGTTACTTTTCAGCACAGTAAATGAGGATGCCCAAATATCAAGTTTCTTGCCAATACTCAGTTATTATTAGCATCATTGATCTATCACTGACTTTCTATTGACCAGATCATTTCTTATTATCTTCACACTACCCCCAACTGCCAACTTGCACACACTGCAAGTAGATATTGTACCAACAAGGACATCATTGCCATGGCAATGTAAAATTACCAGACCGGGCATTCTCTCTTTTTCGAACTTGATTTGAAACTCATGCATGCACAGTAGGTTGACACAGTATTGACAATTTTTAAACATTTGGTAATGGTCGTCAAAAGTTCTGATAGCTAGTTTAGGGTAATGGCTTCTAGAGAAGGTAGCAGTTAAAGGCATTAGGAGAAAGGTTTTACTACTGTAGACAAAGTTGCTGCTAAAGAGGTATCTGCTACAATTGCTACAAAAATGCCTTAATTAAAAATTGTAGTTACGAACTTAGTAACATACAGTTGTATAGTTTTCAGTCAAAGATGACTGATGACATGTCATGAGTAGAAAGGTCAGCTGGAAGATGTCAGACATGATGAAGTAGTAAATATTAAGTAAACTAGTGGTGTGCTTCAGCACTAATGGTGAGTAGCTAGCCTAGCTTTAAAGTGATAGCTAACGATGAGCCGATGTCCTTGGATAATAGATATAGTTGTTGAAATTGAAGTGTTCTAACTGACCGACCGATTCAATGATGATGAAGAGAAAATAGTGCTGTTGGATCTGCTATGCTTTTATAGGAAATTAAAGTTCAAGCGTTTAGGTCTGCTCCAAGACTAGCTTGCTGTTCAAGGCTGCAACTCGTTCTAGTTTACGGGTTCATTAGTTTGTTATTTTATGAAGACGCTTTACCAACTTATGTAATCAGTGACACGGGCGAAAAAAGGGGTTGCACGTACCATATAAACACCATGGAATCTCAATGGTTTCAACTCTGTAAGTATCTCGCTGGCTTCGTTCACTCGCCAACAAAAATGTAGGGAAACTCAACTGAACAATATCCATGAAAAACAAAAACAAAAAAACAACAACAAAACCAACAAAAAACAAAAACAAAATGAAAAAATAAAGACACACCTCTTGTAACACAATATATATATGCACATGCATCGATATAATTCCGATTACCCAAACTTTTCACTTATCTGACAACTCTAGAAATGGGGTGGCACTAAGGGGTTTGAATAAATGAGAACGCACTGTACTTTACCTATTATTAGTAGCCACACACACAAAAACAAAAACAAAAACAAAAAATGAAACAAAAGACAAAACAAAGAAAAACATAATAATGAAAAAGAAAAAGAAAAAAAGAACACAACCACAAAAAATCAACAACAAAATACTGTACATACATACAAACATACATACATACATACATGTGACTCACTATCTTGTGATAAAGTGTTGATGATTACATCTCCACCAATAAACAGTAAACACATGATTTGAATACTACGTACATACCTTCTGAGGCGTGAGTCCGATATGGTAGACCAGAGTTGGGTCAGCCTCCAAGTGAGAAGACAAGCAGCTGCTCTCTGTTGATGTCAGAGCTTCTGAACAAGCCTTAGCAAACAGCTTCTTCACCTACACAGGATATGGATGACACAGAACATAAAACAATTTCATACATTTGGACATGAAATTTCCAGAATTAAGAACAAACAATTAATTCAATCACAAGACATGAAAGGGATTAAATGTCATTATAATACATACAATAAAATACAGGACAGTCGCAACAGAGGTGTGTTCAGTATCCCTTCTGGTTCATTTTTGACAAAAAGCAAAAACAATGTGCTTAATATAGTAATCATGTGCTTAAAATAGTACACATTGGAGGGGGTGGAGGTGGCTAAAATTGGTCCATAATTTAGGGGCACCATCTAAAGGGGCAATTTCCTCACATGAACACTTTCAAGCCACGAGACAAAACAAAGCAAACAAAGCAAACAAAAGAAGCAAAACAAAAGAAAACAACAACAAAAAAGGAACACCATTTTATGCAGCTCAATGAATGAAAGAAAAGTGACAATATATGTACTTCAAAATTGAGCGTAATTGTAGGAAAATGGAAAGAATTGCGGTTAAAATGTCCCACGTCCCTTCACAGTACACCATTTAATACCTTTCCAAACCTAAAAACTAAGTACATTATGTGGGATCAAGACATAACAACTTGCACCTACAATGTATCAACAATAACACTTATGTACCTATGGTTAGATCAAGAATAACACTTACGTACCTATAATTAGATCAAGAATAACACTTACAACACTATAATTAGATCAAGAATAACACTTTATGCACAATAATTAGATCAAGAATAACACTTATGTACCTATAATTAGATCAAGAATAACAAGTACGTACCTATAATTAGATCAAGAATAACACTTATGTACCTATAATTAGATCAAGAATAACACTTATGTATCTATAATTAGATCAAGAATAACACGTACGTACCTATAATTAGATCAAGAATAACACTTATGTACCTATAATTAGATCAAGAATAACACTTATGCACCTATAATTAGATCAAGAATAACACTTATGTACCTATAATTAGATCAATAATAACACGTACGTACCTATAATTAGATCAAGAATAACACTTATGTACCTATACAGTATGTAAAATAATATGAGAGAAGTTATAACTCTTTAAATGCATATCCCAGCTACCCTTTTCATTTTTATTCACTGTTGCAATATTTGGGAAAAATATTACATACGTAGTATTTCAGGTAGAAGAGACTATAATATATTTAGGTTAAAACCACACTAATACAAAATTAATACAGTTGTATACTAAAATGAAATCATTGGGGCATGAAGAGTATAACACTTCCAAAATACTACACTACAGAAGTTGTTCATATTGGGTGAAAGCTCACGGAGTAACAGATGCATTAGTGGTTTCCCAGAGAGACTGGGATCACAGCTAAGAGTGATATTCAATGATGTCACCACAAAGGAAGATGTGAGTTCATATTGCAACATTTTACTCTAAGAAAAACATACAAAGAGACAGTTTTCAATCAGTTTCTAGTTTCTCACTGGAGGTAAAAATTAAGCGTACATGTTTCCACTCTCAAATATAATAAAATACATCTATTAAAAGGGAGATGACAAGATACATAATGACTACAATAGCAAACAAAAATAACAGCAACAACAACAAAAACCCTAATAAAACGATAAGTTGTTATTTACACATTACTACTCACATAGCTACACACATACATACATCACAATGTCAATACTCATACTACAGGAACATTTTGGACATAAGCATTCAGTATTCTTACTAAAACGAGCAATTTTTAGCACACCCGGTGATTGATACTACTCAGAGTTTCGTGCTAGACGTGAGGCTATCTAAAGTCTGCCAGTGAAACACTAGCAGTGAATGCAAGTTTAGTTTAGTTCTGACCTCGTTGCTGCAAGGATGGAGTGGAGGGAGAGGAGTGATGAAGGAAGGTTCGAACGGATGCTCAGTGAGTTGATCTGGACCACACAACAGAGTCTCTGCCACCTGACCACACATAGAGGGATCTGGAGGACTAACAAACAAACAAACAAACAATAAATGTACACAAACAATAAACAAAGTACCCAATAAGAGTACGGGAGGAATACGAGGGATAGAGAATTAGCCAATAAACTGACAATACAACCACAAACTGTCCTCTTATCACACTTGAACAAACTCTGGTGGGATAAAACAAACAAACAAACACAACAACAAATTATGAATCAGTCATCTTCTCAAAATGATATGAGCACATCCATGGGTGATACTGGGGAGGGCATTCTTTGAGGAGGCATGGATCGACTCCTCTGTGAGTATCATTTATGAGACATGGGAGGATAGGATATTATCTGGACTAGAAGGAGTAGGATCAACTATAATAGCAAGGAGGATGAAGCTTAAGATGTGGAAGGGAGTGAGTAGCCCCAGTAAGCCTACATCACTGAACTTTCAAGGAGGGCCAGCATGTAGGGGCATTGAGGGTGAAGGCAAAGAGCAGGAACCCAAGGCAAGCCACCCACACATGACTAAGGCATGATAATTGGGTATGACACTCTTCTCACTGTTATGCTACTCTTCTTGTGGCAAACAGACAGTCCTCTCGGAAAGGGAGCTAACTTATTCAATTCTTACAAACGAGTATCAATGGAAATTTCAGTATCTATATTTAGAATGTAGGTAGTCACATGCGAGCAATCTGATTGGTCCGTTACGTGAATCTATTCTAGTAGTTTCGTGTTCTGCGGCATTTAGAATTTAACCAGATGGTTGTCTATGCTCCAGGCTGTCATAAACTATTTAGTTTTTTTGTAAGCTTTAGTCATTGCTTTGTTCCTAAAGTAAAATCGGCAACGAGGTTTGGCCTTGTTTCGCGGCTAAGCATAGCGAGGATGCCACAGCTCGAGGTCTGAGATTCCTAAACATAGCAAATACACGATATCCTAATCTAACTTATATATATATATATACATATAATGGTGAAGGTTCACAGAGGTCAAATCAGTGTCCATCCCCGGAGGCTATTTAAATGTTAACAGGTCGCAAGGAGTAACAAAATATATTATCAAGATTCTTCATTGCCTACAGATGAGCAGGGTTTACCCCTAGTTTGTTCTAATCAGCAGTGATGGTAAGTTGTCCTAATTAATTCGCTGTTAGTCATAGCTATACGCCTTACTCTACAGTATTGTTTATACTTTGTCCGGCAATCAGAGAATGAAATGTTAGTCTTGCATTAGTGTACTTCAAATCAAAACTGTGTGACAATTCCTTAGAAAGCTTGTTTTTCAAGTCACAAAAAGTTGCGGTGAGTGGTCATTATAGCATTGAAAACCCTTTACCATACATAATAGGTCTTTCTTTTTAGTAGCCGAGTGCTTTTGGTCAGGAGCTACTGGTCGTTTAGGTAGTCAGAATGGTTTACAGGAGCTACTAGTGCTTGGGGAAATTGAGGTTAGAACGTCATTCCATTTTGTATGCTATAACTGAATGCAAGTTGAACAATACTTCAGGCAAACTAAATAAATCTTGCCTTTACGCTTGCAGCTCTAGTAAACAGATTCAAACTAGTCATAAGGAGGGTTAGATATCTTTGGCATTAGGAGGTTGGTATGACTGGAGAGGGGGGGGGGGGGTTGTGGTCAATTTGTAGTCCAAGGTGCAAACTAGTGCTAACAACCAAGTATTTATACTGTCGCCTGGGAAGAAGGAAGGGGGGAGGGCGGTAGAGAGAATGTAAACAACAACAACAACAAACACAACAACAACGAATGTCTATGTACTTTATGTAGCATCAATGCTTTACCTGAAAGCACTGGTAGAACTTGGATCAGATATGACTGGAGACACGCCCACCCGGTTATGAGCACCAATCTCTGACTGTGCATCCGTGAGTACTGCCATTATGGCCGCCACATCCGTGTTAGGAGGGGGAGGAGCCTCCATAGTGCTTATCATGGCCGCAGTCTTCTTGTAGAGCTAGTGAAAAAAATAATAATAAAAATTAAAATAAATTAAAGGGATATCATTTGCTGAATACACTAACGTTACTGAATAAATAATTAATTTATAGATTTAAAAAATGATCACTGAGATCAACTTGATACAAAACAATCACTTTAACAGGTGTTCCAACTCACGTTGACCTCTCATCCCAGATGCCAACATAAACTCACACACTTACCTCTCTAGGAAATGTAGGAGACAGTATCTGTGCCAAGAACCATCGCTCCATACTGACCACGCCCACTTGACTCCGCCCCTCCTCCATTGTCGGCTGCAACATTTCCGCAAAGAACAAGCAGAACGGGTTTGACGAGAAGGAGTCGGTGCGATACAACTCGTGGAGCAAAGCCAGTGCAGATATCCTCTGAGCAGAAGAGGGCAAGAGGTCACGCAACTTGAGCATGAGAGTGAGAGCCGATCCCACGCGATAGTTGTCCTGTCTGGAGAAATGTCTGTGATACAATCCCACCAGGTTCTCCAAGCTACAACTCATGGTGGTCTCCTCTGACAGCAGTCTAGAATAAAGAAAGCCATTGTGATAATTTGGGCCTAGTGTGATTCACAAGACAACCTGAGGCTAGTAAATGTCCCCTTACAGCCTCAGAATATGTCGGATAGATCAACGATATTTTAGAACAACTGCTGCAGTTTTTTTTTAATTGTGACAGAGGAACTTTAAATCCCTTACATCCTTCCAGGCAGGGATTCTATATGTAGAGTCACTCCACTTGCGTTGTGAGGAACGATTGCTGTGCTCAATATTCGTCAGGCAATGTGTTTCACTATTTGATTTCATTGATAGGAATAGTTGCTATGTTCTAAAACAGTTAGAAGCTGCATAGTGCTCACGAACTATCGTGCTTAGGGTCCCTTAAAGCAGCTGGCACCTTTACTTCACCCGGGGACAGACACTACCTACAGCCTAGAGCCTTTGAGACCTTAACAAACACTATGCCCGGAGGCAGCACCTAACAAAAATAAAATTTTATCCTTGAGTATTGTAAGTGCACAGAGTGAGTTATATTCATAATGTTGGCCATCTGTACAACCAGTCTGTACTAATCTATACTATCTTTCTAGCAGAGAAACTATCAAGCGATAAAATCAGGACGCAGTATTCAAACATACCCTTCTATCCAGTTATAAACATACTTATAAAACAACATTAGTCACATTTATCCTGCTTACTATAAGGATTGCCTATTACTGAAAACGTGGAATGGATTTTTTTTTTGCTTCACTCAACCCATCTAGCCAACTAACTAGCTAGTTCGATTATGTAGTTGACGAAAGATTAAATTCTCATTTCTTACTGGAGTAAGTTGGTGAGTTCCTTGGTCGACAGGGCTATCATTCTGGACTCAAACTTCGGTCTGCTCATGATTGATAGCCTAACGGAACACTCAACAACTATACTGGCTTTCTCTCCACTACTAAACTAAATGAGAAGACGTTCAGCAGCAGACGTCCAGTGGGTAAGGTTCAACCCAGAATTAAAAACCCAGAATTAAAAACCCAGAATTAAAAACCCAGAATTATGACTATAAACCACCACCAACAGCGATACTTTACCATATTTATAGAGGGCCCAACCGTACTATAAAATAATAACAGCTTGAGGGCTAATGGTGGCACTTGAACACTCCGTGGTTTAAATGTAGAAATTATGCAGAAGGTATTTTGAGATTGAGGTTAACTAATTTTTGTGGCCTTTCTGCAATAGCTAAATAATTAAATATGATTTTTGTCATCATTAGTCATAATTTTCCGAAACAAATCTTCAAAATATTAGAATTTCTGTTAGCAACAATCAATGGGATCAGTGATATATTTACTAACTTATCTAATTAACAGAGCTCTCAACTTACACTATTTGGAATCGTGGCTCAATATTTTGACCTTTTTCACAATATCGTTCCTTTTCACAAATTTTTTTTTCTACACACCGTCAATGTAAAATTATTAAAAACTGTTGCACTGATAAATGCTATGTATATTTATTTATCCTTAACTATTGCCACATTTATTTGTAACAACAGTGTCCAATAATAGCTACAAAAATCCCTCAATTTCTGGTATTAGCTACTGACCAAGCTCATGTTCTTGCTGATAGCTAGGATCATAATATCCCAACAGCTAAGATAAGAATCTGGCAAGTTGTGCCACTTATAAGATTGAATTTCAGCCAAGGTTGACAAATATGAGATCCCACCCATTTTTCAGTGCATGTAGCTAATGATGCAGGATTAGAAAAAATAATCCTTATCAACTATAATGTGTGTGTGTAAAGTCATTCTGAAGTTTGGAGGTCTGAATTATAAATGTACCCAAACTTATTTCTGCAGGATGAATCCTTAACCTGTAATTTAGCAGGAAGTCCTTATCCCAGTAAATCTATAGCTAGGCTAGCTAAGTAGTTGAAGCATGGAGGGAGTAATAGTTAAACTGTGTTCAGTTTGACAACTTTCACTTGGGGACAAATTCATTGAGGCTGGACACAACTAGAAGAGTTAAGCAGAAGGAACTGTGGATTTGGGTTTATGTAGACTTAAAAAAACAACAACAATGTTATTGTTGCATGGAGAGAAAATAAAGATATCATCAATTGAACCAGTCACATGTTAAATTGATGATTTAATTCTTATCAGCCTATAGTGGATGTCTCTGAACCAACAAAATAAAATATTATTGAAATATCACAAAAAATCAGAATATTTTTGTCTATTACAAGTTAGCTATTTGTAAGTGAAAGGTATTTTGATATAAAGGGGAAAATATTAAATTATTAATGATAATATACACTCTGTTCAATCTTTTTATCTCTTTGCTGTCTCAGCTCTGTAGCTGTTATTAATACTGCCATAGACAGATGGGTTCCACTCAGAACGCAAAAAGAAACCCTCAGCGTGACTCGTCTGGTAAGTGGTGGCCTCACCTTCGTGCTTATCTTCTACACCTATGACAGTCACTGGCACTGAAGGAGAATAGTCCACTTCAACTTCATTACTTGTTGTGGACAAATTCACCAATCTTTCTATCCTTTGGACATTTCTTACAGGATTGTGCTGGGAGGATCTTGTTAGGTTAGTGTGTTCACTGGCAACAATTGAATCCTGGTGGTCTTCATTTTCATCCAGGTTTGAAGTAAATATTTTTTGATGTAGTGATGGACTCCATTTTCTTACCAGTCCAGATGCAGTGAAGTGAATGTCCTCGGCCCATTCATTGTGCCTGTACTGCGTTATTTTGAATATGCAGTAACCAAACACAAAGACCAGTGGGGAAACAGTGAATATATATTGTGCTGAAAAAATAATTTTGGTCAGCTTGTGAGAGGAGGCTAGAAAGAAGTTGACGTATTGATAAAAACCGAGGCCATTTAGGATGATGAGGTTAGAAAGAAGAAACAAATCTATGTAATTGTGTTTGACATTCTTGTACGGCCAACAAAAGAACAGAAGTAATATCATAAGAAAGCAAATGATGGACTGTAATGTGAATTTGATGTAACTTTTGGAAGAGATAACGAACACGAGGCTGAAGATGTGCCTCATTAAGAAATTCAGGCCCGCAAATATTCTATATTTCTTCTTATAAAGTCTATTGAATGTAGACACAAACGAGTGAATGATTATCTCGGGATATATCCTACGCAAGAATCCTATCTTATGAATGCAATACTCCACAAGCCGAAGGGGAAAATCCAGCAATAGGATGATGAAAAATATTGCCAGGATTTCCAATATTATTGCCGGTGTCTGAAATATCCTGTAGCTAGAGCTGTTAATAGGAACCTCAGCTGCAAATGCAACAAAATTCATGCTGGATGTGTTGCCAGAGCTGCCAAGTTTGGTCAACTTTGTGGTGCTCAAAATGAAGGAAGATATAATGCAGAGTTTTAGGAAAGACAAAGTAATAATGGTAGATATAGCCAGTATATGTACTTCAGTAAAACTTTTAGGTGCCCACTTGAAAAGTTTACTGCCTTTCAAAACATTCCAAAATCTTTGAACAGGCCCAAGGGACAGACCAATCCTTGTTATCAGAAGCTTCGATATAACAGAAATCATTACTATTACCATGGGGATTGCTAACAATAAATATAGTTGTCCTAACACTGGCAGCAGGGTATTATAGGATGAAAAACACAATGGGGGAATAAAGTTTTCAATGAAATTCAAGTTCAGTGGTCCATATATGTACCTGTATGTGTTCAAAGCTTTCTCTGGGTAGTTTTGAACCAGTCCATGGATACTGGCATCAAAGGTGGTGGTCACCATTTGGGCATACATCACAAATGTACTGGCAGGTCCAGCTGTGAGTCTAATATTGAATACAACAATAACAGCCATCATTACCAAATATGGGGCATATGCAGCTACGTAGTATGCAAGAATTGTTTTAGAATCCTTTGCACTCTTACACTTCACACAGCTCAGTTGCCAGGAGTTTATAGCTGGCATGAAACCGTCCATGCATTTGCCACATAATAAACCACTCCTGTTTCCGGCACAAATAATCGAGCTCAGGTCATTGTATGTGTGAGGAAGTTCCAGGCCATTTGTGTGAGTCTGGCAATAGAATATGGGACAGGTGGCCACGTAGATGTCTCCATTGTATTCACCTATCCAACTATTTTCCTTTAATACAACGACATGCTTTTCATTGGTGCAATTCAATTCTCTGATTTCATCTCCAGGGCATAAGCACGACTCATTGACATTGACAAACCCCAGAGGGCATTCTTGTAGTATGACATTTACCTCGATGTGCAGGGTTGGCTTTTCAATACTGTCTAAGGTCAGTCTAAATGAATCATTTATGGATCCATTGATTAGTAGTTGATCAATAGCCTTAACCTCAGTTGACATTACATTTTCTTGCTTGAAGTAGGTGACAATGAAGCTTTGGCCAGCAATAGTGCTGCTTTGGTTCAAATCATCCTGAATATCAATGCTGATATCAAAATGCCTCCCTGGTGAGGGCCTTAATGTGAAGTTAATTGGAGAAAAATGATTGGGAGCAAAAGCTGTGGCAATGCTTGGTGACTGATCATGGTGGTAAGACAACTTTGACTCAGTCATAATTGGGGCTAAATTTCCACATGGAAGAATTGAAGTAGCATAGATGGAATTGATGTCGTCATTTAGTTGTGAGTTATTATTGAAATGCAGCTTGACTTTCCACTGGTCGAGACTCAGTGTGGAATCCTCGTACTGAAGAAAGCATGGCATGAACTGGGCTCCATACATGACATCCACAGGGTACTCCTTATAAACAGCACCCCCTTGATATGTTGCAATGTTTTGGGCAAAGTCGATATGTGTTCCAGAGTTGAAGTACAGGTAGGATGTACCCAACAAGGCTATGGCTCCACCTTGCAGGCCACAGTTGCCCTTAAATGTTCCAACTCCTGAAAAGTTGGCATAAGCATTCATTAATACCAGAGCTGATCCATTGTTGCCAACAAAATTAGCCCTAGAGATGTCCAGTCTCGTCATGTAGCTGTACACTGCTCCATAGCCTCCTGAACTAACGTTATCTTTGTAAACTATGAAATTATTTGTGAAATTTGTGTCTTGAAAGGATACATTGACTGAATCAGTGAAGATTACATTGTGCGGTTGCAAGACATAAACGGCTGAGCCTAATTTTGCCTGTGAATTGTTAAATAGACTTTCCTTTACCAATAACACTAATGAAACGGTAGAAGTATCTATAGAATGAAGAAAAATGCCCCCACCACTAGTGGCTGAGTTGTTTTCAAAGTGGGACTCTACAATAGTGATGGTGTTGGGTGCGTTTGTATCCAAGGATACAAAGTTGTCAATGGTTACCCCACCACCTGTATTGATGACTGTGCTCTTGGCACTTCCAGGATCATTTGGGCTGTGATTGCAGTCAAATATGGAGCCTTGGATTACTATTTGGTTGTCATAAGTATCATCCATGAGACCAATGTACAGACCACTTCCTTGATTGGCCGAGTTGCTTGAAATCTCACTTTGACGTATATCAAAGTTATTACTGTTACAGTTTCCCTTAATTAGAATAGCCATTCCACCCCCTCTACCTGCAGTTCTGTACCGTGATCCAATAGGCTTAGAGTTATACTTGTCTTGTCCTGCACTAACTGCCTTGTTATGGCTGACAACACACCCAGTCATAGAGAAGGAATTACCTTGAGCATTGTTTACATTACATTGTGGATTTCGATCGATATAGTAGCTACAGTAAGTCAGCTCAATGAGAAGAGTGCTAGATTTGATATAATATGTCACATTTTGTCTCACCTCACTGGAGCTCTTGAAAGTACTATTAATTAATTTAGCACTTTGAGTATTATATATAGCTATAGCAGTTTCACCAGCGCAGGTATGAATAGTGACATTGTTCAAAGATAGAGCTATTAGGGCAACAAAAGCTATAGACACTCGATAAATATCTGGCATACCTGTGACTGTGTTGATGTAGGTGGTATTTCTCCCTGTGGTGCAGTTTGTTATGATGATGTTACTCATACTCATTTCAACAATATCGTAGAAAAGGAAACCTGACTTTGAATCACATGTAATATGTGTTTTTGATGTGCTTTCCAAACTAACTTGATGGATAGACACAAAGTCGAGCACTTGATAGCTGTTGTTTACTGTGTAGTTTCCTCCGTCCATAGTAATCTGTAGTCTAACATTGCTGCCATCAATGCCTGGCAAGTAATTGTGGAATCTCAGGAGACCATTCATTAGCGAGCCACATTTCAAACTCACTCCATCGTCGAGTTCTTCAATGCTGCAGCTGGAATTAAAAGTGTAGCTGACATTTATTTGATAAAGTTTCAACTGACTTGAAACACATTCAAAGAGGAACGAAAATAGCAACCCTAGGACCTCTGCACTGATCTTCATTGGCTGGCTCTCTCTAATTGTGTAACCAAGGTTCCTGCCTCTTTATAAAGTGTTCCCTTTTATCTTCTAAGTGGTTTTTGATGCTTTAAAGCGGTATAAAAATGGCTAATACTGAAAGTAAACGAAATTTTATGTCAACAAAACTTTAGCATGTAACTGATACCAAAAACAACTCTTATAATGATTATAGATGTATTCTTATTATACTCGTAACTTTGGGACTCATTTCCTAAGACAACATCGCACAATTATAATAATAGCGGTTTACTTTCAGTACAGCCGTTCTGATTGGGTGAGTGGGTGGAGTGGGCGGGAACCATCGTCAAGTGACAAACTTTGGAGTATAATGTTTTTGAATAGTGCCAGTCAGTGAGGGCTCAGCAACCTATCCTAACATTGAGTATCACAGGAAGCCAACAATTGCAGACTACAAAATACATGTAAGAGTTGTATTCTGTTATTGAAAAATATACATGGTAGTTATGGTGGCCACTGGCTGCCAACTGTCCAGTGAAGCATAGCAACACAATTTCTCCACACACACTGAATGTTAAAGAAGAATACTCTACTCTAACACTGTGAAGGGAGATGGTCGCACGACAGAACAGAGATACCTGTTTCATGCTTAGTGTCTGGTGCTATAGTTCATTATAATTATATTGCTCTTTTAAATGTTTGTTCTTAGCTTCTTTAAGCTGGCTGAGCAATGAACTGAGTACAGAAGAACCTCTGAACTGAGATGATTAGAAATACATTTATGAGAAGGGGCAAGTGGAATGTTTGCTAAATAGAGGCGAGATGCACATTAGAGAGAGTTTACTATCAGAGGATCCCCGCCACTATATTATTTTAAAATTAAATAATGTTTGTTATTATTGATAAATTAATACTAGTACAGCAGAGCCATTTAAAAAGATGTAATATCAGTGTGCATGAAGCTATTTGTAACCAAGTAGAGATGATACCTTCAATTTATGGAATTATTTAGCATGTTTTGAGTACATAAATTGTACTGAGACATTTTCGGACTAAATCCGGAAGGTATGCATAACTTTCTTTGTGAATTATATCGTTGAAATACGTACATCAAAGGGTCAGTGTAGCTCTTACAAACAAGTGTGGAATTCTTAGTCTTAAAATGTTTGTTATTGATAAATAAGAGTGAAGCCAAGTACTAAATGCACATGAATAGGTTATGGGGGAAATTTATATTTTTTGAATGAATGAAGGAATAAGTGGCATAAAGTAGTTATTTTCTTTCAAATTTTATTCTATAATTTGTACACAATTAAAGTAGTTCCAATTGCCATGTGACAGTGCCACTTACAGTGCCTGGCCCTAGCCATGCTAATGAGTTTCAAGAAGATATGTTTGAAAGAAATTCAGTTGCATTATTTTCAACTAAATTAGGGATTTCTGTGATTATCCTTGTACACAATATATTTGATCAGAATTGTCTCTGGCAGAAAGTTTTTGGAATTTGCCAAATTCATTGTTGAAATCTTGTGCGCGCGAGTAGTTAGATTATTAACCCTCATGCACATGCGCGAGAGGGCTGTAGTAGTTATCCTGTCTGTCGGTATTTTTGTGTCTTTTTGTCTGCCTCTGGAGATAACTGACAATTAACTGCATATTTAGGTATAAACTTATCAGTTTTCGAATTTCGGTCTGATTTTTTTTTTGAGAAAAAGCGAAGCAATCAGCTCCGCGTAAGTGTTGGTAATGCCCCCACCAAAACGTCGGGATCACCTGAGCAAATATTTTATTTTTGCCGCTGTACTAGTTTTGCTTTACGCTGAAAAATATGTAGTGCTGGAATTGAAGTTTCGCGTTGAAACTAGCTATATGCCAGTATGTCTAATGAGCACTTAGATCTGCTGTTTACATTACTGGACCTGTATTGATACTAGTCTCGCGGGCCAGACCCTCATGACCCTCCCTCCGCTCGGGAAAACAAAAGCGTTTCCCAGCGAAGCGGTATGGTAAAGGGTCTGGCATGCGAGACTATATTGATACCTGAAAATTATTTTGCAATAGCTAGCATTTAGTAAGTTTATCGCCTGTCCAAAGTTACAGTAAAATGCGCTTAAATTGTAGCTATGTGTGCATCAATCATAAAGCTCTCCAGCATTACATAGCTAAGTCTGCAGGTCTTACAATTTATAGTACACTTGCTTAAATAAAATATACACATACATACATATATATATATATTATATATTATACACACACAGTTTTTTTATTTATGGACTAGGCTATGTGTATAGCTAGATGGATGATTTACCAGTAATAAAATGAAATGTATCAGCACAATTTGAATACAAGTCATAAAAGAGAATGAATTAAGTTTGATGTGTTTTTCACTGCTAATATCAAGGTATTCCAATATTTCAAGTCAACAGCTTGTCTTTGTTTTTATCCACCCATTCCTTAAAAGTAAGAGTAGTAGGATCCACAAGTGAGATTTATGTCGTATGGATCGTAAAGATTGTAGTACTCAAACATAGATGCCATACTATCTGCCCCAGGTATTGGAAACTGAGTGAAGGCTTCATAAAGAAACTTGATTATACTTGAGTGTTTTAATGATAGCTACATATTCATCCATAGTCATCTTATCTCCAGCAATGCCTATCTTCATCCCGACATAACAATCTGGATTATTAAAAATGGGGACTACAACTGGACCAATCCCATTGACGCTCACAGCACTCAAGGGTTCCTTCATGGCAAGAGCCATGAAAAACTCTCCATTTTCATCCTTTTGTACAAGGTGTGACATAAAGTTTTCATAGTAGTAGAAAGCAAGCCAAATGGAAGTATAGGAACGATTTATTTCATCCAGGTATCTCTCTACCAGCTTTACCATCAAAATGTTGGCATGGCTTTCTAGTGTACCGCTGCGCCTGCTCCAGCCCACTATAAACTAGATGCCTCACATTTAGCTTCTTGCACGCATCTGCATGCAATAGCTTTACCCTGCTTTATTTCCCTCAGCATTGCAGTGTCGGCAGCATCGGGATTTTGTTTTTGCATCTCCTCTCCAAACAGAGCCCAGTAGTTAGTGACAGTAAACACTCCATAAGAGTCGGCGATAGCTTCTTCCAAACTTCTGACGTCGTCGACATTAGCTTGCACCACTTCACAACCTTTGCTGAGAAGACGTTTAGCTTTGGAAAGGGGGTGCGAGTTAGAGCTCGTACCTTGAATCCGGGAACAGCTAACAGAGCATTCACCACAGAAGAACCCTGATTCCCAGTCGCCCCAAATACCGTGACAATCTTCGCCATAACTAAAGCGTGTTTCGTCGCTCTCTACGCCCTTCATCTCGGGTTGTTGTTATTTTTATAGTCTCACGCGGCGCATGAGACATCGCGCAGTTTGAGCAACGCGCCTTCTCTTACAACCCCCTCCCCTATAGCAGTAGCCATGGAGTAGCTTATGGTACGTTCTTCTATAGATATATTACCTTACTTCCATAATCTATCTTTTTATTACTTCTCTTTATGCACGGAATGGTCTCACAATATACATTTAGTAGAGAGCAACAAAAAAAAAGCAACAAAGCAAAAACAAAACAAAACAAAAAACAACAGCTGATTTCATAGCCATTTATCACTAAAGAAAAAAGCTATGTGTGAATCATATAAAATAGAAGTAATAAATCACTATAAGGCAAACATATCTCTAGTGTTTAGTCTGTTGTAAGTTCCAAAAGCTCATGTGTACTGATTCTTAAGAGTCCAACTGGCTTCTGAGCCAGTATTTAGTTACATGAATACTTTGTTTATGTAGCTGGAAGTCCTCACAGACTACTATTTAGGTTTTTAAGTCATTGTAGAATTTGTGAGCTTTCTTTAGCAGAATAGTTCTTGAGTGTTGACCTTGTCACCTGCTATGAGTGGCTCTAGTCAATAGTAAGGAAAAGTTCTCTCTCATGCTTAAAGTACTTCATTTGTGAGTAAGTACTCCAAATCATTTATCTGAATGAGCTCCATTTGCACCTCATTAATTTATGAACAGTATTGTATGAGCAAGGAAAGTTGGTAACACTTTCTATTCAATAAATTACACTATCTGTCATCAATATTTACTTTAGCTGCTACTGTTCAGCATTTTAGTATAGATTTTTTAAAATCCAAAATGAAGCCATTAAAGCCATAATATGAAAGAATAATCAGAGAAGAAGCTTTAAAACTCTGTTCTAAATGTCAGGTATTGCAAAGGATGAAATAGAGTATGTAGTTGAGAGATCACCAAACCACATCCTCACCTAATTCTATGAATCGTATCCCTAGTGATTGTGAAACGTATCTCATTGTCCATTAATTGTTATAGTGAAAATTAGCTAATCAGCATCAAAGTGAGCATTGCACTGATGGAGTAAGTTGGGAGCATTACTGTACTCCATGCTGTGGTTGCTGTTAGTAACATAACAATAAATAAACTGCATCCTGCCTACATTTATGCATGCTGGCTCTCATTCTCTAAGACAAAAATGTATGAGTGTCTTCAGGTCTATACCTTGTCTGCACCCATGTACCCCATCTATTAACAAGTGAATAGCCTGTGAGCAGTGGCCTAGCAGTGTGTAATTGTCAGGGATATGGCAAAATAAATGATGTGACCATAGCAGTTAGGACTGCTGTCACTTTACTACTTTCTGTTTTAGCTGCCTTTTATTACTGCATGCAAGATGTAACAATATTGTTTTAACTTAACTTACCCTCGTTTAATTGATACTTTCGTTAATGTTGTTAGACGACGACTAGCAAAATGTATTGTCTGTTCGGTAAAGGGTCTAGCTAGTCATGATTATTATTGCGAGTTAATTAACAGTCCTATAGTGGGTGTGGTTTTATGAAAATCTCGGTTTGGACGTAGATATATGGTTTGGAGGCGTGCAATGGCTTGTCAGGTCGCCTCACCGTGCTCCGCTAGGCCTATGATGAGCTAAGTAATTTATCTCAGTTTGGTTTTTGTAAGACACGCATTTTTTCCCCTCTTAAAATCACTGAGTGTGCGCGGTGGTATTTCTCGCCCTTTTTTTATTCATTTTATTAAATTCATCGCTCATTACGCCCATCGTTGCTGGCCGAAGGATGGACTTTCTGAAAGGAGTACACTCTATTCTCAGCGCTATAGTTTTTGGAATAGTACTTTGTCTTATTTACTTTTACAAAGACCGATTTGATGACCATTACCTTTCTAACCTCAAGAAGGCATACCCCTTAAGTACTGGATATGTACTTGCTACTCATTACTCAAACCAGCTGACAGAGTCTATTGGCAATGTGTTATCACTGCAGTGCTGGGCAGCCTCACTCCCAGAAAGTGTGAGGATAGTGGAACCATTCCTTCATCACGAATCTTACCTGGGATTTGATCTGGAAACTGGTAAGTCAAAAGCCTCCATGGAGAACAAAGTAAGACTCTTTGATATGTACGATGTCCGTCAGTGGAAAAAGTACACGTCATCTAACCGTATGGCTGGAATGGTTAGTTGGGGCTATTTTTTGAATCATGCCCCCAGGCAGCTAATTTTGGTGGACAGATCGTGTGCCGATAGCTCCCAGATGTGCATGAAGTGCAAAGAGAATGACGTTTACAAGTCTCCACGCTTTGCCAGACTCACATACAGATTTGCTGTAGAGTATAACTTCACCATTGTGCGGCGTGCTTGCTACCAGAAGAGTCACCACTATACCAAGAACGAGTTTCGAAGGTTGATATATGGTAGTTACGACCCTGAAGAAACTGTGGTGCTTTTCAATCACTTTGAAGGATTCGAGTGGAAGCTCAACAAGAAAAAGATAAACATAGACTTAAAGAAATGTGCCAAATTCAACAACGTTTACATCTCAACCAGTCGAAAAATTAAATATCAGTCGACCAAATATGTTAGAAAGTATTTTAGTTTTGGTCAGAGGCCATCCAATTATATCAGTGTTATGTTTAATTTGGAGTCTTTTCTGAAGAGAAAGTCTTTTCAAGGGAAATCAATGAATTGGCAAATGTCTAACATGCAACGTTGTGTCAGGAAAATAGTGGAGAAAGTTCGGTCTTTGAAACGGAAGTCAAAAGCAAAATATGTTTTTCTGGCCACTGATATTGGGAAGTACGGGTTGTACCGTGTGCCCAAAACGATGCTACGTGATGGTGTGCTACAGGCTGGATTGAAGCAGCTTCACAACGGACTGTTTGATAAACCAATCAACCTGACAGCCAGAATTGAATCAATAGCATCAGTGAAGATGCCTCACTATATAGGATTGATACAGAGCACACTAGCTTCTAATGGGACTAGTCTGGTCTTAGCTGGAGGAAGTAGCACCAAGAAAATGACTGCCAGTATGTTCTTCACTAGACATGCTAAGAAGAAGAATAAAAATAGACTACAGACAATAAATGAATGTTGATTGTTATTGAAGGGAAAAAGACAAAAAAAAAAAGGAAAAAAAAAGAAGGAACCCCACCCCCATATTCTGAGTGAGCCTGCAATTAATAGCGCCTCTTTCATTTCATGTACCAAAAACTGATGTATAATTTGAACAGCCCCACCCCCTCATTGGCCGTGTTTTTCTAACCACTAAGTGCCAAACAAAGAAACTTGGCTACTTGTGCGGAATGCATCTTAAAGTTGGTAAAGCACCGTCAAACAGCTGACCAAGCTTTTGGGGGCGGGCCTTATATATCGGAGCTAGCTAATAATCCTATCCTGTGCGTTACGATAAAAGTTCGCCGAGTTGAAGTCGCGTCATGGCCGGAAAAGAAAAATACACTCCTGTTTTACATGACAGCATTATTCCTACAGTGCAAAGGCAAACTTCTCTGGGGGCCACGTTTGATGAGGAATCGCCAAAGAATGTCGGTGGCAATCTTAAAATACAAATGGCTGATGAAGCTGTTGCCTCTCTGGGCCAACCAACCACTTTAGAGTGCCAGGTGCTGCCGTGGAGCGAGGAGAGACACGGTCACGTGCGTTGGTTGCACGACGGGCTTGCCTGTGAGGGCGACGAGTATCTATTTCTCAGTGAAGGTGGACAGAGGTTCTTGTATATCAAGGACACTGCGGTGAATGATGGAGGTTGCTACACAGTGGTGGCGAAAGATGGTGAAACAACTGTACAGAAATCCATGGAGGTTCGAATTGCTCAGCCTGAATTGCAGAAAGGTTAGCATTTCTGGTGGTGCAGAAGCTCCTCAAATTTTAGATGGTTGCGGTCTTCCTGCTTGCAGAGTAGCCTTTGTGGTTGTTTGGTTGGTCAGCCTCCCAGTACAGTAAGCTGCAAAACTCTGTGCAATAACCTCAGAATCTATAAATGGATTAATCATGTATATGTAGGGGTAGTCTGGCGGGCCAGACCCTTTACCTTTCTTTACCTTTCTTTTTATGGGCGGGGGGAAGGGAAAGGGTCTGGAGTCACTAGCATCAACGACTTGTTTGAGCCACCCCGATTTTGGGGTGGCGGTTTTAGCACATTCCTTGGTACATTCGTCATGGGATGTCATTATAATGCATCATTATACGGTTCTTTTTTTCCCCTTCAAACATGGGAGACTCTTACCTGACACCTTGTAGCAACTTTTGCACATCTTTCCAGGTTTTTCTATGTCAGGAAAAAGTGAACATAGAGAAGGCCCAGAATTCTCTTCCAATGCTTCCTTCATTAGATTACGCCAGGCTAACACTACTCCAGAACGGAGTCTTGAGAGATCTGATCTCTCTGCAACTAGCCTACGGACATATCTTGACTCTGATGGAAGATCAGAGCCACAACCTAAGCAGAACTCCATAGCTAAGCCGGATCGCAACCCGATATGCTGGTCGAGCTGCAAGTTACAGCTGCTTTCCTGGGAAATATTATAATGCGCGGGGGAATATGTGACGCAATTTTGACACTTTTTAATTAAATTCCTCAGGAACAAGTCGTTGATGCTAGTGACTCCAGACCCTTTTTCTTCTCCCGCTCATAAAAAGAAGGTAAAGGATCTGGCCCGCCAGACTATATAGGGATGGATTTAGGGGGGGCAGGGGCTCGATTGGTGTTATACAAGCTCCCCATGAGCCGGCAGTTTTTAGCTACTTAGTTTCTTACCTGTAAGTGGTAATAAAAGTATATAGTGCTAACTTTTTGTTGCTCTTGTTTCTCCTCGTCCCGGTAATTGCTAGTCTCTTAAAGAAACCTCAATGATATGCTGAGTCAGGATTTTTCCTATTTGTACTTACAATATGGCAGACCAAGCTCGTAGTATGCCAAAGCAGAGCAAGTGTTTGGCATTTATTAATTCTGGAGAGAATTTAGTTGTTGTTGCTTATTCAATTTTTTCTTAAGGTTGAATTTGCACAAGTATAGCTGTGTAGCAATGTGAACATCATCAGCCAAAATGTCTTTGTAAATTATTTTCATTTCCCCCATAAATCAGTTTTTTAATTAACTTACCTATTCACTCCTTTTCTTTATTGTAGACAAAGACACCTCAGTTTTGTTTGTAGTTTTGATCATTTTCCTTCCTGATTTTAGCAGTTTATTCACTAGTTCTGGACAATCACATTATAATGCTAATTATTGTGTGAATGAATTAGAATATAATCTTATACATAGGAAATACAATAGCCAACATTTTCCATAAGTAGCTATAGCTATTTCACTCCGTGTGTGTGTGTGTGTGTGCGTATGTGTGTGTGTATGTGTATGTGTGTGTGTGTGTATGTGTGTGTGTGTGTGTGTGTAATATACTGTATTCATTTCAGATACAGCACTGCTCTAATGATAACACTATTTGGTAGCTGCATTCCCCCCTCCCCCCTTCCTTGTTCTATTTATATATCAATTCATTTGTTTATATATTTTGTGGTGCTTAGCTAAATAGAATGTATGCGTGGCCTTTGATCTCATCGGAATGTTCAGTTATAGTGATTACTTAAACTGATCGTAAAGCAGCAAATGAGGTATCAAGAAATCTTGCAGGCATATAATCGTACCCACCTTGGTCCTAACTTCGAGTTTACTCGTCAACCAGTCTGACTGCGTTCTAAGCTCCACCCTATTTTAAGAACCATCAGAGGTTGACAATTAATTTTTTTTGTTCTAGTATTCCCCTTTTTATTTGTTTTTGTGCTGTAATTAAATATTGTGTGTGTGTATATTATATATACATTATGTTGGTCCTTGGTGTTTAATGGGCTTGTGAGCATGGACAGCATTGGGGCAGGGGCCTTCATCAGTTTTTCTGTCCCTTACCATTTAATCAAGCATATGGACAGATTTGATAGTTTTTGTATTAGTGTGTGAATTTTTAGTACACACATAATTAAGCGTCTTCAAGTTGACCGAGCCGATATTTTAAAATCCCAAAAAGTGTCTAGTGGCAGTATGTTTCTGTTAAATTATGTACTGCACAAGCTTTGGCTTGTTAGGACTTAGCCTTATGAAATTTTGTCTCTGTGGGTAACTGAAGGCCATAAGTTATCAATGTGGCGCTTGGATTGAAAGTGAGAGTTTATGTGGCTAGTTATTGGTGCAATATAAATACTTGTATGTGCATGCATGGTGTGCTTTTATAGGAGACGGTGCAACGGCTGTAGCTATGAAGGACTTCCCTGCATATGTGAAGAAAAAGTGTTCCTCTGCTGAAAATATTTATGGAGAGTTTATGGTATGTATATAAATATTGTGTGTGCGCATGTGTGTGGTGTATGTATGTGTGTGTGGTATGTGTGTGTGTGTTGTATATGTGTGTGTGTGGTATGTGTGTGTGTGTGTTGTATATGTGTGTGGTGTAAGATGTGTGATGTGTGATGTGTGTGTGCCATTAACATTTGCAGTACATTCAAGTTGTTAATTAGCACGTGTGTGTCTAATGTGTAGGGGGTGGAGCTTGAGTGGGATGTGACACAACACTCGGCCAACTTGAACTGTAACATGCGCAAGAATAGATACTGCAATGTCTTCCCATGTAAGTTATCATCATACAGAGTTAACTGCGTAGGCCACACCCATGCAATTAAGGTGTTGCCATAGTAACTAGTGATCTAACCGAATTGGTCGTTTCATGTAGTGAAATTACTTAATTATTTTGTCATTTATAAACAGTTTTGATTTGGAGTATTGTGTATGTTGAGACACTGCCATTTAATGTATGTGTGCAAGTACGTTGTGTGGTGTAGTGGTTGTGTCCTTGGCTGAGGGCCTGAAGGTCCTGAGTTAAGGTTCAAGCCCAGCTCAGGCAATTTTTCCATCTGATTTTCCATCTGCCTCCCACCAGCCCCACCAGTCCACCCAGCTTTGATTGGGTACCTGGTATTTGCTGGGATGCAAATTCAAGGCCTTTTCTCATGGAACAGCAATGGTCCAGGTGGGACTTTGGGTGCCCACACCACTTGCTGTGAGGAAAGGCTTGTTCTCCTGCGAGTTCCTAGCCCGGCTCCAGGAGCTTTGCTTGCATGGCTCACAGTGCCTGCTTAGTGCACAGGCACCCTGGCTCTGCCAGGTGGGCGTGACCGACTAGTGGTTGCAAGATAATTTGCATGTCATCATTATGATGTGATGGGGCAGCTGCATCTCGTAGGAAGAAGAGAAGTGTTTCCTGGAGTGAGCTGCTGCACACATAGTACAGCATGTGCTGTTATCATTAGTTGACTTGTTTACTGCCAGCCAACACATGACAACTATGTCAGTGTGTGGAAGCATTCATTAGTGGAGCCGGGTTGACAGTAACCATGACAGTAACCATGACAGTAACCATGACAGTAACCATGACAGTAACCATGACAGTAACCATGACAGTGTGGGTCAAGAAAAGTAAGTGAGAAAAAAGTGACAATGGTGTGTGTATTCATGAAGAATTTAGCTGAGCTGTGTTGGTAAAGTGTTGTCAGTAACGACGACAACAACAGCGGCGTATGTACATATATTCATGAATAAATGGGTCAAGAAAAGTAAGTGAAAAGAAGTGGACTTGATGCAACTAAACCAAATGGTAGAGGATGATAACAATGGATAAAAAAATGTCTTCTGCTATTGCATTCTTAACTTGTAAAAGTTTGTACAGTGCTTCCAACTTAAAGAGTGGATTTTTTTAAACAATTGTATAGACCCTCACTACAGTCATTTAACATACACATACCTTTTCTTCATCATCCCAATAATGTTTGCAATAGTAAAACTGCCTGTTTAGAGAATGGAAAACGGAGAACAGCACTTTTCTCATTCACTCTAATACATTTTACGCCATTTTTTTGACGTCAAGATTTTTCGGTAGTTCGTCATTAAACGTAGCTAGTTAACGAGCTAAGGTCGAACGGTTATTTCCCTGAGCGGTAAGACGGGGCTTTCCCTAACTGCAAGCGGCTCTGTATGGATTCTCATCGTTCTACTAGCAGCAGTAAGCAAAGTCGAAATCAGTTAGAATTGTTGGCTGGTATATTACTAACTTGGAGCCAAGCCTATCCAAGAGGTCATCTTTTTCAAGAGCTGAAGAAAAGCTGAAGGAGTTCAATACTCCCAAGGCTCCCAGCATTCGGTATTCTGACAACATCAGGGCGATGCAGTTGGAGTCCTACGGGTTGTGCAGCTCCAGACGGAAGCTAAAACGCTGGCCGTGATAGGCAGTAACGCCGTAAAACTTGGGCCTGAGATACAACCGTAGCTAAATCAGCCATACCCGTGCAACAATTAGCGGTTTGCACAAATACGCATGCGCTGTTTTGTGACGTCGCGTTTACGTGTACTAAAGGCCCACAACCCGCTCTAAACGTCATCATTTGATGACCCTTACCGTGCATAATTTTTTTTTTGGTGAACAACAGCCTTAAAGTTATACATAATAATTTTAAGGCAATTTTACATCATGTGTCAAATAGATATAACTCAATAAATTCAAAAATCCTGGCATAAACACTTTTTTTCCTAAAATTTAAAATATTTCGAGATTCAAATTTCGTGTGCCCACAAAATCAGGCTCATATGAAACTTCAGGTATTAAAGTATCAGTATACCAAGTTATAGAGATAAGGAAAAATAATTTCTCTTTTTTCAGCTTAAACACTTCCCTGTCTTGAAGCTCCACAACAATAACCACAAACCCACAAAATTGTTTTGTCTGTATGTTAATATGACATTAATGTATAATAATACAAATTTTTAGCTTTCTATTACACATACTTGAGAAATTATAGCAGAATTAGCAACCTTAACCAAAAAGCTAAAAAAATGCTTGGGAAGCAAACTGTAACAAAATCAGGTGCCACTGTGTGACGGGTTTTGCTTGTTATTATTATTGTTTACTTATTACCCAACTGAGAATGTTGTTTCAGATAATGATGTCGGTCCGTGGACTGTCCCCATCACCAGTTTGAAATTTGTAACTTTCACTTAGGAACCCCTCCTATTTATCAAATGCTCATTCTAGCTTTTCGACATCAACTGAATGGGCCACCTTTGTTCTTGGAGCGGAAAGCCCTCCTTAATTGTCTGGCTTTGGCCCCGTAAACTGTCCCGCAGGCCATTCCCTAACCCTTGTGGGTGTGTCCTACCTACAACATCAAAGTACCTTTTGGTAGACTACAAGCCAGTTTATTTTAGTAGCATATGGTATTTTTTTTTTTTTTTTTTTTTTTTTTGTTTCTTCTTTTTTTGTCTTTTTTTGTTTTCTTTTTTATTCTTCTTATTGCAGCTGTGGAAAAAGGGTTATGGCTACTACTATCAATGGGGGGTTATGGAGCCCTGCCACTAGGGTGTTCCTGTCATGTGACTACGAACACCTCACCTCTCCTCCTCTCCTCACACCACCAAACCCATTACAGTTTTTCATCCCCGCATTAGGTGCAACCACCCTCCGCCCGATGCCCCCATCTGCACTTCTCTTCCATCTCCGTTGAGCCCCCACCCGCCATACGTTGTTTTTAACTTCTCTCGTACCAATCTTTCCCTCGCCTCAAGTTGAATTCACGAGTAGTAAGATTATAAACCAGTCTCATGTTTGATACAGGAGTTTTTTGCTAGTGGGGGGGAACGTCAAATAGCGACCCCTTATGTTGTAGTTTTTTTTGTCCTTGCAATAATATAAGGTAGGAAATTAACTTATTTTTTATTTATGCATTGATCAATTGATTACCTCTAATAAACAGCTTTGTTCATTTTGAAAGCTGAATATCTCTGACATTAATTAAGCCAGACTCCTAATAGGTTATCCTTCTAGTTTGAATGGAGTAGGTGTATCATTTTATGGATCACCAGTTCCAGTTTGAAAGTTGCTTTTAGCACTGGTCATTGTGAAGCAGCTGCCTGGTTGGTAAGGGTATATTTGTTGCTTTGGCAGACTGTAGAAGTTGCTGAGTAGTAGCTAATGGATATCAGAGGGTATTTTAGGAAAAAGAGACCTTGTGGCTCCAAAGGAAGTGAATCCGAACCCCAAAAAAGCAAATGTGATAGCTATGAATCGGTGGAACACAAGGAACAGATTCGAGCAGTGCAGCAGAGAGAGAGAGTGAGGAGGTGAGGGAGGAAGAGAGAAGAGGTGAGAAAAGAAGTGCAGCAGAGGGAAGAAGGGCAGCAGAGGGAAGAAGTGTAGCAGAGGGAAGAAGGGCAGCAGAGGGAAGGAGTGCAGCAGAGGGAAGGAGTGCAGCAGAGGGAAGGAGTGCAGCAGAGGGAAGGAGTGCAGCAGAGGGAAGGAGTGCAGCAGAGGGAAGGAGTGCATCAGAGGGAAGGAGTGCAGCAGAGGGAAGAAGGGCAGCAGAGGGAAGAAGTGCAGCAGAGGGAAGGAGTGCAGCAGAGGGAAGGAGTGCAGTAGAGGGAAGAAGTGCAGCAGAGGGACGTAATATAAAGATGAACATTGGCGGAGGCAATCCCAAACTAAGCTCCAACCTAAAGCATTCAAAGGCTAGCCTGAAGAAATTGTACAAATCTAGGCTTACCTACAAGAAAAGTTGGGAGGAAAAGTATTTTTTGTATGTTTTAATAAGTATAGGTGAAAATCATAGGGGGGGAAACTCTGCTCAGGGGGGGGGAAATCCCAGGGTTCCCCCCCCTCTGTATCAAACCCTGATGCTGCAATGTGACTAAACAATGTGAAGTGTGTAGATTGCTGCAATGTGACTAAACACTGGTCAATGTGAAGTATGTAGATTTTCGTACAGGCATGTGCATCAAATAGTTTGGTTTTAAATGGGTGTGGCTAAGTACAGCAGTGTTTCCCATCGCCAGCATCATACTCTATTTGTCCCTCCTGCAGATGGTATAGCCATAACTGCAAGTCAGGTCTGAAGTGTTTGTTAAGCCTGATGAGCTAGCTTAGCTCTTTACCTAGCTCTAAGTTCAACCATCCTTCACAATGAGCTCTTGCTCAATCTCACTGCCCAACACTCGTGTTAGAGTTAGACACCAGTGATTGCAGCTCTGGCTTGGTACTGCACCTTGACCCTTCCACAGTCTGTTCTCTCTCTCTCGTCTCCAGCTATTACTTGATAGCCACACTGTTGGGTGCTCCGTGTCTAGCTCCATGCCGAGGAAGGTTAAGCTGGTGGCTGGACCTTCGGTCAAATATGGTGCATCTTGCAGTTGCAAAAAAAGCCAAAAAACAAACTGTGCCAAATCCACCTCTTCTCTTCTCTCTCTCCTCTTCCTCTCCTCTCTTCCCACTTCTTTAGTCTGGATCACAAGGCGTCAGGCATCCGAGTGGTTCTTTCCTTTTTTCCTTCCTCACCTTCTTCCGTTCCATGTATCCTTAGTCACTAGCCGTAAGTTTCACCGGCACGGAAAAGGTCAGAATCAGAACGAAAAGGCGGACGCGGGCCACCCCCGCCCCCCGTCACCCGCCCCCCCCCTCTCATCTTTTAGTCCTGGGGCCCTCGTTCCTATGCATTTCTGCCTTAGCTTCAGCATTTTTGTGTGTGTGTGCTCTATTCTTTGCTGCTTAGTTGCTCCTCGAGCATGCTCCTGGCTGGCACCAAGAGTTTGCTCTCACAATGTGGATTATTTTTAACAAGCAGGAATTTTCCTGCATAATGTGCAAATTATTTTGGCAAGCAGGAATTTTCCTGCACAATGTGAATTATTTTAGCAAGCAGGAATTTTACTGCACTAACAAGTCATGTTTACCTGATTATCAATTGTACGCTGCTTAAACAAAATAAAAACAACAACAAAAAATAATCTAATAGAATTTGGATATCCATTTCCTCAGAATATTGATGGAATATTATGAAGTTATCAGTCTATATGTCTTAGAGCACACAAAACTGCTTCTCAGCAAATATCAAGTGTTTATGTGGAATTCCCACCCACACTGTAATCAAAGCTAATGACCAAATAGCTGCACAAACAATTTTAATGCTTTAGTCTGCTTATGTATTCCCCATTTGACTGTAACATGAAATAAGCCTCCAGACTATTATGTGTTCCTAATGGCCTTTACTGCAATGTGTATATACCTACATAGGTATATACAACATTAGTGTTAGTACATGTAATGCAGTAGCGGTGGTGCTCACTAATAATTGAAGACTTACAAGCTATACTGTACAGGACTGGGTTTTAGTAGTTTGTACTCAGTTTGAGTGGGCAGTGTGGTGTTTGAGTGGGCAGTGTGCTTCAGTGGTTCTTTAAAGTGAAAATGTATGTGTGTGTGTGTATGTTTGATTAGATGATCACAGTCGTGTAGTGTTGTCGCTAAGAGACAATATTCCAGGGTCAGACTACATCAATGCCTCACACATTGTGGTAAGTATGTGATGGTGAGTGCTCAGTAGATGTACTGGGTAGATGTATTCTCTAATTGTGAAGTGAAAAATTAGCGGAGTAAAAAATTCCACTGTTAAAAAGAATCTTTGAAAAAAGTTAGTTTGTTGAGAGTGAGACTGTAGCATAGCAGTACCCCTTAACAGTATAAATACAGAATTGGAGTGTTTGTTTGCCGGCTGGTTGTCGTAGCTCAGTGGCAGAGTGCTTGTACGTTAAGCAAGTGGTCCTGGGTTCGATTCCCAGTGGCAGTCAAATATTTTTAATGTTTTTAAAAGCCTGTGAAAGAGAGAGAATACATCTAATGAGTAAAAGAAGGCTGAGAAAGAAATTAAGAAGTGTACTCATTGTATTTTATTATTAGTGTGTTTGTGTATGTATTTGTTCTAGGACAGTGTTAGTGGGATGAGGTACATAGCCTCTCAGGGGCCATTGGCTCACACGTACGGAGACTTCTGGCGCATGGTCTGGGAACAAGATGTTAGAGTTATTGCTATGGTTACCAAGTCTTCGCATCACTTTGGTGTAAGTTGAAGTTAAACATCCCGAAGTCACTATGTACTGTAGAGTTTGCTGTTGTTGTTTTTTCTGGTGGGAAGGGTTGGGATGGAGGGTGGTTGAAGTGAAGTGGCTGATCTAGAAAACATTTACAGGGGGTGATCTTTAATTTTCAAGGCGTGAAAATTTATGAGTTGTTGTGGCCAGGTCAACTTTTGACACGTGCTTTTCTGGCAATAGCTGAACATCTAATGGTGTGAGAAGATACACTCAACTCTCTCTTATCCTAACGCCTCTGTTACGGGCATGCCTCTATACCTGGCACCAGCTGACTACTCAATTGATTCTTACAGTAGGAACAGAAAGAGAGTTCGTAGAACTATTTCCCATATACATGTTTTTTTTTTTCTTGTGTATTTCTGTTTGCCCGCAGCCTGTCATCCAGGGCATCAGCTAATATTCTCTCTAAGTTGGCAAGTGGAGGAAATATTAATCACCACATAACCCAGCAGGAGTACAGGGACTTTGACCCTGAGTATCTGCTGATATTCTCTGTCCCAATCACCGTCTAAATGGGAACAATTGATTTTTTGCAATGAATTGTTACAGACTACCTCCCATTTAATGCATTTCTATATCTACTGAGTTGATTAGAGGCAATAGCCAATGCAGTCTGTATTTTGTGTGATGTGTATGTTGTGTTGATATGTAAACTTTCCAGTACAAGGAGCAGAGTTATTGGCCTGAGGCATTAGAAAAGAAGGTGGAGTTTGATGGGTTTGTGTTGACTCTGACGGCAATGGATGCTACGAGGCACTGGATCAAGAGATCCATCAACATATGCAGAGAGGTAAGGATCATCAGTATGTCAACCCCAGCTCATACGTGACCGGTAGCCAGCTTAGAATATGCTCAAGGTTATGTATAGACAAGTAGCTGGTGGCTTTATTTATTTTGAATGAAATATTTATACTGGGGTATTTTTAGAACTATGTATGTAAACTTGAGAGGGGTCAAATTAAAAAAAAAAGGAAATTTTTTTTTAAAATTTTTAGTGGGGTTTCTCATACCTTGAAATTGATTAAAAATTTGTAGCAAATGCCACCATGAAGGTCATAATAATTTTCAGAAGCGTCAAGACCATTTTCAGGAAAGTGGGGTGGGGGATAAAATGCTTATTTAGAATCTAGGCTTTGATATTACTGCTGAAGGGAACTT
>WLWD01000586.1_pt1 | contig 156856 bp, 95 predicted proteins | sample 6712731 | NCBI WGS metagenome assembly WLWD01 (sample SAMN12718690, study PRJNA576275) | sponge metagenome | isolation source: marine sponge | host: Mycale hentscheli | place: New Zealand: South Island, Marlborough, Capsize Point | collected 2014-11-01
AATGTGCATATCATTATGCTGGTCTTATGTGGTTCACAATTTAGTGGGCAAGATTCTATAAAGCACACTTTATGCGTCATTGTGCAAGCTATATTCATAGTGGCTAGCTTTACTAAATTTTAATGTTTTTATTCACAGCACTAACAACGAGAAAGCTGAAGAGCTTAAAGTTCTAATGAAGAATTTCAAGGCATGCTTGATAGCTAAGTTTGAGAACAAGACAGCTAAATATGTATATGTGGTTATTTCTAATAATTATTAAAATTATATTATGACATTAACATTAACCTGAGTCTCATTGGTTTCATCTGCCAGGGATAGTCTTGGCTTTAAAAAAAATAGGAGACAATTAAATAAAACCTGAGATTGCAGCTTACATCTTAATATGGTAAAAGTGTCAACGCAATTCAAGAAAGTAAAAACAGCATTTGTCTTTGCACAAATCAACTTACCATAGTATTGAAAAGGTGACGCTTTACCGAACCACTTTGAGAAGCCGTTTAAGTAGTTGTAAATCCCTTTACCCAATTAGTTGATTAGCACAGGTGCGTACAAAAACCCTTGAATATGAACTCGAAACAAACTATATATTAGTTGTAAGACACAAGGATCATCCGTGCATTGAAGCTGTAAATCAACCGCTTTTGGTTTGTGTAGGCTTTACTCACTGTTCTGTCACGGTTGCTACCAAGACTGAGTTCAGTTCTAGCTAGTAGCCCCGTAACCGCCCCGTGGCTCAACGCAAAAAAGCTAGATAATAAAGCGAGGGGAGGGCGAGACCCTTTACCAACCTAGAACCTCTACACTCGATTAGCGATTGGTAAAGTGAATCGGTACATGAGACTAACTTTTCATTATGGCGGTTCGGTTAAATGAAAGTATCACACTCAGCTTTCAAGAGTAAGTTAAAAGCTTTGCCGCCTTAAAAAAAGTAATGCCAATCTAGTAATACTCTAGTGATGTGGGAGAGGAGGACTGTCTAATAATTCTGTACACTAGTTTCTTAAGTAGTTTGAGACAAATAGTGTGTACAAGGTGCCTGTTTGAGTTTGCTAGTAAGTCTGACAAAAAATGGAAACTGGTTGTTTGCTATGTAAACTTGACATATATATCTTAGAGTCATCTTCAGTGGTTTCACAAGACAGCTGCATTAGGCTTGTATGTTTGTCCCTCCATCTAATCCTATCATTAGTTAGCAAGTGTCTAAAGGGTACTACTTGTCACTTACTCGTAATAATATCAGTGAATTTAAAATTCGCTCACCTAATAGCTAGACTAGAGTAGCTAAATGGAATGGCGGCACAACTATAAAAATTGAATGGAATCATATAGCTATTATATCCATGTAATTTTTATACAGCAGGACCTCAACTGTATTATCTTGTCCAGTAGCGATGGCATTTTCCATTGGCTTATTTTTCAGGTAGCAACATACTGCTGATGTATCAAGGCTAGTCAATACAAGATGTTGGCGAAGCAAGTGTCATGAAGTAAGTTGATAACGGGTGTGAACATAACCAGGTCTCATCCCTAATAGTGATAATGTTGGTGGCCCTGCCTCTTTTATTGTCTAGGTACAAATCTTTCCAGAGTTTTTTGTTTGTTTGTTTGTTTGTTTTTGTTTTGGGGCATGACTTAGGTTCACCTGCATTGAGTCTACCACACTGGATTTATGTCCAACCAAAAAGTTGAAGAGTTAAGGATATTCTCCTATTACTTGTTACAGGGTGGGCATTATTCATTATTAGGGTAAACTTGTAGTGGTGTGTTCCCTTGGCTGCTTTGGCTGTCTCTTTAGACTATGGCTTTGACCCATTCTTGGTTGATGCTCACACTTTGCTGGCAAGTCTATACATGCTTTATTAGTGACAGTCTCATTGCACTGCTCATCTGCTGATGCTATCCCTTACCTTATGACCTTACCATGCACTCTTCACTTGGCTATTCTATTGTACTAGACCTTCCCTAGCATCCTCAAGTTGTCCTCCAGCTCCCACTCTTTGGGCCCTAATAACACTAGAGTTGAAACAAGTATGAAAGTGTTGGGTGGCCTGTACTGTTGCATATAGAACAGAGATATATATTTATAAAGTATCAAGTATCATCTGAGGCTAGTGGTTCTGTAGTATGCAATGATATTGGTGCCATTGGCCAGATTGTTATTATTAGCCCTCAGCGCGCATGCGCAAGTGGGTTATAGTAGTCGTCCCATCTATTTGTCTGTCTGTCAGCTGATTTTGGAGATTACTGACAATTAACTGTTGATTTAAGTATGATCTTGCTCAGGATGATGATTTAACAAGCTGTCTGCTCCGTGTAGGTTCAAATTTTTGTAGGTAATGTCCCCTATCGTCATGTCGCAATCACATGGGAAAATAATTTCTTTTCTTCCCACGTTAGTTTTTGCTTCATACTGAAAAGTTAATGAGAGCTGGAATTCAGGTGTTTTACGTTGAAACTATATACCGGTGAGAGTCTCCTGCATGTTAGCTACTTCTTTAGACAGCAATTAGCTACATCTATGTTTTCATTGCTTGAGCTGTATTGATACCTGATTAGGAATAGCCAAATATATTATTTTTTCGGTCTGAGAAATGATTTTGTTATAGCTAGCTAGTGTATAGTAGCGCTGAGGGTTCACACCTTTGGTGCTTCATTTGCTTGGCTTGATAACTAATTTTCTTTTCCATTAGAATTAATATTGCCATAACCTTTTTTTTTTTTTTTCATTTCCTAGATTTCATGGTGCTTGGGCTGCTGCTATCTGTGCTGAGGTTCTGGTGTTCTTGATTGAAGAAGAGAATAATGGTAAGTCTCTAGGCATGCACTACTGTTATCATTGTACATACACGTACTAATACTAACACTGCATTCACGAAGTAGTACTGCACACGAAGTGCTAACACTGTGCACACACACATAGTGCTAACACTGTGCATGCACGTAGTGCTAGCACTGTGCACACACGTAGTACTATTACTGTGCACGCACATAGTGCTAGCACTATGCACACACATAGTGCTAACACTGTGCACACACATAGTGCTAACACTGTGCATGCACGTAGTGCTAGCACTGTGCACACACGTAGTACTATTACTGTGCACGCACATAGTGCTAACACTGTGCACACACATAGTGCTAGCACTATGCACACACATAGTGCTAACACTGTGCACACACATAGTACTAACACTGTGCACGCACATAGTGCTAGCACTGTGCACACACATAGTACTAACACTGCACACACATAGTGCTAGCACTGTGCATGCACGTAGTACTATTACTGTGCATGCACATAGTGCTAGCACTGTGCACGCACGTAGTACTAACACTGTGCACACACATAGTGCTAATACTGCAAGCACATAGTACTAACACTGCACGCACGTAGTGCTAACACTGCACGCACATAGTGCTAGCACTGTGCATGCATGTAGTACTATTACTGTGCACGGACGTAATCATCATTGACGGCTGAAGATGGGCATGATGACTTGCCCAAGTTAATGCCTTGTAGTCATCAAGTGTATGTTGTAATTTTTCCACCACATTTTTAAGCCATACTCTTTCCTCTGCTATTGCCTCTTTAAGGCTACCACAAGACTCCTCACCAGTTGTCCTTTACACGACTTCAGCTTTTGATTGATTTAAAGCTACAGCTGGAACTACAGTATAGGAGTGAGGTAAAGTAAGCCCCTCAGTTGCCACAGTAGATACAGGTTCTATTGCAGTACCCAAATTATCTGCAGTAGGAAACTGTGCTAGGCTGATGCCTGTTCCATGAAAAGAAGATTGAGCAGTTGTGGAAGATGGATCATGGTCAATGTTGTCCATTGCACCTACCACAAATAACCCTTTACGCAAATGAGATGGGAAAACTATGTCATTAGCTTGACACTGTGCACAAAGTGAATAGGGTGCATCTTTCTCTATCTGTATCACCCTGTCATATGAAATGCTAATTCCAAGAGCATGAAGCTGCTCTATTAGCTTCTTGCTTCTAACCAATGAATGAATGTTGAAACCGAGGTATAGAGGAAGAGGGGGCTCTCGAGTAGCTGAGTGCCTAGTGAAACTTTTGTCTAAACCACTGTGTTTTTTCTTTGAGTTAAAAATTATCAATTGAGATATTGTGAGGCAACTCTGGGAATCATTGTGTTTGTTTACATTTTTCAGATTTGGTCCATAAAGTATCATGGAGATAAGGAGATTTAGACTATATGGTACACAGTCTGTCTGGCAATTTGGTGGAAACTTGTTGGCAAATTCAAAAGTTTTTTCAGCTTGAAATATTTCTGCACGAACTAGTTTAGCTACTCTAGCCAGCTGCAATGCTTCTGAAGTCATCTGAGAAGGTATGGAAACATTCTTTAAAAGTGAATGCATCCCTTCTGGAAAAACAAAAAATACTTTTTTTCCATCTGATTGCTCCTGTATTCCATGACCTTTGAAGTAGTCTAAAAGCTCTTTCTTTAGTCGAGTTCTGTTAATAGAAGAATCAAAATTTAATGTCTTCAATCGGCTCTCATAAGCTGTGTGCAGCTCAATTAGTTTGAACACATATATACCTTCTTCTAAAGCACTTTCTATATCCATTGCAAGCTCAGCAAAAACACGTGCTCTAGCTTTTTTCATACAAACATTTGATTGTGATGGAGCACACTGAGTACGCAGAAAACTACGATAACGGTTGCGGTATTTGGTTAGACACGAAATATGATATTTTCCCTCAATTGCAACAATGTCAATACCACCAGACAACTTAACAAGCAAGTCACTATCACCCATTTCACTAGCCATGTCCCTAATAACCTGATCCACATTGAGGGTAGTGAACTCATGTAATGACTCAGAAGTCGTTTCATCACAAAAAATACAGTGAGGACTTGTTAAATTCAGCTTACGCTTGGACCGTAAAGTGACCTCTCCTTCAACAGATTTCCTCTTCCTCATTAGTCTCTGTCTTGCACGCTCTAACATAGAGTTGTTAAATTTTTGATGGCATTGCTTGTGCCATGATGCACTGTGTTGTACAAAAGCTTGTACTGTCCCATGTTCTCCAAAGTTTACATCAACTGGTAAGGCATTCAACTCCCGGAAATTTTCAACATTTTGGAGGAAAGCACTGTAGACATCAGCTGGAGCTTGATCTGAAGCACAATGAGCAGGGCAGCGTAGTTTTTCTGATGAATTCTTTTGGCATACTATACAGAGGCCCCAATTCATAGGTTTAGACATAGCAGAGCTGCTATTAGGCTGTCTGGCCATGAGGTTGTAGGGCTTCGAAAAATTTCGCGACCCGCGAAAATATCGGCGAAAATTTACGCGTTTTGAATTTTTAAAAATGAATTTACTGCACTTATGGGAAGTGTATTTTTTTGCAGCCGGTCATTTTCTTGTTCATTTTTAGTCTATCTACCACCACTATCATTTTGGTGCTTTTGTCCAGAGTGTAAACAAATGGATTCTTTTTGTCTTTAACAAACCCCACTATACCTTGAATTCTTGACAACAAGCTCTCACCTACAAAAACAAAAGACAATCAATTTTAGCACACAAATACAAAATTACTTTCTTACCTCATTTTCTTGAGCAGTGGTAACTTTTGTAGTACCAAACTTTAGCCAATCTGACTATTTGAATTTACCAGTCACTGTTGACTAGCTCTTAGCTACAAAAAAGAAAGGCCAGAGTTAATTTTGCATATTTAGCTAACAAATATGGAATTGCGTACTTATCTCAGCTTCCCTCGAGAAGTAGTAGCTTCCATAGCATTAATACTACGGCATTCTGACTACCAACGGCTCTTGACAACCAACAACCGGCACTCCGTATCCCCCCATAAAACGGCGAAGTTTTGAAATTAAGTCTGGAAAAGGGTCTTCAATGCCATATTAACCTGTCGAATCAACTTTTTGTGTCTTGAAAACAAGCGTTTTAGCAGGAATTTTCTCATACTTTGGAGCTTAAGTATAAAGTAAGGTTTGCTTAATGCTGTAGTTTCAGAATAAACTGGAGTCAAGCCTAAATAGCCGTGTTTTTAGGAGAAAAAAGTTCCCCGCGCGCGCGTTTAAAGAGCATACGTACCATCCATACATACATACATATATATAACATATACCCGATTTTGCATTATCCACCCCTAATACTGTCTCGCTCGCTTCGCTCGCTCGCCAATAAACATCCCCGATTTTTTCATTTTTACCCCTGTAAGTGTCTCGCTCGCTACGCTCGCTCGCCAATTATATGTATGTATACGTACGTCAAATTAATTCGCCCGCGCTTCTAATTACGTAATTTAGGTAAAGCGTTCACAGTTCCAGTATTTTTCAATTAACTAGCGCGGAGAATCCTGCTGCATTGCCTTACGCAACTTTGTTTCAACCAAAAAGTTCTTGAAACAATTGTGAAGTCTTTGTCAAGCTGCGCTTCTTTGCCACTGCTTTCGAAGTATATTCAGGTAATTCTGTTAGTTTAGTCTGGGATCAGAGACTTTAGATTCTCTGATGCTAACTGAGAATGGAAAGGGTTACACTGTGCACTACAGTTAGATGTAATTTCTGTCCTATTTTTCTGTAAAAAGAGTCTGCTCGCTCGCCATGCATTTGCGCTATTCGAGCGCACACTAGTCTTAGACACTTACGCCCTGTATCACCCCGCCCCCTAACCCCACCCCATCCACCGTGTTTACATACTTGACCGCTCACGAAATTACTTCCTACATCCTGGGTAGAAGCGCTAGCCTTGTATCGATAAGTGAATTCTTGTACAGTGATTCTTGCATCTCAAGCATGACGAGAGTACTCTTCTTGTTCATTGTAATCCTGGACGTAGCAACTTACACAAATGGACAATGTAAGTTACACTCACTGAAATCTAGCTATTAGTGAAGCATTAGTTATTTGTGTTGGATGCTAGCTAGCTTTATATAAATGACCAGATAGTTTAGACTTGTTAATGCAGTAACTATTGCTAATTTGATTGCTGACTAATTGGATTTAGTTAACACAACTAAGTTTTAGCAACCTCCAGTTCTGTCACTTCAACCTATTTGCTTTTCTTATCATTCACATTACCATGAGTTCATTGTGTTAATCATAAGGTGGTTGTTAAATTGGTGCTATTAGAAGAAAAACAACAACTTCACTCTGAGAGTTTTGTCTGGGTTCACAAATTCAGGAAAATTATAGTGATATCCTCCCTAAGATTATTTACTTAAAGTAGGACAAGTTTAATAAGTTGAACTCAAGTTCTAACTTAATCCTTTTTGCCAGTAGATGCTTTCATGGTAAATTAACTTCTTCGTTGTGTAAATGATACTTATTGTTTATACATAGCATGTTTTTAACGAGTTATTAAAAAAACTGTTTTAGAGAAAGCTGAAATGGCATGGAAGATGGAATCAACATTATCATCATAACAACATGTGTTGTTGTTTTTTAAACTTCTAGCTAATAATAATCTGGCTACTAGTGATGTGCTTGAGCACAAATGGAGAGCGAGCCTAAGGACTATACTATTTTTATATGAATGATTTTGACTTCTAACACTGAAGCTACTGAAAATAAGGTCCATTTTTTCAATTTCGCATACACGGTAAAGGGATTTTAGTGCCATAGTAACAACAACTCTCTGCAACTGCTTGAATTGAAGGGAAAAAACAACAACAAAACAATACACGTTATTTAAAAGTTTTTTTTGTGATATCACAAGGCCAAAAGCCAGAGTTTACAAATTGCAAACTAGCTTGTAAACCAATAGTTCACACTTGGTTAGCAGATGGTTAACAACTTTTGTAACTAGCTTACTCTTGGAACGGACACTAATTAACAAGCCAGTTAACAAACTTGCAAACCTGGAGTGTAACTCATTGGCAACCACTTTGACAAGTCCGCAACTTTTTGGAAACCACTTTAACAAGTCTGCAACTTTTTGGAAACTTCCATGACATGTCTGTTACGATTTGGTAACTACCTGAACAGATTGGTAACTTCTAGGTAACCACTATAACTGATCTGCAACGCCTTGGTAACCACCCTGACAGGTCTGGAACTTCTGTGATAACCCCCTTGTATAAGTTTGCCAACTTCATGAAAACCACTGTTGTAACCCACTTGATAACTTGGTTAATCAACTCAACAGAATTTTTAATTGGAAATAGCTTCAAAACAAACAAACAATTAATAAAACAAGCAATGCGGTAATTGTTAAATTAAGTCTCTAATTGTCTTCATTGCCTTCATCCGCACATAAAAACTCGGTCACTTGATCTAATGTACACAAACAACAGTAAGAATTAATATAATGCAAAATATTCACAAATATTTGCCTTACCTTCATCACTAGGCTCAGTTTCTACATTCTGGCCTATAAGAGAAAACATACTTCATTATTACAATGAAAAACAACAACAACAACAACAAAAAAAAATCAAATTACAGAGATATCATTACCCAACAGGTCATAAATACAAATAATCTGGGAGGTCTTGCTATGAGTTAGATATTTTAATTAGTTCTATTCATTTGTGCCAATTTGTCTACGGATCAGAAAATTCTTAGTGGAATCAGAAAATTGTTAGCTAAGGCTTCTGAGATACAGAAAATTGTTAACTAAGGCTTCTGAGATACAGAAAATTAAGAGTTATGAACAACCCTATTGTCATTATTACAAAAAAAAAAAGTCTTATATTGTATTCAGCACTAGCTAGAATTTTTTCTCACACGTAATTCCAATTATTGAAGAAAAGGATATTGAGGAGTCTAAAAGCTACTTGGTATAAATATAATTTATATCAGAATAATTTAGAATATATCAGTATAAACAAAACGGGCAAGTATCAGACCAAGGGTGTCAGTGTGATTGGGTAAAGGCACCTGAAAAGTATCGGCATAACACATAAGGGTATCAGCATAAACCAGGTAAAGGGTGTCAGCACAAATTATCTATAGGATGTCGGCACAAATTAGGTAAAGGGTAGTCTATCAATTAGGTATACAATGAGCGAATAGGAGTATAAACGAAAAAATCACTTTCCCTTCTATTACAACAAAGACGATAAAATAAATAGCCTATTCAATTGATGCTTTCAAGGGAGCACAGATTCTCTACAATGGACTAGTTTCAACTTTGTAGGACTATTTTCAACTTTGTCGGAGTAGTCAGAACTCTGATGGGTAGCAAATGTGAACTTTAAAAGTACGTAGCATAGGGAAACTACTAAAAAGAGTCCCTTCTAACCCCCCCCCCCAGAGGATCACCACTTTTCTCAGTTAGAACCTGCAGATTATAGTAATTTCTGCCTACAATACCTGAAAGTTGTATTTTAGAGTAAGTAGTATTCAAGGACTGACTTGTATTAAATTTAGAGTTCCCATGCTCTTCAGAAAGAGAAATAAACTCTCAAAAATCTCCTACACCATAATATGAATTTTTCACGAGCAGAAAATCTATCGTAGCTAGGTTTATTTGCAGTATAATCTATATGGATTAGGTAAAGTGTGTCAGTCAGGATTAGGTAAAGTTCACCACCAAGGATTGGGTAAAGTAGTATATTTGCTTTATTTTTCAATGCAATAGAAAAAAGTTTCGCCCCCTGATTGTTGAAAACTTGCACCTTTATGGACTATCTAAATGAAGGCCAGGGCCCAGTACTTGTTATTGCTTCTGCACCAATTTACTCGCACACCTCAAATAAGCCGTGCACATGGTAATGACCCTTTACCAAAATGTTCAAATTATCTTGTTATGCCAAAGGGTCTTTAGGTTAAGTGCATCAGCATGGATTATGTATCAGCAAGGATTAGGTGAAGAGCGTCAGCAACACCGTCATCAAGGATTAGCTGACCCACTTTACCAAATCCTTGTTATACCTGATCCATGCTAGGCACTTTACCTAATCCTTGCTTGCACACTTCACCTAAATCTTGCAGACACCTTACCTAATCCTTGCTAAAGTTGCTGAATACACTTTACCTGATCCATGCTAGGCACTTTACCTAACCTTTGCTGATGCACTTCACCTAATCCTTGCTGGCCTACTTTACCTAATCTCGTAGCTGTCACACTTTACCTAATCCTTGCTGTTACTGTACTTTACTCAATTCATGGTCACTGTACTTTACCTAATTCATGGTCACTGTACTTTACCCAATTCATGGTCACTGTACTTTACCCAATTCATGGTCACTGTACTGTACCCCCCAATTCATGGTCACTGTACCCCAATTCATGATCCTTGTACTTTACCCAATTCATGGTCACTGTACTTTACCCAATTCATGGTCACTGTACTTTACCCAATTCATGGTCACTGTACTTTACCCAATTCATGGTCACTGTACTTTACCCAATTCATGGTCACTGTACTTTACCTGTACTTTACCCAATTCATGGTCACTGTACTTTACCCAATTCATGGTCACTGTACTTTACCCAATTCATGGTCACTGTACTGTACCCAATTCATGGTCACTGTACTGTACCCAATTCATGGTCACTGTACTGTACCCAATTCATGGTCACTGTACTGTACCCAATTCATGGTCACTGTACTGTACCCAATTCATGGTCACTGTACTGTACCCAATTCATGTCCTGTACTTTACCCAATTCATGGTCACTGTACTTTACCCAATTCATGGTCACTGTACTGTACCCAATTCATGGTCACTGTACTTTACCCAATTCATGGTCACTGTACTTTACCCAATTCATGGTCACTGTACTTTACCCAATTCATGGTCACTGTACTGTACCCAATTCATGGTCACTGTACTGTACCCAATTCATGGTCACTGTACTGTACCCAATTCATGGTCACTGTACTGTACCCAATTCATGGTCACTGTACTGTACCCAATTCATGGTCACTGTACTGTACCCAATTCATGGTCACTGTACTTTACCCAATTCATGATCCTTGTACTTTACCCAATTCATGGTCACTGTACTTTACCCAATTCATGGTCACTGTACTTTACCCAATTCATGGTCACTGTAGAGCTCTTTCCTGCCAATGCAAAATAGACTTGCTCGTCTTCAAAGAGGGATGTTTCCTGAGTATCAACTTCAGGTCAATGGCTAGCAAATGTTAATCTCTGACAACTTCAAAGATACTTTATATATATTATATAGATAGTTATTCGCAATAGTCAAACAACATAGACAAAACTAGAATCAAGAACTGAGTGAACTACAAAAGTAAGAGAGAAAAAGAGACTGAAAAAACAGGTTTGACCAGTTATAGCTAACCACACAGGTATGCTGATTAATGCATTGGTTTAGATGATGGTTAGATAACCACTACATGGTGCACAAATCATGGAGACATGAACATACCGCCGGCCAAGACCGGACGGTCTTACAAATTATGTGATTTCATGGTGAGAACGTTTGTGTTGATCCGAGAAATAAACTAATGTCCTTCAATTGGTAGTATAAGTGCGAGCTTGGTGATGGGACGAGTGTACGTTCCATTAGCTGTTCGAACAGTTGCCACGCGTACCAAGTTCAGGGGATGGATGGATGATTCTCAGTGTGGATGGCTGCCTATTTGGATGACAATTCCAGAAGCTGCAGAGACATGTACTGAACTAATCAAGTGTGGGTGCAAATCTACCAGAGGATGCACAAGCTGCAAATGTGTCAGAACTGGACTACGTTGTACAAATTTGTGCACTTGCCAGTGTGAAATTTAACACATTGCAGTATTTGTGTGTATTACACTCACTATTATGCCAATATTATTATGGAACTTTTCTATCTGGTTTATTATATATTGAGGGAAAAATTAGTGGTGAATGTACTTGCTCAATTTATTATGGTCAGCTAAATATTTATTTAATCGACTTTTATTTTCGCTTTTCTGAAAATTATGGTCATAATATTGGCTGAAATTTTTGCAGCCGGTCCATTTCATATTTAGTATATAGTAATTAGTTAGTGTACAAAGTTTGGTGCTTTTGTCCACTCTGTAAACATATTTTCACTAAGCCACCCCACTAGTAATTCAGATGGTCAAAGTAACTTCAATTTGATACTACAGAAGTTATCAATACTCAAGAATGATGTAAGTAGTAATTCCATATTTGTTGGCTAAAATTACAAATAATAACACTGGTTTATTTTTTATCGTAGCTGAGAGCTTGTTCAAGAGTTACTGGTGATTGAGATTATCAGAATGGTTGATGTTTGATACTGCAAAAGTTATCAATACTCAAAAATGATGTGCAGTTAAAACGCAAAAACTTATGGGAGCTCCATTTCTATTCAAGTTAGTGGCGGTGGTAAGTAAATACGCTATTTGTCACAGTTATAAGTTCTACTCAACAGCATTTACTTGAAAATTCATTGTCCACTAGACGAACCACGAAGGTAAGTCTTGCGTAGGTATGTTCAGTTGTGTGAAAGTATTGTGCGTTACAACTACTATTAAGAATGTCACAAAGAAAACTTTAAATAACGTGACTTGATTTTGTTGCTTCTTTTTCAATTCAAACAGTTGCGGGGAGCGGTTACTATGGCATTGAATCCTTCTGCTTCTGGTTCAGTTTCCATTGGGCAAGTTGTTGCTCCTTGGTCTATTGAGCTAGTGGGTTCTGTGTTGGTGGACCTAATGGTCTTGGAGCCTGCTGTAGTCTGGGCTTGGGCTGGGGCTGGGGCCTTTACCGCATACGTAATTCGACTTTATTTTAGTAGCTTGAGTGTTAGTTGTTAAAATCAATCATTTAACAATAGTGTATGTGGGAGGTTCACTGTCACCATCAACTATGGTGTGATATAGCAAACCACCACCCCAAGAATAACTCATTTTCTTTGTATCAGCTAAGTCCCTACAATGACCTAACGAATCATCCGCAACCATTTCCACCTTCAACTTCTCTACATCCGGATCATCCACCAAGCTCGGGCTACCGAAGGAACACTGCATTTCTGCCTCTGCACTACCCAAACTATCATCAACCTCAACTACATCTCGTGCTACCTCTGCTACTTCATCCTCTTCCACCTGAACCTCAGACATAACCTCGTCTATGCTCTCCAGAGAGACAGGCGGCACCGCATCTCTGTCCCTCTGGGCAGCAGTCTCGGCAGCTAGTGACTCCATCCAACGACCAGCTCTGGTGACTACATTCACCGAAGCTTGCTCCTCGGTTTGCTCCAGGGTTATCTTTGAGGTCTCACCACCTACTTCCTTACCACTTGGAGCTACAACCGCATCTACCGAGGTAGATGTCTGGGTGTCCGGGGTATCACCGGAGTGCCCCGCCTCCACTCCAATATTTGGAGTTTCGACGGCACCCAGAAGGAGCTTTCTCGCCATGGAATCATCCATGGGGACTGAGAATAAAACTTTATCACAGAGCATGTCAGCTCTGGCAACGGCCACTCTCCTTACAGAAGAGATACCTTCTATCTCAAACTGTACATCAGCCATGCACAGAGTTACAGGTACACCTGTGGCACCACGTACTACCACTGTATCAGGAAGCATCTGGCTTTCATAGACCAGAGTACCGGGGACTATAGTTACTTCGGCTCCCGTGTCAGGGGCTATCGGACAATCCAACCCATTAACCTTACCCTTCACTAACGGAAAATCAGAGCCTACTGCAACCCAGTTAGCAATCTTAGGTGCAAAACCCGCTTTGACTCCCAGTTTCTTAACATTGGTCTGATCATTGTTCTTTACACTGGAGAATTGTGAGGATGTATCAGGCTTGTTGGGGCATTCTGTGGACCTGTGCCCAACCTGATTGCAAGAATAGCACACTAGACGAGACTGTCTGTCATCTTGACTCACACGACATTCAAATGCCTTATGGCCATAGCCCTGACATCTATAGCATTTGGTGCTATTGCTAACTTCTCTTCGCCCAGCCCTTAGCTGATCTCTAGAACGGGCATTGCTAGCTTTTAGGGTTGTTGCCACCTCATTCAAGTCATTGAAAGACACTACATTGCGGCCATCAATTAGACCTTGTTCGGATAATGGCAAGTTAACTCTAAACAGACCCTTAACCACAAACAATGCCAACTCGTCTTTACTCTTGCACATCATTCCAACACGATCAATTAGTTGCTTTATATGTTTATACCTCTCCAACCTATCCATTCCCTTAGTGTCATCCTCCAGATCACAAAATAACTTTATCTCCAGATCTCTCTTGCTCAGACCCACCTTCTCCAGCAATTTACGTTTCAACAGCTCATATGTACACTCCTCACTATCAACTAGATCAACCACCTGCTCTCTAGCCTTAGGAGACAATTTAGTCAGCAAGATTCTCTTATACTGGCGTTGAGACACACCTATATCCTTAAGATCTGCCTCCAACCCCCTGATGTACTTAGATATTTCACTACCATCCTTGTAAGATGGAATATTGCTCACCATTCTCCCTTTATCCATCAGAGTATCACTTCCTCTATCAGTCACCTTCTGAAATCCTGTCATTAACCCATGAAATAACTTCATTAGCTCACGAGTTGTTGGCTCACTCACATCTTCATCATTGTCAATCATGCTCTCACCACCATCCCTGTCATTCCTTCCTGTCCCTTCTCTGACACTTCCATCACCCACTATTTCCTCATCTCTTCCAATCTCCTCAATAATATCATGCTCTAAGACACTCATGTTGCCTACTATAGTCTCACTATCAATAGGCACTAATAATCCTGGTTCACAAACCACACTACCACTACTAGCAATACTACTAGCAACAATCTCTGATCCCTCACCCTTACTGCTCGCAAGCACTACTCCAGAGTCGGGGGATTGCAGATTCCTGGTTTCTCTATTCAACCGTTCAACTCCGTTGCTCTCGTTCCTCAACTTTTTGCAGGTCCTGTGCAGCCGCGCTCTCCCGCTCATCCACTCAGGATCACGAACTCGGGAGATTTCTGAGGCCTACAGAAAACGAGCACAACAAGAACAGTAACAAAAATTAATTTACAAAGACGGCGACCACGTGTGGTGCACACAAAATAGAAATAACGAGACACAAAAATATAGTTTGTAGCCTTGGACGATGTCGTGGGGGCTTGTCTTGACTCCTCGATCCGCTTGTTAAGGCGATGAAGAGCACCGCTGCCGCCAATTGTGGGGGTTCTGGTCTCCAGCGAGGTGATAGCCGGTCGGGTCGTCAGCTCTATGGATATCCAGCACCCGGTAGATGCTGCCACCAGGTACTCTCTACTCGCTGGGCGATGGTTCGGCTCAGGAATAACTGGTGAATAGCTAGCCCTTACCCGCTTAGCTACCCAGGAGCCCACTCAAGTGTCTCAGGTGTTAAACTAAGAATATTGAATTTTAGAGAACTGAACAACACACGTACAAATAAAAGTATTTACGTAAAGTCCACTGCTTGTGCGCAGGCTCACTACACAGCACACACATACACACACAAAAATGAATAATATACGGTGACATAAAACTCAACGAAAATACAACAGCTAACTACTGTGACACAGAACTCAAATAATAAATAAACAACTTTCTTGTTCACTTCTTTCTTCTGGTCTTTGGGGGAAGACCCAGCCCCACAGTGTAGTTTAAGGCTCGCTCGCCATTTGTGCTCAAGCACACCACTAGTTTATATATATGGACGTACGTATGTCATTTTGTACTTTGACCCTCCGTATTTTTGTGTTCGCTCCGCGTTCGACCCCGTCCCAAACTTCACTAAACAGAATCCTCCGGTTTAGCGACCATTACCCTTATCACATTAGAAATTGAATTGTTTACGGCTTTGAATTGTTTTGCGGGTGCAGTTAAAACTCAAAATCTTATGGGAGCTCCATTTCTATTCGAGTTAGTGGCGGTGGTAAGTTAATGCGCTATTTGTCACAGTTATAAGCCCTACTCAACAGTATTTACTTAAAAATGCATTGTCCACTAGACGAACCACGAAGGTAAATCTTGCATAGGTATGTTCAGTTGTGTGAAAGTATTGTGCGTTACAACTACTATTAAGAATATCACAAAGAAAATTTTAAATAACGTGATTTGATTTTGTTGCTTCTTTTTCAATTCAAACTGTTGCGGGAGCGGTTACTATGACATTGAAACCCCTTTACCTCATACGTAATTTAAAAACTCGACTTTATTTTAATAGCTTGAGTGTTAGTTGTTAAAATCAAATTTAACAATAGTGTAGTTTAAGGCTCGCTCGCCATTTGTGCTCAAGCACACCACTAGTTTATTTGTATATATGTTTGGACGTACGTATGTCATTTTGTACTTTGACCCTCGCGTTTTTGTGTTAGTTATTTGTTCGACCCCGTCCCAAATTGCACTAAACAGAATCCTCTGGTTTATCGATCAGTACCCGTATCACCCTAGAAATTGAATTGTTTACCGTTTTGAATTCTTTTGCGGGTGCAGTTAATACTTGAAAACTTAAGGGACTTCCATTTCTATTCGAGTTAGTGGCGGTGGTAAGTCAATGCGCTCTTTGTCATGGTTATAAGCCTTGCGCACAGTATTTACCTGAAAATACATTGTCCACTAGACTACTGCCAAGGTAAGTCTGTGTAGGTGCATGTCCAGCTGTGTCAAAACATTGTGTTTTACAACCACTACTTAGCTAAAGAATATCACAAAGAAAACTTTTAAATAACGCGTATTGTTTTGTTGTTGTTGTTTTTTTCCTTCAATTCAAGCAGTTGCAGAGAGTTGTTACTATGGTACTGAAATCCCTTTACCCTGTATGCTAAATTTAAAAACTGGACCTTATTTTCAGTAGCTTCAGTGTTAGAAGTCAATAAAAATAGTATAGTCTTTAGGCTCGCTCGCCATTTGTGCTCAAGCACACCACTAGTTATATATCTGCTCAATTGAACACGACCGATAGTCAGCTTCGCTCGCTCGCTGAATTAAGTCATACACCCATCCATACATGGCTAGCGCTGCTGTCAGGGCCGCTGCTATCAGGGGTAGGGCTTCTACTAGTGGTGCGCTCGAATAGCGCAAATGCATGGCGAGCGAGTAAATATATGAGTATAGGTAAAGATGATTTGTGAAGAAAATAGCTAAATAATAGCAATGATCAGGCATGAAGAGTTAACAATAACAGAATTACCTGAATAAACTTCACAAGCAGTGGCAAAGAAGCGCAGCTTGACAAAGACTTCACAATTGTTTCAAGAAGAGAGTAGCTATAAACATTTTGGTAAAGTTGCGTAAGGCAGTGCAGCAGGATTCTCCGCGCTCGTTAATTGAAAAATACTGGAACTGTGAACGCTTTACCTAACTTACGTAATTAGAAGCGCGGGCTAAATATTTTGACGTACGTATACATACCTACATTTATATTGGCGAGCGAGCGTAGCGAGCGAGACACTTAATTACAGGGGTAACACAATCGAAAATCGGGGATGTTTGTTTATTTATTGGCGAGCGAGCGAAGCGAGCGAGACAGTATTAGGGGTGGATAATGCAAAATCGGGTATATGTTATATATATATATGTATGTATGTATGGATGGTACGTATGCTCTTTAAACGCGCGCGCGGAGAACGTTTTTCTCCTAAAAACACGGCTATTTAGGCTTGACTCCAGTTTATTCTGAATCTACAGCATTAAGCAAACCTTACTTTATACTTAAGCTCCAAAGTAGACAATTCCTGCTAAAAACGCTGTTTTTCAAAGACCCAAAGGTGATTCGACAGGATTACTATGGCATTGGACCCTTTTCCAGACTAATTTCAAACTACTACTTCGCCGTTTTATGGGGGGGATACGGAGTGCCGGTTGTTGATTGTCAAGAGCCGTTGGTAGTCAGAATACCGTAGTATTAATGCTATGGAAGCTACTACTTCTCAGGGAAGCTGAGATAAGTACGCAATTCCATATTTGTTAGCTAAATATGCAAAATTAACTCTGGCCTTTCTTTTTTGTAGCTAAGAGCTAGTCAACAGTGACTGGTAAATTCAAATAGTCAGATTGGCTCCAATTTGGTACTACAAAAGTTACCACTGCTCAAAAAATGAGTAAGAAAGTAATTTTGTATTGTGTGCTAAAATTGATTTGTCTTTTGTTTTTTTGTAGGTGAGAGCTTGTTGTCAATAATTCAGGTAATTCCAATGTCAAAGGACCTTCAATTTGATACTACAGAAGTTATCAATACTCAAAATAATGATGTCAGTAGTAATTCCATAGTTGTGGGCTAAAATGACAAATAATAACACTGGTTTATTTTTTTAATCGTAGCGAGAGCTTGTTTCAGAGTTACGGTGTTGAGATTATCAGAATGGTTGATGTTTGATAATACAAAAGTTACCATTAATAAGGTAAGAGAGTGATTTTGTATTTGTTTGCTGAAATCAAATGTCATAACTGCTATTATAGTGTTTGCATGAAGTAAGCTAAAAATAGTAACATTTTATGTTACCTAGCTATCAGGCTCGCTCGCCATTTGTGCTCAAGCACACCACTAGTTTATTTATATATTATATGGACGTACGTATGTCATTTTGTACTTTGACCCTCGCGTTTTTGTGTTAGTTACGTGGTCGACCCCGTCCTAAATTGCACTAAACAGAATCCTCTGGTTTATCGATCAGTACCCGTATCACCCTAGAAATTGATTTGTTTACCCGTTTTGAATTCTTTTGCGGGTGCAGTTAAACCTTGAAAACTTAAGGGACTTCCATTTCTATTCGAGTTAGTGGCGGTGGTAAGTCAATGCGCTCTTTGTCATGGTTATAAGCCGTGCGGAACAGTATTTACTTGAAAACACATTGTCCACTAGACTCCTGCGAAGGTAAGTCTGTGTAGGTGCATGTCCAGTTGTGTCAAAGCATTGTGTCTTATAACCACTACTTAGCTAATGAATATCACAAAGAAAACTTTTAAATAACGTGTATTGTTTTGTTGTTGTTTTTTTCCTTTCAAGCAGTTGCAGAGAGTTGTTACTATGGCACTGAAATCCCTTTACCGTGTATGTGAAAATTAAAAACTGGACCTTATTTTCAGTAGCTTCAGTGTTAGAAGTCAAAATCATTCATATAAAAATAGTATAGTCTTTAGGCTCGCTCGCCATTTGTGCTCAAGCACATCACTAGTATATATCTGAAATCTCAATTGAACACGACTGATAGTCAGCTTCGCTCGCTTCGCTCGCTCGCTGAATTACGGCTAGCACTTCTACCGTGGCTAGCGCTTCTATCATGGCGGCGTAGCCAGACTCTTTACCAATCGCTACGCGGGAAAAGAGTGTGGTAGTGGTTAACTGTGGTTCGATTAGTGTGGGTTTATATCGCTAAATATTAGCCCAGTAGCTAAAGTAAGATTAGAATTGATTTAATGCAACAGTAGTCCAAAGCATAAAACTTTGTAAACTATATGAATCTAGAGGTGCCACAAAAACATCTCTGTTCGAAAATATTCTATATTAATTGTGCAAAAATTATTTCAGAAAGAATTAAGCTTTTACAATGACCTAAAATAAGCACATGCAACATGTAGGATACACATCAATGTCCAATCAAATAATCACATGCAACATGTAGGACACACGTCAATGTCCAATTGCAAATTCACATTGTTTTTTCCATGATGATCAAAATTATTAAAAAATATTAATGCCAAAGTTAATGTTTATAAAGGAGAGAGATTATACATACACTCTCTAGGTGAGGTAGACTTTAACTTTTTTTAAATAATTCAATTTCTGAGAAAATCATCAAATACAATTGCAGATAGGATTCAAGTTTTTGAAGTGAAAATAAAAAACAACAACCAAATCTGCAATTGTTATCAACAGAATAAATAGCTAATAATATATGTTAGCTATCACATGAGCCACCACATAATGGCAAAGTGGAGTACACTGAAGTCCAGTATCTCTACACTTGCACTTCTTGGAACATAAGGGAAGTGTTTGGCAGCCACACTTAATAAGGTCGTGGCAAGCACTCGCAATTTCTGGAAGAAGAGTCTATACTGGTTTCCAACCTTCTTCCTGAGACCAACCAAATCCTTCTGGAAGAGGAATGTTCTGATTCTTCTTAAGGTAAGTTTCCCAGATACTTGCTTGAAACAATGCCCTATTAGTGTGCTCTATATAAGCATCCTGAGTACCAGGAAGAAAACACTAGAGAAGGTAAAATTCATCCAGTAGAAATAATGCATGAACAGCTAAGCTTACCAATATTGGTGGGATACTATTCATTAATTTTGCCTGCTTTGAAAATAAGTCTTGCCTTAAATCATTTACACTTGTGATTGATGTGGTCTTGTCATAAAGAACTCATGAAAATCTTTCAATGAGTTTAAAGCACATAGAATTCTTGTTGACCTTCATGAACAGGTCTTGAAATACGTACTGAAAAGCTGCTGTCCAGGCAACCCACGATGATTTTTGTCCTTTTCCAAGAAATTGAGGAGTCGTATCGCGACCTGTAAATACATGAAAGAAATTCCGTACTTGACACTTGTTTTTACCAAGGCCTTGGCACATATCTTTTAGGTAGTAATGGAAATTATTTCCCATGCCTATACTCCTGTATGTCTGGGCATGAATCTTGGAGTTCAAGGAATATTCCTGCAATAATTATTATAATGTTGCAGTTTTATTTTAAATGGTCATACCTCACAACTGAAGAAGGCTTATGAGCCCAAACATATTGTGAATAATTGTCGAGATTGGTATCATGGAATTGGCTTGTCTTATACAAGTGTCTGGAAAGATTGCAATCACCGTTTAGACAATCAACCTGTTGCTTTAATTTTTTCTATCTTTTCGACGATGGTTATGTTAGCAAAGGTAAAGAATTTCTTTTATTGGACTATGAATAGATGTGGACCTGTTCTTGATGACATTAATGACATATTGCTGATAAGTGGAACCTAACCTTTCAATTGTCTTTATTGTTGAAACTACAGCATCAGCACAGTTTCGAGCAGCAAGAATAATAAGTTCATTTGAATCCTCCTTAATTGGGTTTCACATGGTAGTATGACTTCAATTAAATTGTTCACTTGTTTTTGGTATAACCCATGAATGCTAATTGTTCCTTGGCTTGAGCTGAAAGAGCTTTCATGTCTCTAAGATGGATAGGTATCCATCTAGCATAGTTGGAATGATCTAATACAAAATCCATCTCCCATTATAAAGGTAGAAGTGCAGTTATTGCTGGGAAAACTACTGCATTCTATAGTATCTAGAGAAGCATGAAACGCTGCCCGGGATAAATAATCATCTTATGCAAGAGTGTTCTTTGATAACAAATGAATATTATGTTGAACCCATTTCTTCAACTTTATCCTCTTCAACTTTATCCTCTTCAACTTTATCCTCTTCAACTTTATCCCCTTCAACTTTATCCTCTTCAACTTTATCCTCTTCAACTTTATCCTCTTCAACTTTATCCCCTTCAACTTTATCCCCTTCAACTTTATCCTCTTCAACTTTATCCTCTTCAACTTTATCCTCTTCAACTTTATCCTCTTCAACTTTATCCTCTTCAACTTTATTCTCTTCAACTTTATCCTCTTCAACTTTATCCTCTTCAACTTTATCCTCTTCAACTTTATCCTCTTCAACTTTATCCTCTTCAACTTTATTCTCTTCAACTTTATCCTCTTCAACTTTATCCTCTTCAACTTTATCCTCTTCAACTTTATCCTCTTCAACTTTATCCCCTTCAACTTTATCCTCTTCAACTTTATCCCCTTCAACTTTATCCTCTTCAACTTTATCCTCTTCAACTTTATCCTCTTCAACTCCTCTTCAACTTTATCCCCTTCAACTTTATCCTCTTCAACTTTATCCTCTTCAACTTTATCCTCTTCAACTTTATCCTCTTCAACTTTAGCACTTTCTAGAGAGCTAAACAGGTTTGTCATCAAAAGCAAGTTGGGATACACAGAGTTTATCAGTTTTGCAAGACATAGCAGGTACATTTCATCTGGAAGGGAAAATTCTTTTAGCGGTGCTCCATCAATAACTATGGGATCTCTGATGATACCTGTGCAATTATATATAGGAAATGTATAATTGGCAAATGAATTTTCAATTTGTAACATGTGATTCTAGCTAATACTAATACTAGTTTGTAGTGTCTACCATCTTCCTGCTTCTTACTTGTGTATGAGTTTGTAGCTCTACAAACACAGGAAGAGGTGGCTCCCAGTAAATTGAAATGATTTCCATTTCATGATCTCTGTCTCAAGTTCAAAGAATGATCTTGCTCCCTGTCAAGTTGCACTTTTCTTTTAATTAAACACCTGTCACAGATCTGCAAAGCATTATATAGATCAGCTAACCTTGGTTCAGCAATCATCTCAAGTACTTCAACTACCTACCTATATTATTTAGATTACAAAAATAATAACAGCAATTACATGTGTATAATTCATATAATCAGGATCACTTTGTTTTCTATAGTGAATTTATTGAATAGGGTATTTGGTGACATGAGGAATCTAAAGTTCATTTGTACTTGCAATTGTGTGGCTGCCTATTAATGTTTAACACTATAGAATTTGTGGCATTTGTGCGTTACGTAGTTGTCGGAAGCCCTGACTCAACTTATTCATGGACTAGCCAGCCGCTCCCGACAACGGTGCCACCAGAATCCACAGAGTTCAAGTAGAGTTTTAAATCTATCTTGATATTAATTTAGTGAACTAATGAGACGCATGCGTGACCGGCTATTTGAGTCCGTTGTCACTCATGCGCACATATAAAATGAAGGTCGATCCACCGGAAGTCCGGGGCACAAACTAACACATGAAATTACACACACTCAACTATGCACACGCTGCTCAAAAGATATACACACACAATGACACAATGACAATGTTCTCCTTGATCTTCTCTTTCTCTTTATTCTTCTCTCTTCTTCTTCTTCTCTCTTGTGGCCACACCCACAGCATTGAAATGTATTGGGCTTGTATCAACTTATGCTATAGACTTCATGGCATTCAAATGCCACACTTCTATAACTGGTGCTCAAGGAGCATGTCAAATGAGAGTACAATTTTAAAGCAAGTATGGTCATACATCATATCATGAAGCCACTATCTTTTGAACACATGGAATTTGGTTTGTGTTGGTACACATAATTGATGGTCAGACTGTCACAACTAAGTTTTACCTGCAGCTCAGGTAATTATGGAGTTGGTAGATGAGTGCAAATCAAAGTGCTCACACAGCAATGTTTATACAGGAAGAATAACTTGGCCATGCACTGAACTGTGCTGGTATGGCACTGTGTTTGCAAGTGATGATTACCATAAACATTGAAACTGAATCTGTTGCCAGTGCTAATGACATGTAGCCTATTCTTTTATGCATGTTTACTGTTAACACTTGTGGTTAGTTTGTTCAATATGGACACCGCTGAGGAAAATTATGGTAGCCTAATTACCACACCTCTAGCTATACATTCCTTATCAGAGTGTTTTTAATCATTAATTAATATCTCTCTGATGAGAAGCTGAGTGTACTAGCCAGGAGTTCAGTAGATGACTTTGTTACTGCTCACAGTGAAGGGTTTTGCACTATTTGATACATATACTAATTAATACATTTACTGTATTTGGTGAACTGTGACATATTTTTACTGAGTAGTACACCAATATTTATTTCTTGTGGTATAAATTAAAGTGAGGTTTAGTAATAATTGCAATCATCCATTCAATTATAGCAATTGAAACTAATATGTGAATATAATGCTAAAGTGCAAATGACTTTAAGTAAAATAATATATTATTCACAGCAATAGTTACATTATAACTTTAGTTTGAGCATGAAACTACTAAACAAGTATATACATTATAGTCAATAGGCAAGTCAAATTTATCACTACTGTTGTTATAAGTTAATTATCATAAATGTTTTGATCATTGTGCACAGACTCATAGTGAGATACACTCCGTTCCTTTGAGACTTGTCCATATGCAGCACATGTTTCCATTTTGACCTCTGTGGATGCATCACATGGTTCCTGTTTGACCTTTGTAGATATGCATATTGTATAAAACATTAACAATAAATTGCAATGTCTGATAGTAAACACTCTAAATAGCAAATTACCTCTATTCAGTCAACTTTCTGCTTGCATTATAATAATAATGCTCATTAGCTCTTAAAGCAAACAACTTCTTATCCGTGAACAGAATGTCATTGTTCTTAGCTCTGAGGTACTACTGTAGCTGATTATATTGAATCCTCTCCAGCTTTTACTTCTGTCTTACTTTAATAGTGATAATTTTTTTAATAATAGCACATGTTTTCATTCTAACAGCCAATATTATGTTAATTGAAACTTTGCCCAATGTTTCAACTTCTTTCCAAAGTCCACTTCAGGGTTTAAATTAACTCATATTGTCTGTCGAAAATTTGCTATTATAATAATTTCAGCTGAGAATGACTCAATCACATTAACAGAATTTAAATAGTTGTATACTAATTATCAAATAAAAGAAGCTTACAATTGAAATCCTACAGTAACTCATAACAATAATTTAATATCTGCTCAGAATTTTAATCAAGTATTGGCTTATTGGGATGTCTCCCTGATTCAAATGGACTCCTCATACACCCAACACCTAACACACACACACACAAACACACACACACACATAACACACACACAAACACACAAGTTTAATGCTCTGATTATATGAAACAAAAAATTGGACAAGTAGGTCATGAAAATGACAGTGTTTTCTCAGATGAGAATTGCATTACAAACAATGAGAAAAGGAAGCAATGCATGTGGAATTAATAACAAGTCAGTGAGAATAGATAAGTTGTTCATACCAAATGCTTAGACCTGTTGTCCCAAGTAAGCAGCTTCGTCACCTTCACAGCAGGGTGAGTAAAGATACTGCCACTTCACATCACCAAAATAATGTACTATTCCATCTCTTCCCAGGTGAAATCACCAAGAAATACTGCTTTCGGCAGTTTGCCTTTGCAAAAACGTTCAGTGGCCATTGAGCAATTGTTGTGCTCCCACAAATTCTGACCAAATTTCATGAGAAGTGGGCCAGCATAATCAACACCCACCTTACTAAATGTTAAATCCGGGATTACTCATTCTGTGGGAAATTGGCCAATTTGAGGAGATTGGGACTAGCAGATTTTTTATGCATATGACACAGCTACGAGTTATCAAATGACTGGCCTGGTATTCCCCAACCAAGAAAAATAGACATTCATGGGACATTAGCATAAGCCTTGGACCAGCATGAAGTAACATACATGTTCAGTACATATGAGGAGTTGATGACAGGATATTTCTCATGCAGTTATGACCGGATATACCAAACTTCAAATTTGAGTTTTGCTGCCTTCCACCATTGCTAATCACACCATTACAATTAATAAAAAGATTCAGACTGAGTGTTGAGATTGACTTATGGAGTTTTCTTGTAAAGTGAAAGGATTCACATTGTTTAACACAGTAGGGACTAGCTTCATCAATTTTGCTGCCTATGCCAAGCATACTGACAGCTTGTCATCTTACGAATGAACCTCAAGATCCAGGCAGTGATCCTAACCAGTCGTGTGAAGTTTGAAAGCTTGTCAAGATGGATGATAAGATCTGATGAAAAACAGTCGTGATATGACAATATTATGATGATGGTAATAGCTCTGTAATTAAAGGCAAATAGTGAGGGAGGATTATTCCAACAGGTTAACAATGCTGGTAGTAGCAGAGACTACAACAGGACAATTATCAAATTACTGTTTATATTGGCATAGCAACAGGAGGGGCCACAGGGACCAGGCCCCCCCCCCCCCCCATGTCTCAAGACAGGGGGATAGGGCCCCCTTTTTTGTTTCTAGATTTGTGTACATGGGTGACATTTTATTGGAACTAGTGAGAAATTTCAATATTGGGTTTGATATGTGGGTAACCTCATGAGTGCCTAAATACATACATGTAGGTCCTGAAATAATATAACTGGACCGATCTATGAAGTTGTTAACTATTTGATAATGAATTGTGAATTGAAATGAAAAGAGGACGCTATTCTTGTGGCAAACGTGAACACATGACTTGTTGTTCACTTTGCAATGCATAGCCAATTATTAGAGCCAATCTAAACTGCAATTCTTTTTCTAGCACTGCTATGTGATGAGTGTCAACCACAGCAACTTCTTCTTGTAGGAGTCACTGAAAGACTACTTTAGTTTTTTGTTAAATAGCAAAAGTGTATGTGTAATTCATTGTTAAATTCAGATGGGTAGGAGAAGTGAGGTAGGAGCGACTACCCCCACCCCCCCCCCTCTCCCTTCACTTGGCCACAACTTTTACATTTCATGGGATAGTAAGAATGTAGTCAATTGTTTAGAAAAAAAACCTCCGCAATATTTGGACAAAAGGAGCAGCTAACCTTTAATTATATCTAATTGTGGTAGCCTCAGTCACTCCACTTTTCACTTCTTTATCATAATAGTTATATAGCTAGATGCAAATAGCATTTCTCCAAAAGACAAAAAAAAATTCTTAATAATATGTTTTCTGGAATAAAGTTACAAGTAATAAATGTAGCTGTCAACATTCTAGCATCATATACCTGGGCTAGCTGGCATCATATACCTGGGCTAGATAGCATCATATACCTGGGCTAGATAGCATCATATACCTGGGCTAGCTAGCATCATATACCTGGGGTAGCTAGCATTCTAGCATCATATACCTGGGCTAGATAGCATCATATACCTGGGCTAGCTAGCATCATATACCTGGGGTAGCTAGCATTCTAGCATCATATACCTGGGCTAGCGTCATATACCTGGGCTAGCTAGCATCACATACCTGGGCTAGCTAATACCTGGGCTAGCTAGCATCATATACCTGGGCTAGCATCATATACCTGGGCTAGCATCATATACCTGGGCTAGCATCATATACCTGGGATAGCTAATACCTGGGCTAGCTAGCATCATATACCTGGGCTAGCTAGCATCATATACCTGGGGCTAGCTGGCATCATATACCTGGGGCTAGCTAGCATCACATACCTGGGCTAGCTAATACCTGGGCTAGCTAGCATCATATACCTGGGCTGGCATCATATACCTGGGATAGCTAATACCTGGGCTAGCTAGCATCATATACCTGGGCTAGCTAGCATCATATACCTGGGCTAGCTAGCATTCTAGCATCATATACTTGGGCTAGCTAGCATTTGTGCTGAATTGCATCAGTAGTTGGAATTAATCAGCTATCACTTGACAACCATATGATGCTATGGTGACTAAACGTAATGTAGTAAATATATTCAGTGGGTGTGGTTTAGCTCCAAGTGCTATGTGGCTACCCATTCCATATGATTTTGCTACACCCCTAGTTTACAAGATGCCAATGGGAAGATTCCACTTGTTCAGTGATATCAATTATAGTTTTGAAACGACCGCGACTGCTATGCAATCAGTTTAAAACTAGTGTACTATTGATCCAGGTAAACAGATCCTCTAATTTCAACTCAAGATGTCTTGACAATGACACTGTGCCGTGTAAGTAGAAGAGCACCAAGTTCCACAAGAGGAATATAGAGCCTTTTGATGGGTGCCCTTTTAGTCTTCGCCTCAACTAATGCTGTGTGTATTAGACCTAAGGTGTCAACTTGGCAAAGGTACATATCATACCAGCATACGCTCATTCCAAGGAATCTAAGAATCCATGGATTTGTTGATATACTATCTTCACTTCCTTGGAATAGTACACCTTGGAATATGTTTGTCCTGAGCAGGACCAATTCATGTCTTCATTTTAAGCCATTGGTTTTGCAAAGCCGCTGGGACCTCTTCATTTCACTCAACACTTTCCACCCATAATTAATGAAGGGAATATTTGCCTTGAATGTTACCAGAGGAACCCAGCCAAGTGTATTAAATAACTTGGGGTATGCTATTTGCGCATGATCAGTACACAATATGATTAATCATTGTATACCGCGGGTAAAACACTCAATATGTCAGTGGCATTTACACCTGTGCCTGCGGCACTCGTGTAAATGCTAGCCGACAGACTAGTGATATTCTGCGGTACTCAATGAATAATCTATATATTATATAAATGGACGGCACATGATTTCTTTTTAATATCATGAGTAGAGCTTTCTGTCACCCCACACAAACTAAATGTATTTATATACATCCATGTTACAGTTTTATGTAAGCTAACTAAGCAGGTTCACTTGCCATCTGTACGTGTTCAAACACACCGCTAGTGATAGAGTATATATTTTTGTTACTAAAGGAATTAAAAAATAATTTAATAATTGTAACAAATAAACTGAAAAATTAAATAGATAATTTATAAATAGGAAAATGGTCATGTTTTTCAAGTCTTTGTTCTTCTCATGTAGGCATGTGCCTACATCTCCCCCTCCTTCAGTTGGCTTCGCCTCAACAAATGCAGGTGATTCCAGTTCTGTCTACTCAGGCAATCTAATGCACAATTCAGTTCACCTGGTCGATGCACATAGAAAGAGTACTAAGACTCCAGTTGAGTAGCCCCCTCTTTTTCTGCCTTATAACAGACATCAAGGTCTATAATGACTTGTGGTCTGTGACCACAACATTATGGCTCCCATACAAGTAGTATATGAAAAATGAGTTAGAGGGAATAGTGCACAATATATTAGCTGCCTTTAAACAGCTTATTATTTTTTTGCCACTACAGCATTCCTTAATAATATATTGTTAGGTTCATTTGTGTGGTAATTCCTTAGAAATGCCTTTCGCTTTGCTTGTTGTATTTTTAAGTCAAACAGATGGAGCAAGTGGTTACTATGGCATTGAAACCCCTTTATCGTATATACGTAACTTAAAAACCCAACCATTTTTTAGAAGCAGAAGTGTTAGAAGTTAAAACTAATGATAATAAAAACAACAACATAATGTAACCTTACAGACAGGCTTGCTCACTATTTGTGCTCAAATGCACCACTAGTATTTACTAGTTGTGAAAAAAACCTTTTATAAATGTTAAAAAAAACAACATTTAGGGTAGCTCTAAAAAGTATGGAAACCAGGAATTTAAAGCCAAAGTGCTAATTCTAAAGAAAAGTATTATATAGTATGACCAAATTAAGTATGGTGATTCTACACCCCTAAATCACTGTCTTGCCGTTTGTCAACTTCAAAAGTACTGAGAGTTGTCAAACACATGGGACTTAGTTTGACTTTTGTCTTTCTTGATCCCCAGCTTTTTTGAGAATTTTTAAATTTATTTTACAATTTTTTTAAATTTTGGATAAATACCTTTTAGCTAAAACAAGGACTGAAAAAAACTAGAGATCTCACAAGCACCCGTCTAGAAATAGCTAGATACTGACTGTGTCTCATAAATTACTAGAGACCTCACAAACACCCGTCTAGAAATAGGTAGATACTGTGTCTCATAAATAGCTAGAGATCTCACAAACACCCGCCTAGAAATAGCTAGATACTGTGTCTCATAAATAGCTAGAGACCTAACATCAAACACCCGCCTAGAAATTGCTAGATACTGACTGTGTCTCATAAATTACTAGAGACCTCACAAACACCCGCCTAGAAATAGCTAGATACTGACTCTGTCTCATAAATAGCTAGAGACCTCACAAACACCCGCCTAGAAATAGCTAGATACTGACTGTGTCTCATAAATAGCTAGAGACCTCATAAACACCCACCTAGAAATAGCTAGATACTGACTCTGTCTCATAAATAGTTAGAGACCTCACAAACACCCACCTAGAAATAGCTAGATACTGGCTGTGTCTTATAAATAGCTAGAGATCTCACAAACACCCACCTAGAAATAGCTAGATACTGGCTGTGTCTTATAAATAGCTAGAGACCTCACAAACACCCACCTAGAAATAGCTAGATACTGACTCTGTCTCATAAATAGCTAGAGATCTCACAAACACCCACCTAGAAATAGCTAGATACTGGCTGTGTCTTATAAATAGCTAGAGATCTCACAAACGCCCACCTAGAAATAGCTAGATACTGACTGTGTCTCATAAATAGCTAGAAACCTCACAAACACCTACCTAGAAATAGCTAGATATTGATAAATAGCTAGAGATCTCACAAACGCCCACCTAGAAATAGCTAGATACTGACTGTGTCTCATAAATAGCTAGAGGTGTCTCATAAATAGCTAGAGATCTCACAAACACCCGTCTAGAAATAGCTAGATACTGGCTGTGTCTTATAAATAGCTAGAGATCTCACAAACACCCGCCTAGAAATAGCTAGATACTGACTCTGTCTCATATATAGCTAGAGATCTCACAAACACCCGCCTAGAAATAGCTAGATACTGTGTCTCATATAATAGCTAGAGATCTCACAAACACCCATCTAGAAATAGCTAGATTCTGTGTCTCATAAATAGCTAGAGATCTCACAAACACCCGCCTAGAAATAGCTAGGTACTGACTGTGTCTCATAAATAGCTAGAGATCTCACAAACACCCACCTAGAAATAGCTAGATACTGACTGTGTCTCATAAATAGCTAGAGATCTCACAAACACCCACCTAGAAATAGCTAGATACTGACTCTGTCTCATAAATAGCTAGAGACCTCACAAACACCCATCTAGAAATAGCTAGATACTGACTGTGCCTCATAAATAGCTAGAGACCTCACAAACACCCGCCTAGAATATAGCTAAATAACATTCTGATATTGTGTCTGTTTGTTTTCACAGCCATGTTTTTTTAACTGTAGCACCCACAGGCATTGAATTTTAAATTTTTCGAGGATGAGAAACAGGAAAATTTTATGCTATAGCCTTAAATAATACGATCTTCCTAAATCTAGTGCTTTTGCAATACATCATCCACACATTGATGATGGCCGTTATTAAATGATTGAAATGTTAGTATTGAAAGAATTTATGACTAGTGAATAGTACAATAATTTAAAGTAATGCATTGAACAGCTTCAACTTTCTTTTTTTAATGAAATTATAGTACACTTAGAGTTAACTCCTATTGTTATTCATCCTATTGGTAGTCATACATTTAATCTGATTTTTAAAAAAAGTAAAAACTATATTATCAACAATTCTAAAGCTATTGACTAATGTGTTCTGTCAAGTTATCAAGTGTTTCAGGAACAGTACTGTTGTATGGTTTCTGTTCCATTCCTGATCCAGTACATTCCAGGCAGCTGTACACTATCACATGACTCAACAGGACAGTCTCTAGATCGCCCCAGGGGATTCACACCAAACTCTGTGTACAGAAGTTGCAATACTCCAGCCAAAATACCTTCTTGATTTTGACTCATGTTTCTACAATTGTCTGCCGTTGTTCCTGAATTCATTCCAATTGTCAGTGGAATAGCATTTATGAAGCAGTCATCTATACATTAAGATACAAGCAAACAAGAATGCATATTTAGTTGGTATAAAAGTAAGTAGTGACTAGCTGCAATGTAAAAGCATTGTTATAATAGTAGACATTTTCTCTAACAACCAGTATAGTATGTTAATTAAAACTTAACTCGAAGTTTCGACTACTTGTCTTGTTATAATGTTAGCCAATTGATTATATTAATAAGGAAGAGTTTGTGTTTAAGTCTACAATACAAAATATTTCATCCATTTTTGTTTAATGTAGTAAAGTAGAGCTGCATTTTAATTATAATAAATTCATAAAAAATTGATATAATTCAAATAGTTAAAATTTTTTAAGGCCAACACAAAATCGACGCTTAGAGCCAATTATGTTTCTTTAGCAGCATACTAATTCAACTCCTGTAAACTGATTGTCAAACATCAACATTTAAATCTGCCCAAACGCTAGCTTGTTTTTTAAACTGAAAAGTCATTGCTGTCACATTTTCCCCAGTGCTATTTAACTCTATTTGTACTTATCTGATAATAATATTTTAGCTTGGCTGCAATCACTTGAAAAATTATAAAAAATAATTGATTTCTACTAAAAAAATTGAAAACAATGTTAGAATTAACTCATAGGCGATCACTTGAATGAGATTAAAATCAACAAAAATCACACATCAAGCAAGCAAGCAATTAGTACATAACCAAAAAAAAAAGTTATAGCTATCATATAAAAGTATAAGTGAATATTTACAAACTCACGGTATCTGTCTAGAGTAGTTATGTCTTTTAACATCTGAGGAGGACCATCTCCTGCTCCTGTAGCAGCTATGACTCTGATATTAGACACTACAGTGTTTGGGTTGAGATCTGTAATAGAGAAAGTGGTGTCCCTTGTTGTGTTAGTTATCTCACTGCTGCCATTCACCGAGTATCTGATAGTGTATCTGTTGAGAATGCCATTGAGAGGGACTGGCTCACTCCAGGTGAAGACTATACTAAAAACCATTGGCACTGCTTTTAAATTTCTGACTTCTGTGGGTGCTAAGACATAGACACAGTATATAAAGTTAATGTGCACACATAAGTATACAATAGATAGAACAATATTCATCGTACATGTTATTTGGTGTATATATTATAAATTGTGCCTTTCCTATTTTAGCATACTAAAACTTAGCTAAAAAATCTAACAGTATGTTTTTTTTATAAACTCACTATCTTCATCCGTCCTTATGACAGCCTCTTCTGAATAGCCTCCACCTCCTGCACTATTCACTCCTCTCACTGAGACACTGTAGTTGGTAAAGGGTGTCAAACCAGATATTACTCTACTTCTGTCAGTAGATGTATGATCTATTGTTGTAGGTGAAGTGTTAACAGGTCCATATCTAATAGTATATCCAGTGATCACTCCATTCCTGTCTAGACATGATATCTCAGTCCATGTGATGGTGATATTAGTTGATGTAGCAGCACTAGATGTTGGTGCACCAGGACTGCCACTAGGAGCTGTAGCAACATAACGACCATTGTGCTAGTAATGTATTTATTAATCTTGTCACTTTCTTTATTATGCAATATTTGAATTTCAAGTATTTATCTAACTATTGATAATTATAGCCATTACATTATAATCAAGTCATTCACTGCTGAAATAATTGCAGTTATTAGCAAATTTTCTCAGTTTTAACAACCAATGTTTAATTAACATATAATCCAAAGTTTTGACTTCTTGACAAAGTCCTCTTTAGAAGTCAATTACTTTGAAGTAATGGTTATAACAACACAAGGATTTGGAAAGGCACTGAAGGGTTACTATAATAATTGTAATATTGAATACAATTGCAGAGACTGTATATGAGAAGTGAGAAGAAGTGAGGATACAATGTAACTAAGAGTAATACAAGTATCACTAGGGATCATGACTGTGGTATATGCATAGAGTGAGGTAAACACATAGTAAAATTCAGAAATCAATAAGTGATGAGAAATATGAATAAAAATTGAAAAATTATATCTAAGTAAAGAGTTTCATGGTGCAATGTGATGTTGCTGCCAAGCATGTTCAGCAATGGCTGAAACCTTCTTATCTCCTCACTTGCAAGCATCCTGATGTTCTTGCACTCTCTGCTCAAGCCTTCAAGTTGTTTCACCTATATATACTTTACCACAGCTGCAGGATATGCTATACACTATGGATGACTCGGTGGTAGCGGGTAAAGATCAATGTAGCTCTATACATACAGATGACTACTCCACACAACAACAGAGACGTAGGTTTAGAGCTTCCTGAATGCTGGCTGTCTATGCAGCATGCCAATCACCCTTCAGGACAAATTAAATAGTAAGCTTACCCTTCAGAAACACCTCATTGACCCTGAAGGACTTTGGCAAGAAGTTGAAACGTCAAGTTTAGTTTTAATTAATGAATTGTTGTTGTTGCACTTTGACTTTGCAGTAAACTTATCTACACTGACAGGAAGGACAAGACTGGACAAGTTTGCTGAACACCATTACAACAGAACCTAAAATACCATGGGAACAAATCATGTGTATAGCTTGTGTATAGACTGAATAAGGCACTGTTATATTTCTGACATTTTGCCTGAAGTTCCTAGGCTAAGTGCAGGAGCCAGTGAATAGGGCTTTCAGTTTATGTGGATATTCAGCTAGTACTAACTAATTAACTTTTAGTAAGTAAGGATAATACTGTTGTGTAGGGCATATGTGATGGTACTGGGCTGAGTGGAGAGACTAACATAGAGAGTTGCTGACACCAGACTTTGCAAATCTCAGGGCACACATAGCTATCCTCAGACCGACTAATCCTGGGAGACTGAAACATAGCTACACCCACATAGCTTATCTCTGCTACTCCTCCAAGATGTTCAGTGGTTTAAGTAAAGGCTGTCAGCCAATGCATAGAAAACTGATGGGAAATGGGTGAAGGGGATACAGTAACAGATAAAGTGGGCATGTGGTTGGGAATGTATAGAGGTGAAAAACTATAGAATAAATGGAATCAGGTCACATGCATAGAAATGAATAGAAGTAAGTTTAGGTAAGCTTTAACTTTAATGATTATAGATTAGCTCAACATAGCACAGTGTTTACTAAGGGAGAATATTTACCCATTTGAATGAAGCTTGTAGATGTAAGTTTTAGTATGCATGCAAATGAATAAGTAAGAAAATAGTAGCACTAATGCTCACACTTTTAGATATGTGTATGTATACTTATGACAAACTAGCCATTAGCCAAGATAACTTGCCACTAATTCAAATAGAATGGAAGTTGGTAAGTTTGTAACTAGTCTCCAAAAAATCCAGATATGTCAGAGACAACCTAATTCAAATTGGTAAACAATTTCTTTGGATAATACCAGTACACCAAAGGAATCCATTTAGTGGAGTATGAGATACGATTATCATCCGAGTTAACAAAAAAAAATGTGAGAGCCAATGTACAAAATGACATAGTATGTCTACACACATAATATGAACTAGTAGTGTGCATGTGTACAAATGGCAAGTGAGTGAGGGAGTGAGCCTGCAGTTGTAATTTAAATTACAACTGAATTTACATCTTAATTCTGATAATGGTTAAATTTTACTATTTCTGAGACTAGAGCACTAGCTAGTATGACAAAATTACTACGCTTATTTAATAGACTGCTCTTGCTAACTATCCTGCACTATGTACCATAGTTCTATTTTAATGTTACAAGCATTTGGCCATAATATTTATTTTAGTTAACTACTAATCATTAACTGACCAGCTTGGTCCATTATAGATTGAAAACAATTTCAGGAGCTCTCAAACAATGTTGGACTCGTCAACATCATAAGCCAACTTTCTAGCGAATTCCAGGAGCGGAACTATGTACACACTAGAAGCAGCGACATCAAACTATCTGTAATCAGACATCTGACGTACAGCTGAAAGCAACTTGATGTTAAGAGAAATGATAGCTTCTCAGTACAACTTTAGCTCTTCTTTAAGTAAAGTGGCAGTAGCTCTTGAAAGCAGGGATTTGTTTTATACATCAACAGTTACTATTAATGTGTATACAGCATTGACCATTAATTATATCAAACAATACTAAAGTACTTTCTTACCTCAAGAAACAGTATCATCTTGTGTATCAAGAATTGAAGCAATTCTGACTTTCCGAATGACTAGTAACTCCTGACAAAATACACTCAGCTACTAAGAAATGATCTACTTAGTTTAGTCTGGTAAAGAGTTGTCAAAACCATAGAATTTCTAAGGCATTACCTCACAGTTTTGAGTCCAATCTAAACTAAGACATGCTCTGCTATAGTACTACAAAGCACTTGGGGCCAGACAAAAAGTTTTTCATTTATTTCACTTTTGTAAATAGGCTATTACTGATGACGTTCAATCATAGGTGAAGAACTAGGGGACCTAGCGGCCATAGCCCCAAAGATTATTAGACATATGGTTTTGACCCCCCTCCCAACCCCCATAAGATTTTATTCAACTATTTATGTCATTGTAAGAGACAAATTACGCATAACTATGTGTGAAAATATGCAAGTTTTCTTCTCTATTTATGGATTAAGAAATCACTACCACTTGAAAGTAAAGTAATGACTCAAAGTACTGTGTTTCTACTTGCTGGAAGGTACAGAATGTACATAGCAATCTACTTCTGACTAATCAAACTGTTGTCACAGACAATGGAATGTATATACAAGTACTAAAGTAATCCATAGCTCTGCTACTTGATTGACTGGGCAAATATTTCAGATTGTTTCTGATGTTTATGAATTGTGTATGTGGATTTTGACTCTCGGTTTGTTAACATCACAGCTACTATCAGTATGCATAAGAGTGTTTGAAGTAGTGTTGTTTGGGTTAACTAAAACTAAAACTAAAAATAATTTTAGTTACACCTAAAACATTTTAGTAAACGAACCAAAACTAAATTTCATAGGATGATAATTACTAAAACTAAAAGTCATAAAGTTCTTGAATAAAAACTAAAAAAAAAAATTATTTTTTAATCGAAACTAAAAATATAGCTAACTATTTGAAGTGACATCTCTGAAAGAAGACGAATGACCAGTGGTAGTCCCAGGAAGCAAACCCTTTACCCAATTGTTTCTTCGTAGTACCTGAGTGATTGCTTGGCTAAGACAAACTGTTGGACAGCATCTGCAGTTGCTTGACTATCTAGTCCTGCCCCCTCCCTTGCACATGCATGTCAAGTCATTCTGTCTCCTGCTGTATTTGCCGTCTGTTCAGTAGAGACTGGCCACAGGTAATCATTATTTTAAAAACTAAATTATTGTACTCCTGTTAAAAACAAAAACAAAAAAGCTAAAAATCCAGCTATATGGTGGAACAAAAAATAAATAAATTGAAGCCTGCATTTGAAAAACAAGAACTATCTAAAATATGACTTGAATTTTTTAAAAAATTGAATTATTGGATCAATTTTGTAAATGACTTGTTTGTTTAGTGAACAATTACTCTGAATATTATTACCTGCCTCACTTGTAGTTAGAGCTGCACTTCCAGTGCCTTCTAATTCTGCCAAATTATTTCTACCAACAGCAGCTACAGAGTATCGATTACCAGCCTCCAGATTACCAATAGTTACTGAGTTTGTCATAGTAGTTCCTGTTCTAGTAGGGACTCCATTACAAGTAGTACCAGCCAATGTAACTGAGTACATATCTACTGATAAACTATTGGTAGGTTGAGAGAAGGACAGAGTAGCTGATGTAGCAGTCACTGATGATGTCATTACAGTTGGTGCCAATACATCTGTAAATAAACATTCAAATTACAGAAATGTTTAATGTGTGTATATTATTTCTGTCTCAAGTTCAAAGAATGGTCTTGCCTTCCTGGCAAATTGCACTTTTCTTTTAATTAAACACCTGTCACAGATCTGCAAAGCATTTTATATAAATCGGTCAACCTTGGTTCAGCAATCATCGCAAGTACTTCAACAAGTACTTCAACATGCCCAAAGGATGTAATGGCTCTACACCAACCTAGATGTTACTAAATACATCAAAGAGAAAAGTAAGACAAACTGCTCTCACAACAATGATTATGCAGAAAGAATACCTTGCCATGCACCGAACTGTGTCAGTGTGGCACTGTATGCAAACATTGAAACTGAATCTGTTGCCAGTGGTAACGACTTCATATATGCACTACAGAATTTTATGTTGTGCCCTATGTCTAGCGCTTATTTCTAAATAGAATGTGCCCTTCCACAGAAATGCAGCTGCAATGTGGTTGTAAAGTTGGAATCAGCAGTCATTGTGTTTGAGTTGCAACTCATAAAGTGAGTGACAGTCACCAGCTATTGGTGATGAGTAGTTATAATGTTCATGATCTAAAGGAGGCAGTTCTTAAAACTTAGCAACCATATTGCTATTAAGGAACAAATATACCTGAAGAATTATGTGGCACTATTTTTCTAATTATTAGCTTTATTGTAGGCATGATTCATTACTCTAATTGTTGGTTCTCACTATTAGAATCATTACTCTAATTGCTGGTTCACATAATATAATCATTATATCCAAAAACCCAAAAAGAAAACATAATGAAGGAAGGCATATTTAGCACACAGTAGTTGGTTTTAATAGAATTTACTTATTGTCACTTTTCAAACTTGATACTTAAAGAAATATTCTGCCTATGTTACTAGTTACACATTACTAGTGAGGCACTTAAAAAAATCTATTGATGGTGATTCAATGCACTTGCAATTCCTCACCTCTAACAGTGAATGTTTCAGACACAGCTGGGACACTGTAATATGTGCCAGTAGTAGCTCTTATACGAAGAGTGACAGTGAATCCTGTAGTATAACTAGCACTAGTTAATGTAGTTCCATCATTCACTGCAGTACCACCAGTATTGACCATGTCAGTGTTTATAAACACAAGATATGTAGCTCCAGAGAAACCAGCTGGAGGAGTCCAGGTGGCCCGTACTCTCCTACTACTAATCTGACTGAATACAATATTAGTAGGAGGACCTGGATCTGGAATATAAAATGCATTCAGTAGTTGTACTCCAAATGACTTAATACAATATAAAGTAGAAATATGAATTTAAATAATATCTTCAAACTGCTTATTTGTTTTCATTGGCAATCATTTTTACATTAAATTATTATACATTTTATTTTTTAAACATTATTAAAAAATGAAGTTTTCCTATTTTAGGCTAGTGTATTAAAAATCATTAAGGTGAGGCTCTTCATAAGACTTGGGCTTAATGGGAATCAACAACTCATTATTGCTAAGAATTTGAACACATTCGGTAGTTCAACAGAATGTCACAGTTCATAGTACGACACTACCAATTGTTTTATTAAGAAGAAATCGTATTTCATTAATTTTTAACTCCCGTGTTTATTTTTGTATTTATGAAGCATGGTCAATGAAATATAAAGCAGACACAAATTATTAATATTCAAATGCATACCTTGCACTTCAAATACTGGTGATGTCACTCCAGGATCTGCTGTATTAACATTATCAGCAGTGTATGTGTAATTTCCAGGTAGATATCCAGATATTGCTATAGCAGCTCTGTACATCTGACTAGCACATGGAGGATTGCCTGTATGTAGAGTCTCTCCTCCTCCTATAAAGAATTCAACACCACCAGTAGTAATAATACTTCCATTCCTTCTCCAAGTCACTGATGTAGCTTGTGCTCCTGTAGTTATTCCTTCTATGACTAACACTAGATCATTACGATCTAGTAATTTTGGATCCATACCAATATTTATAGTAGCACTAGTAATGGCACCTACAAACATCAGACAACACAGAGTCACAATAGTGCTGTTAGAAACACTGCACTTGGAACCAGAAATCTCTCTCACTAAGTCTCTAATTATCTGCTAACTTTGTACAAATACATATTAAAAATGAGTGGACACTGAACTTCAAAACATAACAAATTTTGCATTGAAATGTTTACTTAAAAAATAAATATCATTAAAATACGAATAGGAACACTGATGGATTAATGATTAACAGAGATGGATTAATGAATAGGGATTAGGAGGAAGGAGTGGCAAAAAGCAATACTAGAAGCCACAGGAGTGCTCAGTAGGCCACCACCAGAATCAACACTGACCCACAAGAGAGAGGAAGGGAGTTGCAGTTAACTACAGAGAAGCTCTCTTATTCCTCCTACCCAGTTGCAGGCATCCACAACCCAAGATTTCTGAGGGTTTGTCTTTGTAAACTCTTCTGACAAAGTAATACAAGTTTGAAGTGGACACATGAAGATTGAATCAGGTGTACTAGAACAGACAATATATATAGAAAACTGCTTGTCACACCCTCTTCCTGAAGTGCATGAAATAGAAAATACAGCAAGTGATAATTTGAGTCCTGTGTATGAACAAATAAGGCAACAAGAAAGGTGTGAGGATCAGGGAACATATGCATTGCCAGCAGAAAGCAATGATCCTTGTGTGTTTGGTGAGAATTCCACCTCACTTTCCCCAACTGTGGAGATTGGTGTCAGCAATGAAAGAGATTCTGTTTGAAGGAGAGCTGCTCACCACATCTTTGCGCCGTAAAGAAGTCAGTTCATACCAACCTGGTCGAGTAAATGCATCTGGTAAAGAATGGTCCTTTCCTTGTCGAATGGACTTCAAACGAAGAATCCAAGACAGTGAGTAACCATCACCACAGATGAGAATTCAAACTGGTTGAGGTCACCAGTGCCTTGAGTGCTCATGCTCAGTGAAGAGTTTAGATTTATTGCCAATCAGATACACTTTGAAGTGCTGTAGTGATTCAACAAGAGTAAGGCACTCTATTCACAGGTGGAGTATTTTCCTCTCGGGGGCACATGTCTGCTGACTGTAATAGGCTACAGGGATTTCCTTGTGGTTCCTGTAGACTCATAAAACACTCCCAACCCTCTTGAGGAAGCATCACACAACAAGCATAATACATCAGTAACATCTGGAATAGTAAGAGCAGAGTGATTAGAAATACTTGTTTTAACATGATCAATATCTGAACACATTTGAGATGACCACAACATTTAGTTAGGTTGAGATTTAGTGAGACAGGACATTATTGTTTAGTAAAAGATGCTAATGAGATATATAATCAGGACAAAAAGTTGATTAAACATACAAATGAACGCTTCTGCATGTTGTTTGAGGTTTAACATCAGATTGAAATGCCTGTACACGAGCTTGTGGAATAGAAATACCATGACAACCAACAACTGTTCCCAAAAATTCTAATGAAGTGCCCCCCTACCCACCTCTCCCCCACCTAGTCACCTCCCCCACCTAGTCACCTCCTCCTCACCCACCTCTCCCCTACCCACCTCCCCATACACATTTCCCCCACACACACATTGAGATGATTTTACAGTAACAAAATGCTTGTATAATTCCATTCCATACTATGAGACACATGCTCGGACTATGAATATTTACTTTGCAATTGTTTACCTGTATTTTAGTAGTTTCATTGAAATTAATTATTACATTACTTGTATAGCTTATTCTCAAATTAAATTAGTGAAGGTCTAGTACATATAATTCATTTGATACAAGAGAATATCACAAGTGTATTGGCTTATAGTACAGGCATTTTACCAAAAATATTAGGTCAACCTCAAACAAATTGCAACAAAAGCAAACTTAACAGATTTCATTTCTTTGTCATGTCCTCATTGACAGAAAAAAAGTCCTAAGGAATCCTCCTTGGGGAAGAGTGTGTAAATCACTTAAATGTAAAACCACTTATTGCTCCTTTGATGGTTTGAGGTTTTCATGGTGTTTATAGTCATATCTCAGTTTTGATACTACTTATATCAAAAGTTAATATATCATTGTAAAGCTGTCTGAATGATCAATATTTTGGTACTAAAATTAATACCTAGTGACAAAGTATGGATGGGTTATGACCAACTATATCCTGGATTTGCTGGAATTACTTGATGATGTAATAATGCATTATGGGCATGTTTTGCATGTAACTGATATAATAAGCATGAAGGTCTCCATTTAGAGTAATAGTATAGCTTACAGCTGGAGCAAAGTTACAGGTAGGTTAATCATTCAGTTTTCAGCTCACCCTACGATTCTAGATTCTTATTTCAGCAATGGAGGTACAACCTGTTTTTTGTGCTATCTGCAAGAGTTCTGTGAGTACAGGAGTCCCATCTTCTACTCTAACAGCAAAGGGGAGCTCAACCATCAACCAGGTCAGTGATGCAAGAAAAGACAGTATTTGTACTATGCCTGGGGAAATAGTACATCGTGAGTGTCACCGTAAATACTGTAACCCTGATCAGATAGCGAAAGACACCAGCCAAGAAGAGTCAATGCCAAGCACAAGCAGTGACAGACCCGTACTTCGGTCATCTGAGGAGGGATTTTCTTTTAAGACTGATTGCTTCTTCTGTGGTAGACCAGCAAAGCTTGGGAGGAAAAGAAAGCATGATGTTATTCTAGTGAAAACTATTGGAATAAAGGAAACTATTGTGAAAATATGCCAAGAGCGAGCTGATAGTTGGTCTGATACTGTGAAGGCACACATTCTGCATGTGCATGACCTGCATGCAGCAGATGCAGTGTACCACCAGACTTGCAGTGTTAATTTCCGCACAAAAAAACAGATGCCAATGGCTCAGTTTATTATAGAAGATTCCAAGAGGCCAAAGCTTGGACGTCCTCAGGATGACAAGAGGGCAGAAGCATTTTTGGAGGTTGCGACATACCTTGAGGAGAATGATGATGAGCAAATCACTATCAATGATCTCATTGATCTCATGAACCAGAAACTAGCAGACACTAATTATGAAGCTTATAGCTATCCCCACATGAAGTCAAAGCTTCAAGAACACTTTGGTGAGAGGATAGTTCAGACCGAGATTAATGGTAAGCCAAATGTAGTCACCTTCAGAACAACGGCAAGAGTGGTGCTACAGGATTACTACAGTAAGCAACAGCAGCTGAAAAAAAACACTGCCGAGGAAAAGATAAAACTTGTACAGGCTGCTGCAAAGCTTATCAAGGAAGACGTCAAAGCCATTGAAACATCCCATGAAGTTTACCCACTCTGCAATGACCTGAAGTCACAAGAGGGTGGCATTGTGTATCTACCAGATACTCTGAAGATACTGCTGGAAGAACTATTTGCTGGGAAGAAAGCTGGAGTGAAGGTGGCTTCAATTGGACAAGCAATCATGCAAGCAACTCGACCCAGGGTCCTGCTAGCACCACTGCAGTTTGGGTTGGGTGTGCAGTTGTATCACCATTTTGCATCACGATTCCTCATTGATTCCCTTCATCATCATGGGTTTTGCTGTTCCTATCAGGAAGTGCAACGGTTTGAGCATAATGCTGCTCAGTCACACGGAACTGACATTCCCAACCTGACAACAGAATTTGTCCAGTATGGAGCTGACAATGTTGACCACAATATCCGCACATTGGATGGCCATGGCACCTTCCATGGTATGGGTATGATTGCTGCCGTTACTCCAGAAACCAGATCAGAGTGGCCAATCCTCAGAGCAAAGGTAACCTCTCTTGATGTTGCTATTGTTGGAAGGGTGCAGATACGCTACCACAAGGAAGAAGGCCGCGGAATGTCAGCTGTGACATACCAAAAGCTCTTCAATCTGAAGGCTCAGAACTGCTATGAAAATCTTGATGTCCTGTGGAAAACATCCATCATGCTTGGTTCCCCTAGACCTGCTTGGTCAGGGATGATGCAGTTTGTGCACCAGGGTAACCACCCAGGTAAGGCATCTGTCATGTTCTTGCCAATAATTGACATGAATCCCAGTGACACCACATGCATTTACTCCACTCTCATGTTTGTCAGTGAGCATGCACGAAGACATGGTGTTACTCCAATTCTAACATTCGATCAGCCCCTGTGGTGGAAAGCTTTCATGATTGTCAAATCTGAGCCTGAGGAAAGTGATCTGAGAGGAATCGTTTTGCGTCTTGGTGGATTCCACACCGAGATGAGCTTTCTCGGATGCATCGACACCTGATGGGTTCATCTGGGCTGCAAGAAATGCTCGAGTCAATCTATGCTCCTAATGCAGTTGTCCATATGCTGAGTGGCAAGGCCATTGCACGAGCAGTACGTGCACACTTTATTGTCGATGCAGCCCTCAACGCTTTGATACTGAAAAGTGGGTTCAATGTTCCTCTGCCATGCCAACCTGACACATCAGACAGCAGTGACAATGAAGATCAAGACTTTGCTGAAACTGTTACATCAGATGAAAATTGTGCAGATGTAGGCAAGAACCAAGACTTGGACGAAGCCCATACCCTCTATGAGAAGCTTATGTCTGGGGATATGTGTGTAGAAGAAGTGTGCTCATCTAATGTCCTGGAAAGAATCAAGGACAGTCTTAAGAAGCATTCTGAGTCTATGAAAAAGTCCTCCAGAACTTCAGCACTTTGGGTTCAGTACATGAACATGATCGACATCCTACGCAAATTCATCAGAGCAGAACGCACTGGAAACTGGGAATTACATCTACAGGCTATCCAAGACATGCTTCCCTACATGGCAGCTTCTGGCCACAACTTGTACACCAAGTCTGCCATGCTATATTTGCAGCAGATGTCAAACCTCAAGACTCAACATCCTGATGTTCAGCAACATTTTGATGAAGGATTACATGTGATTCGCCGAAGCAACCGTCTATGGGCAGGCCTTTCATCTGACCTTATCATTGAGCAGGTTCTGATGAGAAGCTTGAAAACCAGCGGAGGGCTCACACGAGGGCGAGGAATGACAGAACATCAGCGCCTACTGTGGCTGTTATCAAGGCCTGCCTGTGCGGAAGTTAATCAGGCAATGCAGGAGCTCACCGGGGTTAACTACAACACTGGGAAACAGAATAAGGATATGACAGCAGCAAGACAAACCCGTGACTGGAAAGACACACTAACTGTACTCCAGTATCTGCAAGAGCGAAACCCATTCAGCCCGGACCCAAGTCTGCGAAGCATTGCAACTGGAGTGCATGCCCACCCTTCTGTGAATGTTGATAAAGCAGTGGCAGTCGGGGGCATGATATTACATCCTGTATACTTTAATGCATTTCCTGTGTGGCAACAAGTATTAGGCCTTGTTTAGTACATAACAAACTATTCATTAGTATGAGTAGATGGTGTTCTCTTATTTAATTACTTAACGGTTTCAGCACCTATGAATAAACTTGACTTGATGGATGACCTCAGGTAGTATTGATAAAATAAATTAAGTTTATGTTTTGAGTTGTAGCTATTATCTATTATATCCCCCTCCCCCTCCCCCTCCCCCCATCCATAAATGCTACATGATAAATAGTTTAAATTTTGGAGAGGGTGAATAGAAATTTGTGATCAATTGCCACTGTAAATTACAAGAAATATATTTTTACTTGACGGAACTAAAGAACTTGGTCAGTTTTTCCTACAAAGTTCCCCTGGTAGTCCAGAAAACCTCCTCTTCATCCTGGAAGAGAGTCGTCAAAATTTGAAGTCTGATAACTTGTCCAGACTGTGATAGTTAAAAATACTTCTTGAACGAAAGAACAATTTTTCATTTCAAAATACAAGCAAAGGAGGCAGAGCTACCAGTTGAAAGCTATTGAACGTCTTTATCCAAATATACTTGTCATACCACATGCAGAGACCAAAGGCTGCTAAGTTTACTAGTCTAGAGTCTGAGCTCTGTAGTTTTACAGTCATTATAGCTGTAGACCTCTTCTCTATCATCTGTGCTAGATAGTGAGATCATCCACCACAAGCAGCCTTAGAACAAGGCCAGCATTATAATTACTCACTGCCCTCTTTGAAAATGACTTTATCTAATTAGTAAGTTTATTTCCAATGATGTCAAATGCCGTATGCTGCTATATACGAAAAATCTAATTGTCATTTTAGAGATAATTCTGAGAGGATGAGGAGAGCATTTGGGTGTAAGATGTTTGTACTTCTGTACGTTGTTGGTAATTTCATGGATTTGACACTATATTTTTCATTGCTATTTCAGTTCCTCTGTGAATGTGTAGTCTGTCAATATTAAGTCTGTGAACTATTACTAAAACTCCTTACAATACATTTCCCACAACTTGTAGTAGTTCTAGCTCAACCCTTTTTCTTTTTTTTTGCCAGTAGCCGCTTTCATAGCTAATAAGAGCATCCAACACAAATCTTAACTATTTGAGTAATACCTAGATTTCAGCGATAGTAACTTACATTGACCATTTGCGTTAGTTGCTACGTCCAGGATTACAATGAGCAAGAAGAGTACTCTCATCATGCCTGCGATGCAAGAATTCACTTACTGATTCAAGGGAGCGCTTTGATCAAGGCTGTAAGAAGTAATTTCACGAGTTTTCTGCCCACAATTATCGAATAAGTATAGGAAACTTATAATACTGGAAAAGGGTGGGGCTGGGGTGATTCACGGCGGATATGATCCCAGTTGATGATTACGCTTGCTCGCACATACCTTGTGGATACTCTCGCGGGGATGAGTGATTAATTAGTGGTTTATGATTCATGTTACTTTACGTACCAGAAATGTTAATAGTCTTGCAATCAGGTCCATAGTATGCACATGTTAATAGTCTTGCAATCAGGTCCATAGAGTATGCATATGTTAATAGTCTTGCAATCATGACCATAGAGTATGCATATGTTAATAGTCTTGCAATCAGGTCCATAGTATGCATATGTTAATAGTCTTGCAATCAGGTCCATAGAGTATGCATATGTTAATAGTCTTGCAATCAGGACCATAGAGTATGCATATGTTAATAGTCTTGCAATCAGGTCCATAGTATGCACATGTTAATAGTCTTGCAATCAGGTCCATAGTATGCATATGTTAATAGTCTTGCAATCAGGTCCATAGAGTATGCATATGTTAATAGTCTTGCAATCAGGTCCATAGTATGCATATGTTAATAGTCTTGCAATCAGGTCCATAGTATGCATATGTTAATAGTCTTGCAATCAGGTCCATAGTATGCATATGTTAATAGTCTTGCAATCAGGTCCATAGAGTATGCATATGTTAATAGTCTTGCAATCAGGTCCATAGTATGCACATGTTAATAGTCTTGCAATCAGGTCCATAGTATGCATATGTTAATAGTCTTGCAATCAGGTCCATAGTATGCAAGGTTAATGTCTTGCAATAGGTCCATTAGTCTGAATGTCTGCAAATCAGGTCCAAGTATTGAATATGTAATAGGTCTGACAATCAAGGTCCCTAGAGTAGCATATGTTAATAGTCTTCAATCAGGTCCATAGTATGCACTGTAAATAGTCTTGCATGGCCATAGTAGTATAGTAAATGTAATAGTCTTGCAATCAGGTCCATAGAGTATGCATATGTTAATGTTAATAGTCTTGCAATCAGGTCCATAGAGTATGCATATGTTAATAGTCTTGCAATCAGGTCCATAGTATGCATATGTTAATAGTCTTGCAATCAGGTCCATAGTAGTATAGTAATGTTAATAGTCTTGCAATCAGGTCCATAGAGTATGCATATGTTAATAGTCTTGCAATCAGGTCCATAGTATGCATATGTTAATAGTCTTGCAATCAGGTCCATAGTATGCACATGTTAATAGTCTTGCAATCAGGTCCATAGTATGCATATGTTAATAGTCTTGCAATCAGGTCCATAGTATGCACATGTTAATAGTCTTGCAATCAGGTCCATAGAGTATGCATATGTTAATAGTCTTGCAATCAGGTCCATAGTATGCATATGTTAATAGTCTTGCAATCAGGTCCATAGTAGTATAGTAATGTTAATAGTCTTGCAATCAGGTCCATAGAGTATGCATATGTTAATAGTCTTGCAATCAGGTCCATAGTATGCATATGTTAATAGTCTTGCAATCAGGTCCATAGTATGCATATGTTAATAGTCTTGCAATCAGGTCCATAGAGTATGCATATGTTACTAGTCTTGCAATCAGGTCCATATGTTAATAGTAATGTTAATAGTCTCTAGCTATTAAAATTCATAAAATCACTTGCTTACAAATTTTTAGTAGTGAGGAACTAGGTGAAATTAAAAATTTTAAATTTCATTCCTACAAAAATTAAATTTGAACCGATATTCCAGAAAATGTGTAATACGAGCATAGGTTTTCTGGGGAGTAGAATCACTGTCTCGTACTGAAACAGAAAATGAAAGAAATCTTCACTAGTTATCCTTCCACTGTGGTAGCTATGTATACACTAGGACTTCAGTCATCCAAAACACATTGTGACGGAGCTGTGTGCAGATATCTAAGATGTTCAGATAACTGAACACCCATGGAAAATGTATTATAAAAACAAATGAAGGGGCGTGGTCAGACAATTTTTTTCCTGTCTACATGTGATATTAATGACTTAAAGTGAGGCTATTGATAATATGGCCAAGAAGATTAAAGCTGAAATAGAAGACTGCATTGAAACTGATAGGAAAATTATTGCCATCATGTTGACCGTCATATCTGCTCTTTGAAGCTACACAGAGGATGTATTGTCCACAATCAGCAAGATGTTATAGCAGTCTGTACTTGAGTGAACAAGCTAGCTACCCTCTTCAAATCAGCAAGATGTTACAGCAATCTGTATTTGGGTGAACAAGCTAGCTACCCTCTTCAAATCAGCAAGATGTTATAGCAATCTGTACTTGGGTGAACAAGCTAGCTACCCTCTTCAAATCAGCAAGATGTTATAGCAATCTGTACTTGGGTGAACAAGCTAGCTACCCTCTTCAAATCAGCAAGATGTTACAGCAATCTGTACTTGGGTGAACAAGCTAGCTACCCTCTTCAAATCAGCAAGATGTTACAGCAATCTGTACTTGGGTGAACAAGCTAGCTACCCTCTTCAAATCAGCAAGATGTTACAGCAATCTGTACTTGGGTGAACAAGCTAGCTACCCTCTTCAAATCAGCAAGATGTTACAGCAATCTGTACTTGGGTGAACAAGCTAGCTACCCTCTTCAAATCAGCAAGATGTTACAGCAATCTGTACTTGGGTGAACAAGCTAGCTACCCTCTTCAAATCAGCAAGATGTTACAGCAATCTGTACTTGGGTGAACAAGCTAGCTACCCTCTTCAAATCAGCAAGATGTTATAGCAATCTGTACTTGGGTGAACAAGCTAGCTACCCTCTTCAAATGGCATTGGCAGTGCCACTGGAGATTAAAAAGAACTTGCTAGAGTCATTTTAATACATTAGGGTAGCTTATTCTTATCTCTAACTTTTGCACTTCAAGAAATCAGCTACAAATGCTGACATGGTCATACTGGATTGAATTCTGATGCAGATAGTCTGATGCAAGGAAGGAAATGACTAATGAATCACAAAACAGAAGATGATTAAGATGCATAGTATATAGGACCCTGTTCTGACCCTGTCAGATGATCAAATGAAGCTAAATCAACAAAGAGAAATTTTTGCCTGGATTTGCTGTATCTGACATTCCTCAACTGATGTTGAAATATGCCATGCTGCAAGTTCAAATATGACAATGTCATCACAAGATCATATGGAAATGCAGTACCAACTCTGTGTTTTTACTGTTATTATAATTCTCTCCCCATGTTTTAGTCTGTCAATGAAGTCATTCTGGTTGAGGTAACATTTGTTGAAGAACTCCTTGTCAAATGTTTCTGCAGAAAAATGCACTCTTTTATATTATCTTAATAATAGCTGTGCGTACAAAAAAACTTCAATTTTAATCGCTTCAGAGACTCTCACCATGATCGCAATGCAGCATGATCCCTTTATTCACTTACTGAATAAGGCTGATGCAGTTGGGGTCAAGGTGAGGAGTAATTATCTGACAGGGATAGAGGAGCTCTCATAAATAAGTTGGGCCAGGAAATGGGTGTGGTTATAGACAATTCATGGATGTGGCCTATGACAACTTCTGTGTGTGCGTGGGAATGTACATTGTTTACTTATTGTATTAGATTTATAATTCTGATAATGGTTGATGAAAATGCCAAGAATAGTATAAAGAAGTGCAGTGTATAATAGCTATAATTTATTAGCTTGGATGATCAAAGAGCTGTATATTATATGTTTAATTAAAGTTGCTGAAGTCCTCCTCAGGGGTGATGAGGTTGTGATTAGGCTCAGTATAAACAGCAAGACTACAGGTGGTATGCTTATTGTTTTTAATATCCTGAAGGCAACTAGACAACTAGCATTCAGGAAACTCTAAACAGTTTTTCTGATGTCTTCCGTATGTGTAGAACATCCTTGATCATTAACTCACATTTCTTAGTGTCTCTGTCTACCATTTACCTCTTCTCACTGAGAAATCTTCAGTTATTGCTTGACATAAATCATCCAATTAAATAGGAACAGGTAAGAGTTGTAGACAGAGCCACTAAGCACCGTGAGTGAAAAATCAAGGAAGCTCTACACACACAGATGTGCCATAAAAATACAATAAGCTCAATAGAGACATATGCTTAGAGCTTTATGAAGGCTGGCTGTCATGTTTCATACAATCACCCTTCAGGATATATTAAACAGGAAGGTGCCACCAGTGTAATCTTGCTGTTTATATTGTGTTTAGAATTAGTTTCATGGCACACCCCAACTTTTAGTAGCTGCCTCCACCCATACAACTATACTTTTATCTAGGGAATGAGAAAACAACAACAATAACATAAGCAGTATTGTTGTGTGTTTTAATAAACAATTCATTTTGAGATAGAAAGAAAGTAATTTTAGAGCATAATTATTAAGAATCTTCTTATAATTGCTTAATTATGGAATTGGTACTCACCACTGGGTGGGATAGACTTAACTAGCTCATCACACTATTTTCATGCTGAAGAACATCATTTATGTATGATAATACTTTTTTTTTGTTTTTTTTTTTGCAAATCTATTTTTAGAACAACCTGTTAGCTAGCTCTAAAGACATGATCATGCATCTCTCAGCTGGAATAAATCCTCAAGGAGGTTCAGTGCAAATGACACAGTTACCAATACACCAACAATCACACTAATTGGTAATTCTAGGGGATACAAAAGAAATAAATGTTCAATTGATAGTTGCTTTAGCCACGCCCACTTCCTTGTGCTGTACATCAAATGCAGTGTAGTAAGACTTTATGAAGAGATTTCCCAGGATCCACTGAAATGGTCGTGAAGCAGCTGTAGCATCATCCATTCCCCAGAACCCACTGAAGCAAAGAGTGCTATTAGGTACCTGAGTAATACATACTGTGATTAAAAATTAGTAAATTGTGTCATAATGTATCTGTCATTAATGGATTGTATCACTTATATACCTGGTTTTCAATTGAACATTCCTAATTACCATCACTAGATTGCCAATAATACAAAGAATGTGTTTCATCACTAATTGCGATTGAGCAAAATACCCAATGACTATCTGACAGAATATATTAAAGTAAGCACATCTGCTATATGCTATATGTTATTAAACTGGTTGACAAATGGAAATGAAAGTTCAAGTGTTTTGGTGTGCCACAAGACTACATTACTTTTTAAAGCTCAAAGTATTTACTGAATAACAGTATTCTATCATATGAGATACTAATACGCATTTACTGAATACAGTATTCTATCACATGAGATACTAATACGCATTTACTGAATGACAGTATTCTATCACATGAGATACTAATAAGTATTTACTGAATGACAGTATTCTATCACATGAGACACTAATAAGTATTTACTGAATGACAGTATTCTATCACATGAGACACTAATAAGTATTTACTGAATGACAGTATTCTATCACACGAGATACTAATAAGTATTTACTGAATGACAGTATTCTATCACATGAGATACTAATACGCATTTACTGAATGACAGTATTCTATCACATGAGATACTAATAACGCATTTACTGAATGACAGTATTCTATCACATGAGATACTAATAAGTCACAGTACATCAACTCAAAATAATAACTAGCAAGTACCCCGCCACACATTGATTGGCACTTGATTTATTGCAAAGTTAGAATGCAGTAGTACAAGTTATTTTTATTCATTGTTATCATTCTCTCCCATTGGTTAACATCATCAGTTTCTTCTCCTGCTCTCTTTTGTCCAGATATTATCTCAGCTTTTCTTTCCCCCCACTTTTCCTTGTTGAGCTTGCTTCTTGAGCCATGGAGTCCCTTGTCCTGCTTTGTCTACCTCTTGTGCTTCTGAATCTCCCTGTTCTTCTATCATGACTGTGGACTTAGGTTTTGCAAAATTTATGCCTCCTTTTTTTGTACTTTTGACTTCATTTTGTAAACTTACCCTGCCTTTACTCAATAATTTTACTACACTGACTTATCTCGCTGATTCCACCCACAGTTTAGTTGCCCTTTTGCCTTTCTTTTCATACTTTTTCCTTCCTTTTTCAAACCTGTGCCACCTTCTCTCGTCCATTCCACTCACTTTTTAGTTATAACTAATCACTTTCTACTGAATGTGATGACACTATACCAATTCAGGTAATCATGATGTTTTACCAAACTGTTTAAGCTCATGAATTATTCATTAATATACACCGTCAGTCATCGTTACAGACACACAAGCATATTATTGTATAGATAATATCCCGATAATAGTCTATAATGTGTGAACCTCTGATAGTGTTCAGTGTGTAGCTACTTCACTAGCTCACCATCACCAATTAAACAGTGAAGTTGTACAATATCAGAATATACACTAGCAAAGTAAAGTGAGACCTTCTTTGTGTCTATCCTCGGATTCATTGTGTTTTTTATTCAACATGTCACATGACCCTCATAAGCTATCACATGACCTCTATAATACCTTGATGACATAATTGGCAGCTGTGAGTCGCAAGCGCATTTCTTTGATTACAAAAATGACTTCAGGAAGATGCTCCAGAGAAGAACAATCTATCGCATACTAAAAACATACATTGCTTTAACTTTAATAACTAAAACTGATTATAATTTACGGTATCTGGCATGACTTCTTTGGCTCCAAGAATATCATTCAACTTCTTTATTTCATCTCTTGGTCCTACAATGGTGGATGTTCCTGAATCAATCAGTACTGAACATCCACCAAAGCAGAAAGTAGACAGTTTCATTCCAATATAAATACTATACACACGCACACACACACACACACACATACACACACGCACACACACACACACACCAAAATTAGTGAATAGAGTGAATAGAAAGGACTGACTAGTCTATGCTAATACTACACATACTAAAACTAGTAAAAGGACTCACTATCTGTGCTAATACTACACATACTAAAACTAGTGAAAAAACTGACTAGTCTGTGCTAATACTACACATACTAAAACTAGTGAAAGGACTGACTAGTCTATGCTAATACTACACATACTAAAACTAGTAAAAGGACTCACTATCTGTGCTAATACTACACATACTAAAACTAGTGTGAAAGGATTGACTAGTCTATGCTAATACTACACATACTAAAACTAGTGAAAGGACTGACTAGTCTATGCTAATACTACACATACTAAAACTAGTGAAAGGACTGTCTAGTCTGTGCTAATACTACACATACTAAAACTAGTGAAAGGACTGACTAGTCTATGCTAATACTACACATACTAAAACTAGTGAAAGGACTGACTAGTCTGTGCTAATACTACACATACTAAAACTAGTGAAAGGACTGACTAGTCTATGCTAATACTACACATACTAAAACTAGTAAAAGGACTGACTAGTCTGTGCTAATACTACACATACTAAAACTAGTGAAAGTACTGACTAGTATGCTAATACTACACATACTAAAACTAGTGAAAGGACTGACTAGTCTATGCTAATACTACACATACTAAAACTAGTGAAAGGACTGACTAGTCTATGCTAATACTACACATACTAAAACTAGTAAAAGGACTGACTAGTCTGTGCTAATACTACACATACTAAAACTAGTGAAAGTACTGACTAGTATGCTAATACTACACATACTAAAACTAGTGAAAGGACTGACTAGTCTATGCTAATAGTACACATACTAAAACTAGTAAAAGGACTGACTAAACTATGCTATTACTACACATACTAATACTAGTAAAAAAACTGACTAGTCTTTGCTAATAGTACACATACTAAAACTAGTGAAAGGACTAACTAGTCTATGCTAATACTACACATACTAAAACTAGTAAAAGGACTGACTAGTCTATGCTAATCCTACACATACTAAAACTAGTGAAAGGACTGACTAGTCTATGCTAATACTACACATACTAAAACTAGTGAAAGGACTGACTAGTCTATGCTAATACTACACATACTAAAACTAATGCTAGTCTATGCTAATACTACACATACTAAAACTAGTGAAAGGACTGACTAGTCTATGCTAATACTACACATACTAAAACTAGTAAAAGGACTGACTAGTCTATGCTAATACTACACATACTAAAACTAGTGAAAGGACTGACTAGTCTATGCTAATACTACACATACTAAAACTAGTGAAAGGATTGACTAGTCTATGCTAATACTACACATACTAAAACTAGTGAAAGGACTGACTAGTCTATGCTAATACTATACACATACTAAAACTAGTGAAAGTACTGACTAGTCTATGCTAATACTACACATACTAAAACTAGTGAAAGGACCGACTAGTCTATGCTAATACTACACATACTAAAACTAGTGAAAGTACTGACTAGTCTATGCTAATACTACACATACTTAAACTAGTGAAAGGACTGAGTAGTCTATGCTAATACTACACATACTTAAACTAGTGAAAGGACTGACTAGTCTATGCTAATACTACACATACTAAAACTAGTGAAAGGATTGACTAGTCTATGCTAATACTACTATACATACTAAAACTAGTGAAAGGACTGACTAGTCTATGCTAATACTACACATACTAAAACTAGTGAAAGGACTGACTAGTCTATGCTAATACTACACATACTAAAACTAGTGAAAGGACTGACTAGTCTATGCTAATACTACACATACTAAAACTAGTGAAAGGACTGACTAGTCTGTGCTAATACTACACATACTAAAACTAGTGAAAGGACTGACTAGTCTATGCTAATACTACACATACTAAAACTAGTAAAAGGACTGACTAGTCTGTGCTAATACTACACATACTAAAACTAGTGAAAGTACTGACTAGTATGCTAATACTACACATACTAAAACTAGTGAAAGGACTGACTAGTCTATGCTAATACTACACATACTAAAACTAGTGAAAGGACTGACTAGTCTATGCTAATACTACACATACTAAAACTAGTGAAAGGACTAGTCTATGCTAATACTACACATACTAAAACTAGTGAAAAGACTGACTAGTCTATGCTAATACTACACATACTAAAACTAGTGAAAGGACTGACTAGTCTATGCTAATACTACACTTAATAAAACTAGTGAAAGGAATGACTAGACTATGCTATTACTACACATACTAAAACTAGTAAAAAGATTGACTAGTCTATGCTAATACTACACATACTAAAACTAGTGAAACGACTGACTAGTCTATGCTAATACTACACATACTAAAACTAGTGAAACGACTGACTAGTCTATGCTAATACTACACATACTAAAACTAGTGAAAGGACTGACTAGTCTATGCTAATACTACACATACTAAAACTAGTGAAAGGACTAGTCTATGCTAATACTACACATACTAAAACTAGTGAAAGGACTGACTAGTCTATGCTAATACTACACATACTAAAACTAGTGAAAGGACTGACTAGTATGCTAATACTACACATACTAAAACTAGTGAAAGGACTGAGTAGTTTGTGCTAATACTACACATACTAAAACTAGTGAAAGGACTGAGTAGTTTGTGCTAATACTACACATACTAAAACTAGTGAAAGGACTGACTAGTCTATGCTAATACTACACATACTAAAACTAGTGAAAGTACTGACTAGTCTATGCTAATACTACACATACTAAAACTAGTGAAAGGACTGACTAGTCTATGCTAATACTACACATACTAAAACTAGTGAAAGGACTGACTAGTCTATGCTAATACTACACATACTAAACTAGTGAAAGGACTGACTAGTCTATGCTAATACTACACATACTAAAACTAGTGAAAGGACTGACTAGTCTGTGCTAATACTATACACATACTAAAACTAGTTAAAGGACTGACTAGTCTATGCTAATACTACTATACATACTAAAACTAGTGAAAGGACTGACTAGTCTATGCTAATACTACACATACTAAAACTAGTGAAAGGATTGACTAGTCTATGCTAATACTACTATACATACTAAAACTAGTGAAAGGACTGACTAGTCTATGCTAATACTACACATACTAAAACTAGTGAAAGGACTGACTAGTCTATGCTAATACTACACATACTAAAACTAGTGAAAGGACTGACTAGTCTATGCTAACACTACACATACTAAAACTAGTGAAAGGACTGACTAGTCTATGCTAATACTACACATACTAAAACTAGTGAAAGGACTGACTAGTCTATGCTAATACTACACATACTAAAACTAGTGAAAGGACTGACTAGTCTATGCTAATACTACACATACTAAAACTAGTGAAAGGACTGAGTAGTTTGTGCTAATACTACACATACTAAAACTAGTAAAAGGACTGAGTAGTCTGTGCTAATACTACACATACTAAAACTGGTGAAAGGACTGACTAGTATGCTAATACTACACATACTAAAACTAGTGAAAGGACTGACTAGTCTATGCTAATACTACACATACTAAAACTGGTGAAAGGACTGACTAGTCTATGCTAATACTACACATACTAAAACTACTACACATACTAAAACTAGTGAAAAGACTGACTAGTCTGTGCTAATACTACACATACTAAAACTAGTTATGACAACTGGTACAGTTGATACAACAAAGAATTATTCATTCGTTCTTGTAGTCCAAAAATAGTAGATTTAAGGAGCAGAAGAGAGAGCAATAACTGGATATATTAAATAAATAAATAAAATATCTCAAAAATAGAAATAGTAATTAAATGATAAATAATAAATAAATTGAATGAATAAACGAATGAACGAAAAATTAATTAAAAAATGATGATAAGCATCAGTAATTGTTATTATTATCATTATTATTATAATTATTATCGTCATCATTTTAGCTAATTGTTCAGTGTAAGTAGAGTTAGTTAAGCAGTACCTGATCTCAGTATAAACTGGTAGGACAGCAACCAGGAGTCCTAACGCAGAGAAGATGAGGCTCAATGTGTGCAAACAAGCCATTGAGTTCATTCAGATCCTCCCCATTCACACCGCACCGGTCCCCGCGGTTTCAGCATACGCCCACTTGTTTTGTCTATCCCTATTTCGCCAGAGATTGATAAAAAAAAAAATTTCTATCCAAACAATGTGGAACTATGCCTTTCGGATTCTACGTCTTCCAAACAATGCGGAAACTATGTCTTCCAAACAATGGCAAACACTTCAACAATATGGGGAACCAAGGCTTCTCTCCGCATGACTTCGCCGTAATTCCCGCGTCTAGCACTTGTGTTGCTCAGACCCTTTACCAATTTGTAGAGTGATTAGGTAAAGTATCACATTTCATTGACCCAATAGACCTGTGGATAACAATTTCCAAATCTAAAATAACTAATGAACAATGAAACAGATTGTCTGCCACAATAAATACATATTTTGACTAGCTTTGCCATGCTCTGTGTAATGTTCATTTCTGCCTCTAGTCGTGCTTCTTATGGGCCAACTCTGGATGAAGATACACTACAAACAAACACACATACATACATAAGTAGAGAATATGACCACTTCAGTTAAATACTCAGCCAGTCAAGTTGAAGTAATATCAGCAGATGTGAGTGAACCAGACATGGTGAACACAAAACAAAACAAAAAAACAATAGCATACAAACAAAAACAACACCAAATAAACAACAAGTGATAATAATGACCAGTGTGTGTTTCTGCACAAACGGCAAGCGAGATAGTTTTAAGTTACAGATGAATAGGCTGAATAAGAGAACTTACCATCTCTTAACATAGTTGTTTAGTAGCTCACCGCTAGCTTATTGAGCCCAATGCATTAGCATCAAGCTCAAGTAGATATTTAGCAGAATGCTGAAGTTGAATGGACTTGCCAGTTAAAGGTACTGGCAGCACAACTATTTTTTATGTGGGCTCGTTTAGTTCAGTAACTATCTCTTATGTGGGCTCGTTTAGTTCAGTAACTTAGCAGTTGAAGTTTGTGGAACAAAGTAAATTCTCCCTAATAAGAAAAACTGAAACGTCCAATGTGCATGAGACCCTAACCACTCTCTCTTACTCACTCTCTCTCACTCACTCATTCTCTCTCTCTCACTCACTCATTCTCTCTCTCTCTCTCACTCACTCATTCTCTCTCTCACTCACTCTCTCTTTCTCACTCTCTCTCTCTCACTCTCACTCACTCTCTCACTGACTCACTCTCTCACTTATTCACTCACTCTCTCTCACTCACTCACTCACTCACAAGTTCAATGCAAAGTTCACACACTCAGTAAACCCAGCAGCACGAAGTAAAACTATTATCTAGTAAGAAATTATTAGCTCACATGATTACACTGTGACGATAGGGATGCTATCTACCATGCAAAGGCTTACGATCATACGACAAAAAAAAACAAAAAAAAAACAAAAAAAAAAACAAAAAAAAAAAAGACCAGCTTTTTTCTTGAAAAACCACTCTCTGAGATCTGCTTAGATGACAGACAAAGTGAAGTACATTACATCAAGTGAAGTACATTACAAGTGAAGTTCATTACATCCAGTGAAGTAAATTACATTGAGTGAAGTACATTACATTGAGTGAAGTACATTACAACCAGTGAAGTACATTACAACCAGTGAAGTACATTACAACCACTGAAGTACATTACAACCAGTGAAGTACATTACAACCAGTGAAGTACATTACAACCAGTGAAGTACATTACAACCACTGAAGTACATTACATCAAGTGAAGTACACTACATCGATTACATCCAGTGAAGTACATTTCATCAAGTGAAGTACATTACATTGAGTGAAGCACATTACATTGAGTGAAGTACATTACATTAATTGAAGTACATTACAAGTGAAGTATACCACACCCAGTGAAGTGCACACTCTCCCTCCCCACGGCACTAAATAATTGACTTACATGATTTGGCTCTCTGCTCATCTACTCACAACAAACACAAGTCAATGTCACAACAAACACAAGTTAGTGGATCACATCTACTCACAACAAACACAAGTCAATGCCACATCTACTCACAACAAACACAAGTCAATGTCACATCTACTCACAACAAGAATCAATGTCACATCTACTCATAGTCATGTGTGGAAGATCAAGTGATAAAAATTTCAACTTGTTAAATCACATATGTGACAGTCTATGGGAAAAGGGGGCACTTCACTCAAACCAAAAAAATTGAGTTTTTTATGCTAATAAAAAGCTACAATTTATCTCAACTTTACTGGAGGGTAAAACTTTCGACGCGCAGAGAAACTGGCAGTTGAACTGGGCTGTATTCAGCATAGCAATAGAAATCGAGAAAACATAAATTGAATTTCCACTTTCGGTATAATTAATGTTTCCGTATACTTAACGGCGTACCCGCTTACGCAATTAAATCGTACAGCTGCTTTTTAACGGCAACTAACGAAGTTTGCGTAGAGTTCTTTTAGCTTTCAGAGCGTCTCACAGCCTGTCTTGTCGGAATCCTTGGCTACTCTACTCCATGTAGTGGTAAACTTTCAACCAGAGGTAAGCTGTAGATTGCATGCACTATTCTCAAAGCTATGCCCTTTTTTTTTAGCTGCTTGTTTGAAACTCCGCCCATCCCTGTTAATTGTACTTCGAGAACGAGAGAGAATAAAAAGTAGCTTGTCTTTCCACGCACGCTTGGGGTCTTTTAAGTTGTTTCGGCATTTGAAATTTGGCGTAGACTTAGAGTAAGGGTCACTAAGACAATTCTGCAAAAAAACAAAAATAGGAGAAAGAAAGAATTTTTCCTATGACTTACTTCTGGAGCCTATATCTCAATTTAAATTTTTGCGTGAAGTGCCCCCTTTTCCCATAGACTGTCACATATTATCACACATCACCATTCATGATTATTAAAAAAACAAAAAACAAACAAAAACGAACAAACAAACAAAGCTAGCACATCCAATTAGTGTGGGTGTATGAACTACTTGTATCTCAGATGTTACTGGGAGAATAAGAAATGGAAGACAAGCTCATTGAGGAGTGATATGAGAGAGACCACACCCACACAAGTGGCACTTAAATAGAAATACTGTTATTATTGCACAAGCAAAGATTATGGTCATTCCATTCAACGATATCAGTCATACATTATAGTTGCCCCTTACCAGATATGGGTATCTTGTGGATGAGGTAACCCACGAATATGACACCCCCCCAGAATACCCTGAAAGGGCAACCTGCACTCTTTTCTGGACATACAAAAAAAAAAAAAATACTTCAATGTACTAGCATTAGACCTCGTGTGGATAAACGATAAAAATAAAAGGTGTGACGATACAAACTTTCCGTTAACCCTTTCGTTCCTAATCCCGCTTTAAAGACACACGTCTAGGGCGGCGACAGGAAAGTCGCCAAATGACTTTTGACCCACGCGCGCGCTACTATTAACTAGTTGGTTTCGCGCCCCACCAGTAATGACCTTTGACCCGAAAAGTTGTTGTTGTTCACGCGCATGCGTGTCACTCAGTCTCTTAGAGTTGACAGGTGTTTGTTTGAACTTACCCCCTCTAATTCGTGTGTCTTCCGTCAATTACTCAGAACTGTGAGCGGCTCAGGTGGGTAAGCTAACCGGGCCTTAGGTGTAAGAGGACTGATGTGCATCTCCCAAGTAAGTCGTGCTTGTGCGTGTGAGTGTGGTATAAATTAGGGTTGGCCTGTACTGTTAGATTTCCAGTTATGATAAAATATTTTCCTTCAGTTGATAAATAATAACATAATAGCTATGCAAGTTACAAGTTTTTTTCAAAGTCTGATGTTTCATTTAGTAGTTGGTGTTACTGTTTTAGTTTGCTAGGAAGACAACTGGAACAAAACCATTCATCTTGAGGTTCATCTTCAAGCCCAACACATTCCCTGCAACAACAAAAAAAAGAGAGAGGTTATTTTGACATTTTAAAGACTTAGCTAAAGACTTTACCAATGAAACCACTGGTCACAAGCATCACATTGCACCATGTTTAATTTGGACGTTGAGCGAGGGCAAACGCTGCAAGCCCAGTCCTTCCTTAGTGCCTCCACTAAAAGTACAGTATAGAGTGAAATATTAAGATGATTATAAATAGAAGTACCTTTTTTTTCAACTGCAGACCAGCCATATTTGGTGAAGTATTTTTGTAGATTGTTCACTGGATAATATCTGGGCTTATTTGTTCCATTATACCCGTTAAATTAATTTTTTCCTGCTTTATCACTAGACTCTGTAATGCCGACTTATTGCAGATCAGCGAGAGTACATCTAAAAATAGCATGGTAATTATTAAAATTTTAAAATTATATTTATTGGTACCACTTACGATAAATCTTGTGTTGAAGAGGTGGGCATTGCGTATTTGTAGTACTTAGTAAAATATTTAAAATGTCTGTTTTTTCGGTGGAATTTGGCTTTGATAGCCGAATATTAGTACAATTTCTTTTTCTTTTCGTAGAATGAAAAGGCTGCTGCACGCCAATGTGTTTGTTTGGTGGCTGTTGATTGGAGGCTGGTAATTTCCCAATGTCTGATGACTGCTGTGTGATTTTCACATGGCTCAAGGCTGACATAAGCAATTTGTTTATTTCCTGTAGGGTATTTGCATCTGCAACGTTGTCAATGGCTTTCTCAAGAACTAAAATCTTGTCATGAATTTTTTTCCTACATGTGGTTAGGTTGTCTATTTTGTCTGGATTTCTAATGTTTTGTAGCACTACGGCTTTGTCCATGGTATCATCTCTTTTGGAAGCTTGTGGTGTGGAGCTAGTTGAAGCTAATGAGCGCACTAAAAGGTGAACATGTTTACATATTGAGGCACGGATGAGGGCATCCGGGCAGTCACAGGAATACATGTGTAAGCATATATGGCAATCTGAACACATCATTGCACAGTTGTAAGGGCACACCTCATTGACCTGAACAACAATATACGTGTTTTTACCATCCATGGAGTTTACCTCCCACGTATGGTACTGTTTAGTTTCTGTAATTAGATTTACAGGCATCTTTAGGCTGGTCTTGTGTCGCACTCTAATTTGTGTTATTCTGTCACTCATTTTACCTTTTTCAATTTTTGTTATTCTCTCAAATCCTTTGTCTCTGGCTAGTTTTAATAGGACTCCAATGCAATTGTCTAGACGTTTGTTTACCTTTCCTTTTAGGTAAACATATTTTAACACTCTGTGGAAGGCTTCAACATACATATTAGTATTAATGGCAGCTTCTTTGCGGTAGCACATTGCCCATTGCTCCTTTTTTTTGACATAGTAACATTCAAAATAGTCGGCAAAATCACATGTCAGTGGCGAGTCTCGGAGACTTTGTAAAGTTCGTTGAAGCAATACTTCAAATTTGGGAACATCTGTCTCATCAAGTAAAACCCTCAAATTATGGTAGATGGTGATCTTCAGTTGATCGTCCGCCAGTTTGTCAATGTTCTTTCTCCATGCTTTATCGACATGCCAAATACAAAGTAGTCTCTTGGGTGGTGTACAAGTGTAAAATGTAGATGTCCAAGCATTATAGAACTGTTCCGCTAAGTCGGACATGAACCACTTAGGTGTGAGTACTCCTACTCTATCCTTAATAGCATCAAAGAAATGTGTCAACACAGGTTGATCTTCTCTGTTGGAGATGCACCATGCTGCTGGAAAGCCTTCACCATAATCATCCACTATCATGATAGTAATAAGGATAAAATCGTATCCATTTGTGCCGAAAGTGCTATCAATGCATACTACCCGGTCTAAACTAAACCTTTTGAGGATGTCTGCTTGCAGTGATGTCTGTATACAGAGTATGAAATCCTTTTCAGCAAGTTTTTCGCAACCCTTGACTGGTGGTGTTCCTTGTGGTTTATATAACAACACAGGATTGTGATGGTGAGTTTTCATTTCCTCTACCCACAGATACACGCTAGTAGCATCATCTTGATGTCTTTTGTTGCCAGAACAAAAAGCCATTTTTATATTAGTTATATCTTTTCTTGTGAGCAGATGTATTCTGTGGTAGGAATCGCCCATGTTATCTCTGATTTCATCAAGAATATGCTGAATGTCTACTCCATTAGCTAGCTTGGCAGCTACTGCTAACCTTTCAGTTTCTGATATTCGAAGGTGGCCCATGGACGTCTGATGGCCATAGTGAGTTTTATGAACTGTAACATTGACACTTCCATCTTTGTTTGTGTTTACAATCAGTGCAGCAGTGCAATATGCGTTTAGTTTAGATGTTCCTTGGCTTTTTAAATGTCTCTTCCCAATACCTCTACTCTCAAAGTTGCCACTTCTGTTGCAGTAAAAATACAAAGAAGAACCTTTTTTGCCACTGCTCTGCACATACCAACAATTGCATTTCTTTTCATAATCCTCCTTCCAAAGTTTGAATTCTGTACAAGTATACACACACACACACACACACACACACACACACACACATAAAAACGTAAAGCACATGTCAACCTATACGTACGTTACACTATTTTTAGAATCGAATATGTGTACTTACCTTCGATACATTGAAAGCTCTTTTTTTCACTTTCCATAGAAAAGCAGTGAACTTTCTCCAAATGAGACCTCAGTCCATCAAGATGATAACAGGTAAAAGCACATGTATCTTCTAAACATTTGATGTTTCCTCCGGCTTGCTGCTCATTAGGATGTTTTTGCTGCAAATGTTTGAACAAACTTCTTTTGTGAGCATAATTTGCTCCGCAAAGTTTACAATGAAATGGTGATGTAGACAGACCAATGGGAGATACAGACTGACTAATCGAACAAGGCTTACTTGCTTGTGTGGAGGCACCCGTGACTGCGACAGGTACAGACTGACTAGTCGAACAAGGCTTACTGGCTTGTGTGGAGGCACCCATGACTGCGACAGGTACAGACTGACTAGTCGAACAAGGCTTACTTGCTTGTGTGGAGGCACCCGTGACTGCGACAGGTACAGACTGACTAGTCGAACAAGGCTTACTTGCTTGTGTGGAGGCACCCGTGACTGCGACAGGTACAGACTGACTAGTCGAACAAGGCTTACTGGCTTGTGTGGAGGCACCCGTGACTGCGACAGGTACAGACTGACTAGTCGAACAAGGCTTACTGGCTTGTGTGGAGGCACCCGTGACTGCGACAGGTACAGACTGACTAGTAGGGAGAACTAGATAATTAGGAGCATTGTAAGTTATTAAGTAGAGTCCCTAATGGTAACTTACCTTTATGATGAATTCTTCTAGCACGTGTTGGTTCCAAGTACACATTAGGATGATAATATGTATCCTTGTGTATTGGTCTGTAGAGATCCAACAATTTTTTTCTTAAACCCAAATGTCTGAAGGACAAATAGGTTGTGAACTAAACTTGTTATAAAATTAAACACTTCTTACAGCAATTTTCCATTCAGTAGCTCTTCAAGCATGATTTTTCTAAAAATTCCCATATGCTTCTAATAGGTAAAAGCAAGTAAAATATTAATCCAACACTATCATTTGGTGTAGCAGATTTACCTGTTAAAATGAGAATGGTTGTTCCAAACATCGGTAAAACATGTACTAAATAAAAATTAAATTTTTTCTAAACATTAATTTATAACAATATTCAAACGTACTTGGCAAATAAAGACACCACAATCTATTCCATTATCTTGTTTTGGTATATCCTGTTAGGTAATGAATGTGATATTGATTCATTGTTAATAATTATTGATATGGTATCTACCTTTCGAATGATGTACTTCCATTCAGACAAATTTGAATATTTGCACCTGTGCTTCAAATAGGATCTGTAAGAACATTTAGGTAAATCTACATCATGTTAAAAACATTGCTCACTTGATATGTGACCAGTACAATACATTGTCTTTGTATAGGGAGTCATAATATTCAGCTTGTTGTGCCTTTATATCAACAACCTGCAATAGTTCGTTTAAAATACAGTGACCCATATTGTATACTGTAGATCTATAACGTACAAGCAAAGTCCAATGGCATCCACCATCATTGATAATAAACAGAAGCAAGTCCTGTTGTGATATGTCAACCTGCATATGACATTATTTTAATGTACGAATGTTTACCCCTCACTTATTTGTACGTACGTTTGTATACCATTTCTCAATCCCCTTATAGCCACTTTTCATATATTTATTTAGAAAATGGGAGCTAATTGGTAGTATGAGCTTCTTGCACTCCTAAATGAAGTACGTATTCAGTGATTAAGCACATTTCTTACAATCAAAAATACATACCTTGATAGTCTCGCATTCTATCAATTTCGCATACTGGAACATGACCTACATATGTACATAAGTATTTACATATCTAAACCCTGCACTTAGTAAGAACACAACAAACCTGGTCTGTCAAATATGTTGGGCCAACAATATTGTTGCACTCACTGATGGACAAAGATAAACTTGAGGGTTCTGCATGACATATAACATTATTTCACCTGTGAGTGTGTGGATGGATATATGTGTGGGTATGCTTTGATGTCACATGTTTAGTCCAGTAGTGTTGGTATTAGTCGGTAAAGTGTCATTTAGTAGGCACATCCACATTTTAAATTAAAATTTTTATTCTTTTGCCCACCCCCTCTAGATGCAGAATGCAACCCTGTCATCTACGTACAGTGTGACAGTATTACATTGGGCTCTGATGAGAAACTGAAGTACAATTGCAAGAAGGATTTCATGGGTATGTATAATAGATTTATCAAAATAAAACTATTTGTACTCTTTTTATTACCTCTTGATACTTCATAAAATAATTGGTATGGCTCTTGCTGTAGTACAGTCGCAACACTGACTGAGGTCACCTAAATAATCCATCAATAACTCTAAAATACCAACACAACACTGACATGTGTTTTGTACCTCTGCATCATCCATATATATCCAGTCTGTGTCACATAATGGTGACTTCACGAATGCCGTATAGTGACCACAGCCTCTATAGAGGGATTTATAGACTACAACTCCTGCAAGTTGATATATTGTCATTTTATTGTTGATCTGACATGAAATAGTTGTGCTCTGTACAATTCATGAAGCAAAACATAAATAGGATTTGCATATTATTGTCAGTGTGTTTGTCATTACCTGGATTTGGATAACATCATTGTTTCCGTTTCTGTGCATAAGGAAGAGTTTAATTTGTTTAGTTGTATTAATTTACAGAACTTACATTGGCCCATGTTGCACTGGAAGTATGCATAGCAATGATGGTTTCTTCTTGATATTTGTTTTTTTTTCTTTTCTTGTATTTTTCATGCACCTGCAAGTATTACTTTTAAATTTCAATTGATGTATATTTGTGATTTTCCTTACCTGTTACACATACTGCATACATGCTCTTCACCGAAGTGCATGTCCATTACTTCTTGCATTGACTTTGAGGTTGATGTCTGTATAATATTCACCATACCTGTATTGCAGATGCTCACATTTGTCACATTACCTGAACTTTCAGGAATAAAACTGGTTTCTTTTGTTGTGTGGGATGAAGATACCAAACCACATTGAGTGCACGTCACTAGTATACACAGGTAATGGTATCTAAAACATCACGTTTAGCCGATTATTTTACCTGTTTCTGTGGATTCAATCCATAGCGAATCTGAGGCAATATCTGTATAGCTGTTAGTACAAAACAAAACATTCATTTGGTCGTTATCCCAACGTGCATGTCAATGAATCACGGTTTTGAAATATCATTACATACTGGGCAGTGCAACCATGTACATACATATCAGCAATTTCAAACCACGATTAATCATGTCACTAAATGTTTATTTATTTATGTTGCAACCTGATGGTACTGCTTTTGCTGAGATGCACAACAGAAATATAGCTGAGTGATTAACTGATTTACAATTATATCAAAATAGCTATGATGATTATTCTTACTGGATGTTACTGTTTTAGCTAAAGGTATGATCATGAGATATTCTTTGATTGAAACTTATTCAGATGACAAACAAAAAAAATTGTCGTCATCTTGGGTAATGCGAAGTAATAATTGTTTCTACTCAGAAGTGGTCAGTTTTTTGTTCCAAGCTTGCAGCATTGAGCATGTTGCAGTACACTTTACCATACCTTGATAATTTAGCGTGTGTGTGTGTGCGCGCGTGCATGCGTAACATTGTGTTTGTGTTTTAATTACCTTTCTTTTTTCTTATAGTGTGTGAGACCAGATTGTAGTGCATGGATGTTGTTAGATTGACGTGGGCAGGCTGCGGCGAAGTTTTGCAAGCGCTTAACAATTCTGCATGTGTATACTTCCTGGATCTGCCCTTTTTTTTCTTTGCACACCCTTGGAGGAAAACTCTCTATCTATGGAAGAATTTTGGAGATCTTTTCCCCTTATTCAGTAAGGGAAATTAGTGGCACTCGCCGCTTAGTTTGAAGGGGCCAAATTGGCACCCGTACAAGCGCGCATGCACAGAGAAACCAAGACTTTGAGCTGGAAACCATAGCAACTGTTAACTAAAAACTATTGCCATTTCTACATAATGCCCCACCATAGCGGCTCATTTTCTTTTTCTAAATAATACCTGCCTAATAGTCGTTGCTAGTCATTGGTTTGCGCTTCTAGGGTCCAGCCAGAAGGGTACTGGAGTCTTCCGATAGGCACTAGAGATGATTGAAACAAGTCTATTGGAGGAGTCCACCACCTGGAAGCTTCAGTCATTGACCAATGTTGGGCCAGTTGTGGATAGGAAATGGTATGTATGTTATAGTCAATACAATATTATTCCATGTACAGCACCAAAAATAAATTCAAATCAGGAAATGAAACTATTTTCTGACCACCTTCAACAGTTCTTTAAAATAAGTGGGTGGAACTAACAAAATCAGACTGGTGTACAATTAAACCCAGAGGTGTACGAAGTAGTGGTGGGCGATACCGAGTAGTTGGTATCAATACTTCGATACTTCCAGAGGAAAGTGTCCGGTATCGATACCAGAGAACAGACTTTGATACCAAATATTACTATTAGCCCTGCCCAGACAGAATATCGACCTTTACCGACATCTCATTGTGGCCAACATTAACACTTGGTAAAGGTGGTTAATTTAATGTGGTTAATCTCTAGCGGTTCCTTCCAGACCTGAATAGAAATAAATAATCAAAATCTTTGCTTACATGTAATACTCTTCCAAATCATTTTTTTGACAATTTATCTAAATTCAAAAGAATAATTTAATTAATTAGTGCGCATGCGTGGTATCGATATGGGTATCGATACCGCCGATACCAGGTTCGAAAATACTTGGTATCGATATCGAAAACATAAATCCGGTATCGCCCACCACTAGTAGGAAGCCAAATCAGATTGATGCAGTCACTTAACCACACCCACTTAACCACACCCTCTTGTCAGTGACTGAGACAGTTTTGAAGTTTAATGAACCAAGTCAAATTAATAACTTTTTAATGTAATTATATAGTCTATATTGTATAGCTAACATAGCCACTTGGACATAAAAGCAAACAACCATTTAAAATTAGAACTTACAAATGCCTGGTCTGACTTTAGCAGTCTTTGCTTTTGTTTTCTATTAAAAAAATTAAGCGTATTTAGCAACAAAAAAAAACGTCTGCAGACTTCTTATAGTGCTAAATGGCCACTTCTCAAAATCAAACCAACGACCTCTGAACTACGTTTGTTTTTCCAAAAGATAGCTCGAAAAAATAAAGGAGGACAAGGCAGGAGCAGAGTTTCGGGAATATCTTCCAAAATGGTCGGTATTGGCTGTTTACTCCCCGCAGAAGACATTGCCACAACGACCACTAGAGTCATTATGAGCCTTGCCCCTTTTTATCAAAATAGTGGTGTGGCCATGACTGCGTGGCCGCACCCATTCTGACGTCCCTGAAACCCAAAGTTGGGACAAAAGTGGGTACAACTCCATACCTGCAAGATTGCTGAATATCCCATTTGCTGTTGTTTAGCTAACGTGTAGAAAATTTTACGGTTAACTGTTTATGTCTGGAAGTGGTAAGTCATACTGCTGTTCACCATGGCCGAACAGTCTGATAAGGTCAAGGGTCAACATGCTCATTCTATTTAACTGAGCACCACAAAAAGATATATAAATATTATATGGAACATTATATAAATAGAACAAGGAAGAAAATTCCATCACTGAAATATGGTTCTATCATGAGAGCGATGCTGTAATTGGAATGGGTACAGTAATCATACCTACTTTTGAAATTCTCACTGTCGAGCTCTCTATCAATAAATAAAAAGATACCTGGTGGCACATGCTCACCGTTTAATATATCCCAATATAAGAAAGCTTTACATGTCCGAATAAAACCAGAAAACCTCAGGTTTAGTGAAGACATCAGTTTAGAGCTTCAGTTTGCTGGCTGGCTGTCCAAATTGTCATGCAGGATTTACACAATAAGCATGCGCCACTAATTATCTTGCTGTTTATGTATGTGTGTATGTATACTATAAAATCAAGACGAAGATTTTGACTTTAGTAGTCTTTGTAGTCAGAATGTTGGGTTAAGTTATTGAATATACTAATGATGTGCTCAGCACAAATGGCAAGCGAGCTGGTCCGGCTGAAATGAATGCTAGATTCTCATATTCATTTGTTAATTAACTGTTGTAGTTGTTTTTGTTTAGATTATTAATTTGTGCTATTCTTTAGCAACATGCCACACTTTTATACACACATACATATTTGTTCACTGGGTATACCAGCACAAGACTTACATTGTATTCTCTTTGCGACTTGACAAACGATTTTCAAGGGGTAAGCAATCAAGATTCCTAGGATGATATGGGTAAGAATTGCTAAACCAAAGGATTTTATTTAAGCTAACCACCTTTCCAGCTCCATTCAAAATGCTCTATTGTACCAGAACTCTAGTAGTTATAGCATTACATTGTATTCTCTGAGTGACTGGACACTTGGCAGTGAATTTTCAAGAACAAATCTGTTACATAAGACACATAGCTGTGGCAAACGGTGCATGAACAAAGATATTTTACCACCACCACTAAAAAAATTAACTCTGCTAAGTTTGTAAATCTAACTGCGAACGTCTCTGGGGTAGGTAGCTGTAAAACCCAAAAAGTGTTGAACTTTACCGGTTGCTATAACTTCAAGGGTAATGTGCTCGCAATACAGGTGAAATAAACCTAAAAATATCATTGTGAAGATATGTAGGGTGGAACAAACACACACACACACACACACACACACACACACACACACACACACACACACACACACTAGAAGTTTCATTAATTGTATACCAAATCATCACCTGGAATTTACCATGATTTTTCAATTAGCACAAGAAAAACTAAAACAGCATCGTGAAACATTTAGAGGGACGGCTTTGGTGAGACAGTTTGTTAGTGATTAGAAGTAATAAAGAAAAAGAGTACAGTGTAGAAAACCCAGAGTAAGGGTTGGGACCTTTTATGAATAGTGTGCTACTGGATGAACTTCAGGATCTCGCGACATTTTTGGAATGGTATATTGTATGTAGAAACAATATTTGGAACCTAGTATTTGGACACAAAATACTAGGTTCCAAATATTGCACACCATTAGCATAGCTTTAGTTGAACTAGGGTTTCATGTAAGATTTTATTATTTGGTCAGGCTTGAAGAATAATTCACAAGATTATGCTTTAATGTTACTGCAATTGTCATTATGCTATCATCCCTCAGCGTGCATGACCGTGAGGGTTATATAGTAGTCGTCCTGTCTGTCTGTCACACTCTGATTTTGGAAATTACTGACACACTCTGATTTTGGAAATTACTGACAATTAATTATTGATTTAGGTGTGAACATACTCAGAACGACTATTTAAACCTCTCATTGTGACACTTTTTTTTTTATTTCAAGCTGATTTTTGAGAAAATGTGAAGCTTTCAGCTCCATGTAGCTACATAGGTACTAACTTTTGTGGGTAATGCTCCCTATCATTGTGTCACGTGAGCAATTAATTTATTATGGCCAGCAGTAGCTACTTTATTCTGCTTGGAAGCTCGCGAAGTTGTCTCTTATGAAGATTGCATTTACATGTACCGTTTTCATTGCTCGAGCTATATTGATGCTTGATTAATAGTCAATAAAAGTATTCTTTTGGTCTGAGATTATTTTTTGTAACACCTAGCTATTTTAAGTAGCGCTGAGAGTTCGCACCTTTGGTGCTTTATTTTAAATGGCTATTCTTTGGGAAGGAGACTTTGCATGGGGTAAGATTGAGTGAACTTTGTAAAAAGATGTTTGATACCCCGTAAGTGTATTTCCAGCATGTTAATGGCTTTTACATATTTGACTTCTTTTTTTTTTCTTTGTTTATTGTGTTTGTGTTTGTTTGTTTGATTCTGTTTTGGCATGCAATGATGGCTATCAATTCAAATTACTGTTTACTGATGGTGAATGTCTATCACTTATCATGAATTTTTTTACAGGTTCATGGTTGTTTAAAAAAATCTGTTTATTTACTCAACCAATTTTTTTTTTACTTTTTTTCCTGAAATTGTGGTAACTGTACAACCATAATGTTATTGTTGTAGCCATTTATAATTCAATGCAATTCTCCATACATGAACTCTGTAGCCTTGTTTACCACTCACTGAACTCCTTCTGAAGGTCCAAGTATTAAGGGAGAGTCCCCGGCATGCCCTTTGACCTCTAGCTCCTTGTTTTCAAATTCAAAAAAGTAGCTGTGCAAAGAGAATAGCTCACTATTCTTTATTTTTATGAGTAGTATACATAGTAGAATCAGTCTACTCTTATTACAGCAGTGTGTGTGTGTGTGTGTGTACCACCACAGTATGTGTTGATTGAAGATGACCCCTCAGTAGTATCTAGCAGTACTCCAACACAGTACGCTGTGATATCATGCAGTTGAATTCAGCAAACAAAACTCTCCTTTTTCCTCTCTTTATATCCCTTTTTTTTTTTTTATGATTTTTCCCCCCTTTTGTTATGGTGCTCATAACTTTTTATTACTTACGTGACATTGTGCCTTATTCTTCTTTTTTTTTTTTTTTTTTTGTTTGTTTGTTTGTTTTTACACAAACTCTACGTTTAAATGAATGACTTTGGATTTTTCAGGAGTGTGAAATACAGTTTTTATCATTTTTAATTTAGTTTTTGTGGTTGTTTTTTTTTTGGTTTTTTTTGTATGTTTCTTTTATATTTTTTTTTGGTGCATCCGGTTCCAGTACTTTACTAAACTGCTAACTTTATGCCAAGAGATTTCTTTTAGTTGAAATACTTAGAGCGACTGCATCAGAAGCCATAACAACTGTTAAATAGTATCTTTCTACATATACGCCACCTAATGGCTCATTATGCATAATTCTAATTAGTACCAGCTTATCTCATTGTTGGTTTTGCTTCCAGCATTAACACTGACAAATGAACTGAATGAGAGAACTGAAATATTGAACTGCTAAAATTAACTTATAGGAAAAAATTAACTTGTAAAAATCAATGGGTAAACAAAAAGCTGACAACCAAATGAACGAGTAAGTATGAAGTAAAAATGCGCCATGTCAATGACTTTTACAGAGTTGAACAACTGCATTTGTTAAAGTTGAAAGCTTTTCTGAACTTTGAAAGCTCCACCCACTCTGTCGTTGTGAAGTAGTAGAAATAAATAATGACACCAATAATAATAATAAAATTGTCAAACAAAAACAAATAAATTGATAATAGATAAATAAATAAATACTAAGGATTAGCTCCCAGGACAGGGCCACAGTTTACCCGCTGCACAGCCACTGAGAGATGCTGGAAAAGATGGTCTCTAGCCCGTAGGTCTCACTCACTATGAAAGAAAAGAAAACAAAAAACAAAACTAACTTATTCCAGTGTAATCTATTTACAATATTTATTGTGTTAATGATTTACCAGTTTTTTTTGTTTTTGGTTTTATGTTTGCATTTGCAGCTAGATTTTTATTTTCATATTTTATTTTTGTAAAAAAAATTATCCCCAGAAACTTGACAGACCAGCACATTATGTGGAAGTATACAGAAGTAAACAGGACTTGGATAAAGAGTGTAGATGTGACGGGAGCCAGAGGTCCGATGGCGACGGAGAACACATCAAGCATTGTCTTAACCCAAACATCAATAGATCATCAGAACTTATTTATTGTATTTTTTATGCCAAGTAAACAACTTCAAATTACATTCATTGTGTTTCGGGGTTGGTTCAGTTGCGACTTGTCAAGTCCAGGTTGTTAGCTACCACAGACCCAACAGAACTCTCTATACTTTTCTTTTTCAATAATAATACTTTGAATGCACACCACAGTTATATAGCTACAGGAATGAGGGTGATAGTGGAATACAACAATGTTCAAGATAAGTGGGGACTGTCAAACATACACTCAACACACACAACACAGCAGAGGGAGAGCTCAACTCTTGTGAGGGTGAAGCTGAACATTCATGAAACCCCAGGTTATACACAAGAATTATACATTTGGAGTGTAAAAGTCACTTGGATATACACTGTTGTACATTAGATAGAGTTCCTGAGTATACCATTGTCTATATCTTTAGTTATTCCTACTTAGATAGAGTTCCTGAGTATACCATTGTCTATATCTTTAGTTATTCCTACTATGTATGTATGGTTTCATTCATGATCCAGACGACTCCATGGAGCTCTCCAGAATGAGAGGGAGCTTAGGCCTATTATTCCTATAGTTTCTATTGCCACAGGCTAGAAAACTTTAGGAGCTATGAGCATGTTTCTCACAATCACTTCTCTGCAATGTGCAGTCAGTAAACTCGCAGTAGTAGCTTGACTCCAGTTGTATCTTGAAAGTGACATAGGAATCTGAACAAAGGGTTGGAATAACCAAACTGCTGAGGTGCTTGTGTTCATACAGTTGTTTACCTCAGAAGGCAAGGTGGTATTTTATTAGCTAGTACATAGTTATGAATGTATTAGTCAAATTAAAAAATTATCATCATCATCATAATGGTATACAATGATAATTATTATAATAACAACACAATGTGAATAAAATAATTAATAAAACTTTCAGTTGATAAAACATGATGTATTACTGATGAGGTAAGTCCTGCATGTAAACTAGTATTCACTGGGTCCCAGTCCCTGTGCATAAAAAATGTGAATAGTGATGATATCATAATGATGAGGCTAAGTGTGTTAGTAGCTGATTGGACTGGAAAAATCTTAACTTAGTGTTGAACACATTACACACATTGGTTTTAAAAATAGCTATTGATTGCCACACACAAAATGTTAAGATGGACTACGTGCATGAGCTTTTTCAGCTGAATTGGTGTACAATGCTAATTACTTCCTCTTAGTTTTAGATTCTATGCTAATCTGGGAGGTTATATTTTGAGTTGTGTATAATAATAGTGGATCTGTAATGCCACAAGGAAGTGATGAAAAGGGAGTGTCAGTATGTGGAATCTATTCATTGAAGCTCATGAGAATGCCTATGGTGGAACTCTGTACTTAAAATGCCTATATTGGTTCCGAACATTTATCATTCAAAGCAATGTTTGTCTTTTTTGTGGTCAGTTTAGATGTTTTGTTTTTGCTTGATGCATGGAAAGCATTTTATTTACGTTTGTCATTACACTAAATATATCGCACTAGTGTAATGCATACATTGCAGCTACTCCTATATAATGGTCCATAGCTACAGCTCCACATGGCGCATGTACATTGGTATATTCTAGATAAAGTTCCAGAAGTATAGCTACCATCTGCATATCATTAGTTGGTGCACAGCTACATTTATTATGTCTCACACATCCTCATGTGGTGCCACACAGTCAGCTCCTGTTGGAAGTTGTATTGGTGTCCAGGCAGGTTGTATCCAAGACATGTAAACAACCAGACCACCAAGGCACAGGAGTCATTCCATGACTGAAGGCTAGGTAGCTAGCTACAACCATAGGCTAAGTGATGATGCGTAATAGCACATGTCATGTATCTCAGAGTAAAGACTGAGTAGGAACATTGAAATTGTTCATTCATAATTGTCACAAAAACTTGAATAAAATATAAATCAGTTTTGACAAGTTTAGTAAATGACAATGCTTGATATGCTGTCTTTCACCCAATCTCTGGATTCTGTTGGACGTACACTCTTCATCAAAGTCCTTTACTTCTCTTATTCTGCTACATAATGTGCCGGCCTCTCAAATTTCTGTTAGATGAAAGAAAAAATAATAAATAAAACTATCATTCTAATTCTGTGAAAACAAGAGTTTGATAGCAAACAAAGAAACTTAAGTATCACAATTGTGGGGATGGATGCTGAAGGGGTTAAGCTATCCACACCCAAGTTAGTAGTATAACTGCCACCAGGATCCTTAGTTACCTACACTGTACCGCACACTGCTCTCAAGCTATAACTAGACCCTCAGACAGAGTAAGTCACACTGCAGGTTTGCTTAATGTACATCAGGTTTAATTGGATCTGAATGAAACCATGGGTGGCTCATTTTTATACATTCGCCTCCCACGGGTAAAACAAAATTAGAAAATATGCAATGAGTGTGTGTGACACGCCCGGTCATACTCAGATTAAAAGTGCACAAAAGTGGAACGCTGACATAGATACACACATACTAACGAACATCAGGAGAATATGTCTGTTTATTGTTATTTTAGGTGTGGTTGCTAGGAGATGATCCCACAACAATCATTACACCAACAACTTTAATTCTGATAAATCCTATCAGCCAAATCACATAAAAGATAGTATAAAATGAAGGAAAAATAAAAAATAAGGAAATCAACAAAGAAATATTGCAGCCATTCTGCATTGTGCTAACCCATGTCTTGACAGTTATTAGTTTTAAAATAAATGATGTCATTATTACTATTATTATTATTGGCGAGCGAGCATAGCGAGTGAGACATTCACAGGGGTAACACAATTGAAAATATGGGATGTTTGTTGGCGAGCGAGCGTAGCGAGCTAGACAATTACAGGGGTAAAAATGAAAAAAATCGGGGATGTTTGTTTATTGGCGAGCGAGCGAAGCGAGCGAGACAGTATTAGGGGTGGATAATGCAAAATCGGGTATATGTTATATGTATGTATGTATGGATGGTACGTATGCTCTTTAAACGCGCGCGCGGGGAACGTTTTTCTCCTAAAAACACGGCTATTTAGGCTTGACTCCAGTTTATTCTGAAACTACAGCATTAAGCAAACCTTGCTTTATACTTAAGCTCCAAAGTATGAGAAAATTCCTGCTAAAACGCTTGTTTTCAAGACAAAAAAAGTTGATTCAACCGGTTACTATGGCATTGAAGACCCTTTTCCAGACTTAATTTCAAAACTTCGCCGTTTTATGGGGTGATACGGAGTACCGGTTGTTGGTTGTCAAGAGCCGTTGGTAGTCAGAATACCGTAGTATTAATGCTATGGAAGCTACTACTTCTCGAGGGAAGCTGAGATAAGTACCAATTCCATATTTGTTAGCTAAATATGCAAAATTAACTCTGGCCTTTCTTTTTTGTAGCTAAGAGCTAGTCAACAGTGACTGGTAAATTCAAATAGTCAGATTGGCTCAAATTTGGTACTACAAAGTTTACCACGCTCAAGAAAATAGGTAGACAAGTATTTTGTATTTTTGGTTCAATCTATAAAATTGATTGCTTTTGTTTTTGTAGGGTGAGAGGCTTGTCAAGATTTTAAGGTAATTCAGATGGTCAAAGTGACTTCAATTTGATACTACAAAAAGTTATCAATACTCAAGAATGATGTAAGTAATGATTCCATATTTGTTGGCTAAAATTACAAATAATAACACTGGTTTATTTTTTATCGTAGCTGAGAGCTTGTTCAAGAGTTACTGGTGATTGAGATTATCAGAATGGTTGATGTTTGATACTACAAAAGTTGGTAAGATAGTGATTTTGTATTTGTTTGCTGAAATCAATTGTCATAACTGCTATTATAGTGTTTGCATGAAGTAAGCTAAAACATAGTAACATTTTATGTTACCTAACCATCAGGCTCGCTCGCCATTTGTGCTCAAGCACACCACTAGTTTATATATATGGACGTACGTATGTCATTTTGTACTTTGACCCTCCGTATTTTTGTGTTTCCTCGGCGTTCGACCCGGTCCCAAACTTCACTAAACAGAATCCTCTGGTTTAGCGACCATTACCCGTATCACCTTAGAAATTGAATTGTTTACCGCTTTGAATTGTTTGTGGGTGCAGTTAAAACGCAAAAACTTATGGGAGCTCCATTTCTATTGAGTTAGTGGCGGTGGTAAGTTAATACGCTATTTGTCACAGTTATAACCTCTACTCAACAGCATTTACTTGAAAATTCATTGTCCACTAGACGAACCACGAAGGTAAGTCTTGCGTTGGTATGTTCAGTTGTGTGAAAGTATACAACTATTATTAAGAATATCACAAAGAAAATTTAAAATAACGTGACTTGATTTTGTTGCTTCTTTTTCAATTCAAACAGTTGCGGGAGCGATTACTATGGCATTGAATCCCCCTTTACCGCATATACTTAATTTAAAAACTCGACTTTATTTTAGTAGCTTGAGTGTTAGTTCTTAAAATCAATCATTTAACAATATTGTAGTTTAAGGCTCGCTCGCCATTTGTGCTCAAGCACACCACTAGTTTATATATAATTATATATGTTTGGGCATACGTATGTCATTTTTGTACTTTGACCCTGGCATTTTTGTGTTAGTTTGGTGGTCGACCCCGCCCTAAACTGCACTAAATGGAATTCTCTGGTTTATCGATCATTACCCGTATCATCCTAGAAATTCAATGTTCTGCGGGTGAAGTTAAAACTTAAAGGCGCTATTTGTTGTAATAAGCCCTACGTAACAGTATGAAAATTATTTTGCCTTAGACTAACCACAAAGGTAGCTAAGTCTTGTGTAGGTATGTCCAGTGGTGTGAAAGTGTTGTGCATTAGAGCTACTACCTAACTAAAGAACTTAAGGGTGGCCGCACACCGCCCACGCAATTTTTACCGGTTGGTTGCTAAGCACGATCTGCTACTTTCTTTATTTGCAGGGCTACTCTACTAACTATACTAGAAGGATAAAGTACCTGCCGAAGATACTGCACACCAACTTTGGAGTGAATCTGAAGGAAATATCATGGCCCCGATGTAAAACTTTGAAACAACTTTTTAGGAGCGGTGCGGCAAGTTGGAGCTCCAGAATTTTGTACGCCGCTAGCCAAGACGATACTCTAGGGCAAGACAACGAGTTTTTTTTCATTTCAATATTACTTAATGATTTATTTACATTTTTTTCCTTTTATAAGATTTTGAAAAATTCAAATTGTGGTGCCCTTCTTTTTTTTGTGTTCTACACGTGTGCAAAAAATATAGTCGTTCTCATTATTTGATTCCAAGAAAAACTGATTCAAAATTGGATACTTCTATTCCACTCGCAATTCTTAAGAAATAGCCCCACCCCCATATCTCGTACTACGAGTACGCGAGCAATTTTTTTTCAATTAGTTTTATTGGTTCTAAAAAGAGCCCGCCTATATCAAGAGTAAACAAACATCAATACAACAATAACAAGAGAGTCAGAAGAGAGAGCATTTTATTGGAGATAGCCATAGGTGAAGGTATTAGATCTGCGCAGCTTGGGAAGTCTTTGCTCCGCAGAAATCGAGCCTGGTATATCCATCCGCTTGAGTTCAGGTGCGCAGAGTCCGAAGAACGGCTACAGGAGGAGAGGCAGCCTGGTGCACCTTGCTGCGTGAGCTCAGACGACGTATGGAGAGTTGCTGTAAACGGATATGAGACAACAAGAAGCTAAACTAAAACACCACAACTTCGCAAAGTATACTTCTGCTACTACTGCGCGATAGTTTCTGCTCGCGTATTATCTAATGGTGGGGTATTGGCGGGGAATAAATTAATGTCCGGATCTACAGGCAGTGCGCGTTGCTATGTGCGGCCACCCTTAACAAAGAAAACATTAGAATAACGTGATTTGTTTCATTTTTTTTTATTCAAACAGTTGTGGTGAGTGGTTGCTATGGCATTGAAACCCCCTTCACTGCATACATGTCTCGACTATTTTTTTTAGTAGCTTGAGTGTTAGAAGTTAAAATCAATCATTTAACAATAGTGTAGTTTTAGGCTTGCTTGCCATTTGTGCTCAGGTACATCACTAGTTATTATTATTATTGGCAAGTGAGCGAAGCAAGTGAAACATTTTTATAGGCAATGGAATGGAGATTTTACGATTATTTATTTACATGTTTGCTTATTTATTATAGTATGTGCAACTCCAATTTTCACCTGTACCTCTACTTGCGTAAGTTAGGTAAAGCTCTGCATGGTGGATATCTAGGATATACATGTACTAGTAGTTATTTCTGCACTTTGAATTTTACTTCAAAGAGTGTATAGTGACTACGAGACCCACTGTATGGCTGCACTACTATTCTAGCGCTATACATGCGAGTACATATGGACCATTTCAACTTATACAGCTTAACAAAGCATAGTGGACTATAGGCAAGAGCAACTGAAAAAATATTAATTGTGGTACATTTAAATGGCAAGTGCACTTTGACTTCAGTGTGCCACTAAATTTCAGAGGTGAGAACTGATAAATTATGCCAAGAGGTGTATCTCAAAGTTTAGCCTTGGTTAAGGGTGCTGGCACACTCTTTGAGCGCGAAAAAACCCGCCAAATAGGCCACGGTTGCTAGGGCGTGTTAAACTTACTTCTGCTTTTACCCGAATTATTTTATTTATGCAGGCCAGCAAGTACTGCTAGGAGAACCAAGAATCAAGACTGGAAGTCGATCGCATCTCAAGAAATACCCCCATCACCATTTTGGACTTCCTGGCAGTACTGCACGGCTACCGCCGTAGTTAAGAAGCCGATTTTTTGTATATCTTCTTACGCTTGCGTGCATGCCATAACGTTGAGTTTTTGTTGAATTTTATTTTACTTTTCTATTTACTCACCTTACCACGTGAAATATTGTCGATTATTTCCGTGAAATTCTGTATATTAAAAATATCTCAATGTTATAGGGTCAACCCCTTGTGGCCCTAAACTCTGGCAAAATTTGAACCATAGCAGTTAGTCCATTCCCAAGCAGTACGCAAGAGAAGATACTAGATCCATTACTTTAGAGCGCGAGAATTTTTTATTGTAAGTTGACTCCGCCCCACCCTATCAGTACCCGCGTAGTGGTGAGTGAGGCACAGCTGCATTTCATGGGCGCTAATTTGTTACAGAACGTAACAAATTAGTGGTAACGCGCTACTATTCAGCTGGAGTGCGCTACTAAAGGCGCCCAGGCGTTGCTATGTGCGAGCACCCTTAAATAAGCTGATTTTTTTTTTAATCAACCATGAACCAGTGAAAAAATTTATGAAGAGCAACAGACATTTACCATAAGTAAGCATTAATTTAAATTGACAGCAACCACTGAGCACCAAAACAAAACAAAACCAAAAAAATAATAATAATAATAATAGCGTGCGCTCGCCTATTACCGCCAACCGCTGCAGCCCCCCCATTATCGCCAAATGCTTTTTATTGCTTAGCAACACAATGGAGAGGCGCTGGCTCATCACCATTACTTCATACTAATCACGTGCTTCAATATTTGCACCGCTTGCATTGTGTTGCGCCTTGGGAGAAGACGAGGTGAAGCCGAGTTTGTGGGCCTTAAGTTTTTCTTGTGTACTAAGTTCGGGCGACGGACGTTAGCGGAGTTTGTGTTCTACTGCTGTATATCAAAGTAAGTTCATAGGGAAGTAGGCATTGATAGGTAACTCTGTGCAGTAATTTGGCAAGTTTGTACTTTGTGTTTGTCTAGAAAAATGGTGATGAGTTAGCTTGGTTTGAAATGTTGTGGTTAGCAGGTTGGTCAGATAACTAAACACAGTGCTGGTTTATAAGTGAACAATGAATTGCTTATATGAATAAGTTAGCTTTTATGTGCTCAGGGAAGCCTTTCTCCAAATTACTGCGTATTCGTATTCTTAAACTTGTGGTATAAACGTAGTATAAGAAGACCTTATATTCAGTATAGATGGTACTTATATGCAGCTTATAGATTCCTTATAAGCTGACTATTAAAAGCTTGTTATAAGTGCGGAATAAGATAGCCTATACCAAGCTTATACCAGCTTATAACTATCTCATACCAAGCTTACACCAGCTTATAGCTTCTATCTTATACCAAGCTTATACCCATCTTATAACTATCTTATACCAAGCTTATACCAGCTTATAACTATCTCATACCAAGCTTACACCAGCTTATAGCTATCTTATACCAAGCTTACCCATCTTATAACTATCCTATACCAAGCTTATACACAGCTAATAACTATCCTATACCAAGCTTACACCCAGCTTATATTATCCTATACCACGCTTACACCCAGCTTATAACTATCCTATACCACGCTTACACCCAGCTTATAACTATCCTATACCAAGCTTACACTCAGCTTATGTTATCCTACCAAGCTTATACCAGCTTATATTATCCTATACCACGCTTACACCCAGCTTATATTATCCTATACCAGCTTATAGCTATCTTATACCAAGCTTATACCCATCTTATAACTATCCTATACCAAGCTTAAACACAGCTTATATTATCCTAAGCTTATAACTATCCTACACCAGCTTATAACTATCCTACACCAGCTTATAACTATCCTACACCAGCTTATAACTATCCTATACCAAGCTTACACCCAGCTTATGTTTTCCTACACCAAGCTTATAACTATTCTATACCAAGCCTACACCAGCTTATAACTATCCTATACCAAGCTTACACCCAGCTTATGTTATCCTACACCAAGCTTATAACTATCCCCACCAGCTTATAACTATCCTATACCAAGCCTACACCAGCTTATAATATCCTATACCACGCTTACACCCAGCATATATCCTGTGTCGGAATAAGGCAGACCATTCAACTTATACTCAATATACTAATCATACAATGTCTCGTAAACTGTTATTCGTTTTGTTCATCTATTTCTTGATTGTCCTCCTCTCCCATAGCATCCTTAACCTTACACCTGCCTGATAATAAAAGATACTATATTTGTGTATAATACGCAAAGAAAGTGCAACAACAGCTAAAAGCACACAATAAACAGGAACACAATCATCTTTTTTTTATCCAGTTTTAAATACAAGTAATAGTTAAACCATATAGGTTCGAGGAATTATCACCGATAACCATCCTGAGGGTGAAGCACCAGAAAGAGTTATCTAGCGATAATTCCGAGAGTTACCTTGGTTAAACTATTTGATACCATAGTTACATTTTGAAAGAGTAAAATACCAAATATAAAGGGTCGATATTATTTTTTTCAGGCATGAAAATGTCCAATAAATGCAGCTAGGGACATACCAAAACACTGACAAAAAAATGCATTTCTTCCCTTTCCGACACCTTTAAACTAAAACAGTGATGATAGCTAGTGAGGTTCACAAGACAAGACTTATGATAATCCAACAAATAATTATCCGTGTTAGTTTTTATGTTGGGATAGAGTAATCGCTAGCAAAGAAAGCTTGGTCTCCATTTGTAACTAAAAAAAGAAAAAAACTAACCCACAATAAATCATTTTAACCACAATTATTTGTGCATCTCACTATAATTTGTCAACAAAATATTCTTCTGTCTGCAATTTTAACTCTCTTTGAGGTATAAAATATTTTTTCCGCAAGCGATTGGAGGGGAATAACACGAGGGAATAACATTTTTAATTCATAGCTATTACCACAACAACTATGGTATAAATACAATTTGATAATAAGTGGTAAACAAGCCATATACACAAATATACCAAAAAACTCAATACCCCATACACTAGTTACACACAAATAAATAAACATAATCAATACACCCACACACCAGTATATGACACACTGAATACACGCACGCATTAATATACCAACCTACTCAATACACCCACACACCAATATACCAACCTACTCAATACACTCACACACCAATATACCAACACAATTGATTTCTCAACCTCTGTTTTCAGACATTTAAAATAAACACGTCACCTACCCATATAGGTTCATTTTCTAAAGGAATTACAACACTTCCTCTGCATATAAAAAATATAGAGCAGAATAGCATTGAACAGATTTTAGAAAAATCGGAAAACACGGGCCTGTCCTCACCCGCATATATGTGGTTATGGCGTTGAAAGGGTTCATAAAAGATCACATGTACCTGACAAGACCAATTAAACTGTAAAACATGTGTACATGTAACCCATGACCACACACAATTTTTTATAAAGAGAAATAACCCAAGGTAAGTAGGGCTCCTTTCCCTTTACAACAACGTCACCCCTATTTGTATGAATAATAGCATGGGTAACCGTGCTATTCGGGATTAATAGAACTAATAGTCGGTGTGTAATTGGCCCCTTAAAAATGCATGGGAAAAATTGCTATTTAATTGAAATCGCACGGGGAAAGTGAAATAGCTCATAACTAAATGAAATATCACGGTAGTTAATTGAAATAGTATGGGTAAGTGCGCATGCCTTGGAAACATGCCTTGGAAATGTACAATGTCATTCTATAGCACACCAGTTCTACCCATATAAGACAAAACTTTTTCAACATATTAGGAAGAGCCATAGGTTGAAAACGAAGTTCCAGAGGAAGCTAATCCTGAAATACCGAGATAGTGGGAGAATGATGCAGTGTAGCTACAATTTAAAAATAAAACAAAAAAACTGGCCTACCATTAGCGAGTGATAGCATGGTTAACCTGTACTATTAGCACTACTAAAGTAATTGAAATAACACTTCCCTATTATTTTATTTGACTTGTGGTTTTACTCTAATCTGTTGAAAATATTTCATCAAATTAGGGTAGAACTTTAGCCCCACCCCCCCAAAAAAAGAAGTAGACTTCATCTAGAAAGTACTCAAACTGTATGTTTCTAAGCTTTGGCTGAAGTGTGTGTGCAGAAAATTAGGTTAGAAAAACAGATAATTATCTTCTTCAATCAAAGTGTAAAAAACCTGTGATATTGTCAAAATGGATTCAAATTATTAGTGAAATATTGAGATTTGACTGAAAGTGTCTCAAATAAGACTGTGGTGAATATGGGAATGAAAAGCCTGAGTGCATCAAGCAGCTAAGATTTTCAATGACAGAAACTGTCAGGAATTTGGCACTGTCATAAATGCGTGTAGATAGGTGAAATCACTTCCAACTAACATTATTTATGATAGGGGGAAAAGATTAATTACGTATTTTTAACAGCATTAATATCTTTGGCATATATATACATTCAACGAAATGTACTGGTGAGGATAATAAGAGTGCAGTATTCAGGGGCAGATGTACAGGGGCTGGGTGGCTTAAATAGTGTCACATGAGCCACCTTTGTTCAGAATCATTATTCTTTTTTCCATAGCTAATTAACTTCTTACAGTTAAGTGGAAAAGAATGGTGACTTTTGAAGTCTTTTAAGGTAATGGCAGACCAACTATTTACTATCAATGTCAAAGCAGACACCCTTTGGTGTCTTTTCAAGTGCTGTTTGCTTTTTGTTTATTTCATTCATTCATAAATTGAATATAAGCTATGAATAATTTTTTTTTTAGTCTTGACAAAAATAACTACATTCCTCATTATAGCTATCTGTGTCTTTCTCCTCATTTTAGAAGTTCATTCATCTAAGTTCTGAACACAAGTATAGCATGAATTAATGCAATCTTTTTAAGAATAAAACATTTTGTACAATCCAATATTATTCTCTGTACTTAAATCTGTGGCCTCATTTACGGAATCCTGAACTCTGGAGGTCCAGGGATGAAAGAGAGAATCCTGGCATAGCCTTTGACCTTAATTAGAGAATTCTCAAAAATTATGTGCTTCCCAGTTCAAATTTCTGCCTAGGCCGACTAAACTGACCATTTCTGCTAGAATTGGGAATCACCACTCTATAAAGTATAGGTTTTGACTAAGAGCAAATAAAAATATAAAAGTATAATTCATTCAAGAGTCAACAATATTACCATAAAATAATAACGATTCTTGTCTAAAACTTTTGCTATTATAATTATTTAAAACTTATATTCGCAGGACAACAAGATGACTTGTTATAGCAAAATAATGTTGTCTGAAATTTTTTACCCGAATTATCTGGTGCAATTCTAATCAATAATTTCAATATTTCAATTTTGCTTACCAATAGTACAAGCTAGACTATAAAACAAAAATTATTACAAGAACTGATTTTACTTTAAACTTAAACAAAGCACCCTGTGTCTTCACAGCAATTAAAGGTCATTAAAGGTATGTTTTAGTGATAATCGATTCCCCAGATTGTTTTTCTAATTAAACAATACTAAATAGTGTCATCCGTGTGTATTAAGATATTAATATGAAGACTACTTGGGTAGCATAAAAATAGTATGAATTTTTATTCTTTAATTCTGTAAAGTCAACTTGACGAAACTATTCACTATTCAGCAAAAAAAAGAGTATATTAGTCTGCATTGAGCTAACATGCTGACTATAAGACAATCTCAGAGTTGAGCTTCAGAAAGTATTCCTCTAGCAATATTAAAAAAATTGTAAACCTTCTCTTGCAAGCATCCTGATGTTCTTTCACTCTCTGTTTAAGCCTTCTAGTTGTTTCACCTATATACTTTACCACAGCTGCAGGGTAAGTATACTAAAGACTACAGACCTCTCAGTGGTAATGGGTATAGTATCTTTGACTTTACTAAGATGTGACCTTAGTGTCTTACCCGACTTAAACGCTTTTGTGATGTCAAAAGTCTCTAAACACACTCTGAATACTCTCACTCAATCCTGCTATGTATGGAATAGTAAGAATTACACCTTTCTCTTGCTCAGTATGTGTGTGATCTTTAGAAGGTAACTCTTTAGAGACTGCTCTAATTGTTGCGTTGTCATAACCATTACTTTGAATTTCTTTGTTTAGGTGTTTCTCTTCTACCTTCAAGTTTTCACTCATATTAGTAATGTTCCGAGCTCTCTGATACAACCATCTCAATATTCCTTATTATAATGAATAGGATGATGACTTAAGTGAAAGTATCTATCTGTGAGTGTAGGTTTTCTGCACACTGTGGAAGTAAGCATACAATTACACACTCTCTCTCTTCAATAACAATCCAGAAAATGTGGCTTACTATCGTCCTCTGATACCATGTTGAACTTTATAGAAGGTCTTATGGAGTTGAAATGGTCGAAAAAATCTTTTTCAGTTCCTTTCTAACTATGTATGAAAGAGATATGTAGATGACACTGTCTGCATAGTTAATAATTGAACTGAAAAACATTTATGGGACCATCTCTGTAAGACCTCTATCAAAGTCACCATGGAATCAAAGGAAGATAGTAAGCTACTGAATAGTACAATTTACTCATTTTTTTGTTGCTGAATTCTGAGCTTCAGAAAGTATTCCACTACCCATATCTAAAAAAATGGGAAAAAATACAACAGTGCACTCGTATAATGTTTTTGATTACAAGTAAATGAATATAAAAATGGAATGTTATATTAGACAATTGACTTATTATAATGATAAATTAGTAATGTCCAATCAGGAATTCTCAGCTCCGACGATAAAAGGGTTGAAACTCAACATTTTAAATATATTTACAGCTTTGTTAAATTCTATTAACACTTCAAATTTTTATTCGTTAAGTTATGAAAAAACTTGTGTTCAGAAACTTTCCTGTTCCAGTCTCACCTACATTATCAATATCATTCGTTAACTTCGCACTTATCCTTACTGAAGTACAATAATGTGTATAACTCTAATTCATTGAGCTGTACTATTAGCATTAACTTGTGTTATAAACATTAGGTGTGTCAATAGTGGACTTCAAACCCGATATCTATCCAAGTGGTAGTACAGTGATTTCTGTGCAAGATATTGGAGAACTACAAGCTTATTTCAGTAATACTAATGAAGTAGTGGCATGTAGGACAGACAGGAGACCTTGTTGCAGAACAGTACCTAATAGATTTGGTGACTGGACTTATTATAATGGCACAATAATTGGAACTCGTAGGAATAGTGGAATAGATTATTTCAGAAGTAGAGATGATAGTCAAATGATTTATCTCAGTCTCAGAAATTCTGCCATTAATCCACCTACTGGAGAATTCTGCTGTGTAATACCAGATTACTTGAATGTCATGCAAACAATGTGCATAAACTTAGGTAATTACCACATTTATTATTCAAGTTACTACTATATTTCTGATAATACAACCTCATAAGTGCATGTACATAACATTAAGCAATTATTTGGTCTATTCTCAGCAAACAAAGTAAAATTTAGACTAATTAGCTTGATTTTACCACAAGATAGACAGAAAGCTTAAGATAAGCAAACGAGTGCAATTACAAGTGTTTGTGTGTTGAAAGAATACTTCATTATAATTGTGAAGTTATAATCAGTTGATGAACAGCAAAAGTTGCCATTGGATATTTTGTGCAAGTTCTCATTAAAACATCTAAACACTTATTCTTGATTTGCCAAAGCTGTTATGCTATATATTAATGTATGAGTAATATTAATAGCTAGTAGTAATAGAGTATATTTACAGCAAAACTAATTTTCTTTGTTGATTTATTATGTGTAATGGTGTTTAGTATCTACTACTCTCAATATTGTCATAACTACATCTGGAACTGCTGCTCCGAGTGAAATGTACTCCTTAACATGCACACCATCAGTAGCTTCAGGAGAAACTGTCTCAAGGATTGCCTGGTTTAAAAATGATCAAGAGTTAAGGCATACAACAACAACAGAGACTTTTCTTACATTTACTATTACATCTCTGACTGCTGGAGATAGTGGAGATTACACCTGCAGAGTAGATGTGGGTAGTTTCAGTAAGATTCTCACAAAGTCATTGGAAATTTCTACAGGTAAGTTATATATTTTTAATAAACGTATCCTCTTAACAAAGACAATATTAATACAACTGCAATATTTATACAATATTACTTCTGAACAACACTTGAATAATGACCAAAAATCAGCCTAAAATGTTATTATGAATAGAAGTGGAAGAGGCTATTTATTTATTATGACTATAATAAATAAATTAAAAAAGTCCATTCATTCAGTCATTCATTCATTCATCAGAATAACTTTGCCAAGATTGTGATGCTGTTAAAAATTGACTGTACTAGGATGAACTTTAATTCATCCTCTGGCTAAATTCTGAGAATTTGTTGTAGTTCTTACTATTATCCTTCAAACATTGTTCTTTTAGTTAGTTGGTTTGCATTAGCTAATATTTTATTTTCTGCACACTGTAGAAGTAAGCATACAATTACACTCTCTCTCTTCACTAACAATCCAGAAAATGTGGCTTACTATCGTCCTCTGATACCATGTTGAATTTTATAGGTCTTACGGAGTTGAAATGGTCCAACAAGTGTTTTTCAGTTCCTTTCTTAACTGTGCATGAAGGAGATATGTAGATGACACTGTTTGCATAGTTAAAAAAGGAACTGAAAAACGTTAAACTCTGTAAGACCTCTATCAAAGTCACCATGGAATAAAAAGAAGATAGTAAGCTATGTGGGGAAACAACAACCAGAGTAGGCTGCCACCAGAGTGTATATACAACTCAACAGTTAATCTAGCTATTCAAAGCTTTACAGCAGCTCCCAAGACAGATTTCTCAATTCTGTTTAATTTTTGCTGTAATTAAGAATTCACTGAAAAGCATGAACATACACTGAGAGTTTACCTGCATTGCTCAGCCTTTATATAGAAGGGTCAAACAGCACAAGCATGACAGAATGACATGGCATAAAACAAGAGGTGTAAAGTAGAAGTATGGGAATGGAATGTTAGTGTACACTATTAGTGAATAGCTGATAATAGAAGTAACAGAATACAATATGAGTGTGCTGTGAGTGTCAATGTCATAACAGTGTCTTTGAGAGATGTGGTAATTATACCACAAGCTACTAAAGAGTACAATTTACTCTCTTTTTTGTTGCTGAATTCTGAGCTTCAGAAAGTATTCCAGAGCCATACGTATATTAAAAAAAATGTAAAAAAAAGTACACCAGTGCACTCTTTTAATTGTTTTTATTTCATGTAAATGAATATAAAAAATTGGATGGTTATATTAGATAATTGACTTATTAGAATGATAAATTAGTATGGTCCAATGCCATGAATTCTCAGCTCCAACGATAAAAGAGCTGAAACTCATCATTTTAAATATATAACACTTCAAATTTTCTGCACTAAGTTTAAAAATAACTTGTGTTTAGAAATTTTCCTGTTCCAATCTCACCTACATTATCCATATCATTCGTTAACTTCACACTTATCTTCAATAAAACATTGAAGTATAATAATGTGTATAACTCTAATTCATTGTGCTGTACTATTAGCATTAACTTGTGTTATTTACTTTAGGTGTGGCAATAGTGGACTTCAAACCTGATATATATCCAAGTGGCAGTAGAGTGATTTCTGTGCATGATATTGGAGAACTACAAACTGATTTCAGTAATACTAATGAAGTATTGGCATGTAGGACAGACAGGAGAATTTGCTGTAGTACACCACCTAATAGATTTGGTGACTGGACTTATAACAATGGAACAATAATTGGAAATCGTCCTAATAGTGGAATAGATTATTTCAGAAGTAGAGATGATAATCAAATGATTTATCTCAGTCTGAGAAGTTCTGCCACTAATCCACCTACTGGAGAATTCTGCTGTGTAACACCCAATTCCTTGAATGTCATGCAAAAAATATGCATAGACTTAGGTAAGTTACAAATGTTCTTATTCAAGTTATTGTATTGTACATTGAATTTCTGATAATACTACCTCATAAGTGCATGTACCTAACATTATCCAAATATTTTGTCTATTCTCAGCAAGCAAATTGAAATTTATATTAATAATAGATTGAGTTTACCCAAACATAGACAGAAAGCTTAAGAGAATAAGCGATGAACAAGTGCAATTGCCGTGTTAGTGTGGTGAAAGAATACTTTGTTTTATTAAGTTATATCAGTTGCTAATAGCAAAAATTTGCCATTGCTATGATATCAAATGAGATTATTTTGTGCAAAATCTCATTAAATTATCAAAATGCTTACTATTTTTTCGCCAAAGCTCTTATAGATTATATTAACTTTTAAGGAATATTAATAACTAGTAGTATTCGAATATTTTTACAGAAAAACTGATGTGCTTTGTTGATACCATTCTGTGTACTGGTGTTTAGTATCTACTACTCTTAATGTTGACATAACTACATCTGGAACTGCTGCCCTTAGTGAAATGTACTCCTTTACATGCACACCATCAGTATCATCTGGAGACACTGTCTCAAGGATTGCCTGGTTTAAAAATGATCAAGAATTAAGTCGTACAACAACAGAGTCTTTCCTTACATATACTATTACATCTATGACTACTGGAGATAGTGGAGATTACACCTGCAGAGTAGATGTGGGCAGTTTCAGCAAAATTCTCATGGAGTCCTTGGAAGTTTCTACAGGTAAGTTATATATATATTTTTTTGATGTATCCCCTCAACAACTGCAATATTAATACATTACGTCTCAACAACAATTGAATAATGACTAATACACAATAACAATATTAGTGTGAAGGGAAGTGGAAGGCACTACTTTAGTTAATAATTTTCTTTCACTAGAGTCCTTGTGAAATTTGCTTATCAGAGTCATGCTTCATGACACGTGTGAATAGAAACAATCAAAATGTCATGGACAATAGTGTGGATGTTTCAATGCTCTAATAAGAGTAAAGCTATTATCAAGTTCTGACCCTTCATAAAAACTAGATTGAAGCCTCAAATGCCATTCTTGTTAACATACAAGTGTTGTACTTGAGGACTAATGGTGAGCGAATCTTGCACAAGTAATACAAACAATGAGGAAAAACATTTCAATAACATATCATTCAGTCCATTTCTAAAGTTAGCACATAGCTAGCCGTTGTGACCACTTTATATTTTAGCTAACAAATAAAAAAACTAGCTTCTTACCTCAATTTCCTCAGTTCTGGTATCATCTGTAGTCTCTAATATATGTCATTCTGAATACCTGAATTGCTAGTAGCTTATGATTACTAGAGCTAAGTACATCACATGACATTCAGATTTATACGAATTTAAAGGCATAAACAATTCAATTTCCTAGGATGATACCGGATTGCAAACTCAAAGATTCTGTTTAGTGGAGGTGGTATAGGAAGGATTAGACTACAAAGCAAACAAAAAAAACACAAAGCAGCAAACACAAAAGTGTTAGGGTCAAAGTACAAAATGACATGCATACGTCCGAATATATGATAAACAGACAAATATTCCTGATTTTCAATTGTGTTACCCCTGATAGTGTCTTGCTCGCTTTGCTCACTCGCCAATCTACAAATGATCAATCATGTGGTATAGAATTATTTGTTATAGGAAAACCACCTTGTAAGAATAAGTTTGCTCTTTTGCATTTCTAAATGTTACTATAATGTTACTCTATAGACAATTCAATTATTACATTGGACATACATCAATCATGTAATATTCTAATATCTCCATTCCACAATTGGCCATTGTATAATGGATCATGAGCAATGTAATACATGTACACTGTATACTTTCAATGACTCAGTCATTCTCGGCTGAAATAATTATAATAATAGCAAGTTTTCTCGTTCTAACAGCCAATAATATTGTTAATTAAAACTTAACCTAAGTACAATTATCAAGTTAAGTTTTAACTAAAAGTATTATTGGCTTTTAAAACGAGAAAATTCGCTATTAATACTCTGTATAAATAGTTATAAAATAAATCCTAATTGAATCAACTTGTGCTGATTAGAATTTCACCCTCAACTACAAAAAAATTTTAAACAAGAAGTTTTGAACGCTTTTTAACTAACACTACAACTACTACTACTATTACTGATCTACAAGAAAACAATATATATCAGTTTAGACTGACAGCCACTAATATTGCTGATACCTGTACACCTGATGCAGTATATGAATACACTATGCCATCAGCCTGTAAGAATGACTGTTATTACTATTATGTCAGTAATCAGTTGTTCTATTATTCTTGTAGTACCTTCAGAAGCTCCATCCCAACTACTGCTACAGCATCGTGGTCCCACTACTTTCACAGCTACATGGGAACGTGAATCTTGTCTCTCACGAAATGGACCAATTCGATATTATTCAGTTAGATACTATGAGACAGGATCTACTTCAATACCACAAACAACAAATGTAGATATTGATAGCAGAACATTCATAGCCAACTCACTAACTCCTGCCACATCCTATACATTTGAAGTGGCATTCACTAACTCTATCGGAAATGGCCCTTTTTCTACTTTGACAATAACAACCTTAGGTTATAACTGTAAGTCATTATTAAGATATTATATTATGTAAACATGTATAAAACATGAATTATAAGTATTACATGAGGCTGTACTACTATGGTCAGATTATATTACCTTGTCTTTAATCGACTATATGAATTTATATTTGTTATATTCTCTTGTACTATCTGATTATTCTGTACAGATGTTAGTCCTTCTATGCCCACAAATTTCAGGCATTCTTCAGTTTCAAGTACAAAAGTAGTATTAACATGGGCATCACCTTCTCCAGTTGTTATAAATATGTATATTAGCAACTATACAAGAGTTGGAGGTTGTACTGAAGCTCCTTCAGGCACTAACAGTACCTCAATGACTACTATAATGATATCAGGCTTGGAAGAGAATATAGAATATGAATTCACCTTAACAGCAATAAATTATGAGGGTACATCTTCACCTGCCACATATACTATTACTACTCTATCTGCTGGTAAGATCCTTATTGTTCATTCTTACTATTTAATCATACTTGTATGTATTAGCTCCAAGGGAAGCTCCACAGTTAATGTTAGAGTCGTTTAATGCCACTAGTTTCACAGTCTCATGGACTAAAGAATCTTGTCTCTCACGTAATGGACCAGGCAGATATTATACAGTTAGTTATCATGTGACTGAAACTACACAAGTAGTGGAAACAACTACTGTGGACATTAATAACACAACATTTATTGCTGTTTCTCTAAATCCAGTGACTTCCTACACCATTCATGTAGCATATATAAATACAATAGGATCTGGTCCAAATAATAATTTGACTTTTTCAACTCTGGGATTTGCTTGTAAGTGAGGCAGTAATATTTAGTCTTAGAATTAGAAATGTTATTATAGTATTTATTTCATTAATTATACACTGTATTTCTAACTGGCTTTTGTGTTATTGTAGTAGTCAGAAAATTGCTGACTGGGTTATAATACTTGCATGTGTGTTAGTACTTATGACTGCATATAAAAATATTTTATGTAAATTTCAGATCATGTATATTTAAATCAAACAGCTTTTATGAACAATAGTGTTATAAATTTAACAGCTATTGGTGCCACTAACACTTTTCTCGTCTGTTACACTGACTTAGTTGATTGCTGCAGAAGTATTGACAATTCCGAGAATAGATCATTTGGAAGTTTTGAACTTCCAGATGGGTCAGCAGTTAACAGTAACATCAATGCTAATTCTAGTATTTATTCTAGCAGCAGAAGTAAGCAAGCAGTAGTACTACATCGTGAAAGTAATGCACTCGGACCTTCTGGAATATACACTTGTAATATTCCTGATGTACATGGTACAAACCGGAAAATATATTTCTGAATTTATGACCATTACAAAGGTATGTACAAAAACTGTTTATAAGTTTTAATTAGGACAATGTATTCCATCTTAATTTAAAAAAAATTTAATAGCTTTGATATAGTTTTTTAGACTGAGAATTGATATATTTTTTCTCTTGTTCTTCAACTGTAGGAAAAACTGAATACATAAACAATTAGAACCAATAGAGTTATTGTTTTAAGTTTGAAACACAAGCTCATTAGTGAAATGTCTTTTGTAGCTTTCTAGATTAAGATAACATGATTACATTAGCAAATAAAAATTTGAAATTTGGACTTAATTATTACTACAGCTTAACATTTTTGCCAGATTGCTGCTCACCAGATATGACGTTGTTTTGCTATTTTTATCGTGAATATTGTATAACAGGCTCATTAAAATTACATGCTATCTCATACAACATCACAACTGGTATTTTGACTGGTATATCAACTGGAGGTCCTGTCACTAATCTAACTTGGAATAAAAGAGGAGAATCTTACTCACAGAGTAAAATAATAGTGGATACTGTCAGTGCCACTTACCATAACCTTCTATACATATCTAGTAATACACTATCAGATTACACTGGGATCTTCAGCTGCACTGTTAGTAATAGCAGAGGCAGTGCATTTCAGGCAGTTGAATTTAAATGTAAGTATATTGTATGCCTATTTTATATACATTACTATTATTTTGCTCATTACTCAATTTTAGCAGTTGGACTGAAGGGAAATAAATCTATTTATGGAGTAGGATCACAAGCTAGTGTAATATGTTATACAAATTTAACAGTGGTCTCTATGCGATGGTTAGTACAGTCTTCAAAAGTTTCATTTTCAATTAATCAGACTAGAATTAATGAGATACAATTAAAAGTATCCGATGGAATTTCTAAAGACACTCATAGCACAAAGTTTACTTGTGAAGTTATCAATCGATTGCCCACTGGCACTACAGAGACTAGTACTGCAGTGTTCATTATTGAAACATTAAATACTGGTATGATAATAATAAGTTAATAACTGCATAGATTGTTGGAGTTCAAGGGTGAAGTTTAGTTATTATTAATAATTGTTTATCCAATTTAATTTACATCTCATGAATAACTTTAGCACTTCATATTTATGCCCAGTTATGGTAGCCTGCCAGCATGCTCTGTTTATTCTTTTTTCTTAATTACTTAACTTCCACCTAGTTCATGTCAATAAACGTGATGTTCAACCAGTCATTTTTCAGTGTGTATTGGTGTCTTTCATCGTTACAGTTAACATTATATTTAAATAACGATCAACTAACTCCGTATACGGTGCCCATATCTTATCAGGAGGCATTCAGGAAAGAATTACAGAGTTTGTTAGACTTGGACATTATCGAGCCTTCCTCTTCCTCATGGTCCAGCTCACCATTACCTGTGAGGAAGAAGAAATATATCCCGTATTGTGGTTGACTTTCGTAAGCTAAATGCTATTACAGAACCGGAACCTTTCATGATGCCCACAGTTGATCATGTGATTGCCCAGTTAGGCGCTGCTAAGTTCCTTTCTAAGCTGGACCTGCTGAAGGGGTTCCATCAGGTCCCCCTGACGGAGGAATCGAAGCCGTTCACTGCATTCTCGTGTGTGCTTGGTAAATTTCACTATCGTGTCATGCCATTTGGTCTTAGGAATGCTCCGGCAACTTTTCAATTGTTGATGCAGCGTGTGCTATTAGGACTTGAATCATTTTGCCTGGCTTACATAGATGATATCATTATTTATTCCATCACATTTCACGATCATATTGGTCACATTCACAGTGTTCTTGAGAGATTGGCAGGTGCTAACCTGACGGTGAAGAAGTCTAAATGCAATTGGATTTTTAGCTCATTTGAATTCTTGGGTTTTCGAGTTGGCGTTGGTTCTTTATCCATTCCATCTGCTCGTGTTTCTAAGTTGAAATCATTCCTCAGGCCCACCACTAAATCTCAACTCCGTTCCTTCTTGGGTTTGTGCAATTTTTATGCTCGTTTTGTACCTCATTTTTCATCTCTTATGTGTCCACTTTATGATCTGTTAAAACGAACGACCCCAGACAAATTACCCTGGAGTGACGACCATGACGTTGCATTTCGATCTGCAATCATGGCCATTGTCAACCATTCATCTTTAGTAATTCCTAGTGTTACGGAGGCACGGTGTGTGTTCTCCGATGCCTCTACCAGGGGTGTCGGAGGTTGTTTATGTGTTTGCAGGGATGATCAGTGGATGCCTTGTGCCTTTTTCTCCCGTCGTTTGTTGCCTCGTGAGACCAAATTCTCGGCCACCGAGTTGGAGGCCCTTGCTCTACTTGAAACGGTGGAACATTTCAAGATGTACTTGGCAGGTCACGATTTCGTAGCATATACAGATCACCAGGCGCTGCTGGGGGTTCTGGAGGGAGTCCCATCTTCCACGAAACTCACTCGCTGGAAGCTGAAGCTCGCGGAGTACGCCATGGATGTAAGATACATCAAGGGTATCAATAATCCAATTGCAGATGCCATGTCCAGGCAGGGATGGCCTGTGACTAAGGATGATGCTTCTTCAGTATAAACATTTCAGTGAACTTTATGAACTTTGTTGTTTCCTGGTCGTCCCATTCTCTCAGTTTTTCTCTATGTACTCCCACCTTTTCGAAGGGGGGGAAGTGTGGTAGAATGGCCCAGCCACTCCCCCACACTACTTCAACACCCACTCATATTATCACTCAGTTTATTATTAGCATGCATCAGTTGTTTGTTTGTACTTATTCCCACGCACTGGTCATTCACTCAGAACAAGTCATTCCCACGTACTGGTCATACACTCAGAACAAGTCATTCCCATGTACGTCATTCACTTAGAACAATTCATTCCCACGCATCACCCTCATACATCACATATTTATGTCTCTCCATGCATTGGGCATGCTCAGGAGGGTTCTCTATATATTGGCCTTCCTGTGCTTGCTTCTGTTGAGTTGTACTATCTTGCCTTAACCAACATTCATTTTTGATAGGATTAAACCTCTGTCAACTTGGGTTTGGGAGCCTTAATAAGCTTTGGCCTTGCAACTCTGGTGGCAGCGTACCTGTGCCCCTTTCTTTGCTATCTTAGCCGCCAGCCTTGCTACCACAGATATCATGTGATTTTGTGTGCTTAAACCAAAATTTACATTAACTATTACTTAACCATGGTAAATTAGTTATGGTACTAATATTTATTTATACAGAATAGGTATGTAAAGCACATAATTATTTTTTTAACTGACATTAAATTTTACTGATATTATGGCAAGAAATAGACAATTCTAAATCAACTAATAAATCTAATAATAAATTATAATTTCAATAATATTGTGCAAAACTATTTATTTAGAGAAATCATTAAACATTTTACTGCAATTATATATTCAGCATGACGAGTTAGTTATTCAGTTCATCATGTATCACCACATTAGATATGACAAATTCAGTTCAGTTGGAGAGGATTTATCTTAAAAATAATTGCAGTAATATATGAATTCATATTTCACATTATTATAGATGTGGTGACCACAGTAGAGTCAAAGATGGAAGGCAATCTCAATGCCATTATTATTTCACCAATAGTTTGTGTTTTCTTCAGTTTAATCATTTTCTCTTGTTTTATATTTTATATTCTATACAAAGTAAAAAAATCAAGGTAAGTAACTTCGTAGTAGAGCGCTTGTGCATGAAGTAAGCGGTCATGGGTTCAATTCACAGTGGTGACCAAGTATTTTTATTTCTCTATTGTTTAAACTGTCAAAGATATAGAATACATCTAATGAGTAAAAAAGGATGAGAAGAAATTGTAAACTTCAGATTAATAAATTGTTTATGGTTTCTGTCTTGTGTCATATTTTATATTTTCCACAAGGTGAAAAGATATAAGTTAGTAACTACATTGTACTTTATCGTTCAAATAATCAAGAAAATTATATAATTTTTTTTGGTTTATGTATGATTGTTACAATTTATTCTTAAATTTCTTCAGGAAATTCTCAAAGAATCATAACAGTGTAGCCATAGATATTTCAAACAGTGATTATGAAGAGATCCAAGATGACAAAAATGAAACAAATTTAAAGAAACGTGACTCAAAAAACATCTATGAAGAAATTACTTTGAGGGATCTGGTGCCTTTACCAAAGAATTGTTAGTTTATCATGTTGTTAGACTATGAAGTTTATAGAGATTTGGCTGTTGCATTAATTTTCCTTTAATTTTTTGTAGCATCAGTTATGTTTGTTGACCAATGAACAAATGTATACAATGTGTGTGATGTTAAATATATTGACTTTTAGTTATAGTCCACTTGGTATAATATTTTATGAAGTTATGTTTGTTGAGCTGAGTGTACAAAAGATTCAACTTGTATTTTATATAACAGAGCTAATGACCAAGTATTGTCAATAAGTTTATTACAAACACATGATAATGTACTTAATATTCTTCAGTATTGCAGCTGTGGACAACATTGCTCAACAGTGTGTGTAATGTGAAAGATATTGACTTTTACTTATAGCCCACCAAAATATAATGTTATAAAGTTATGTTTGTTGAGCTGAGTGTAGACAAGATTCAACTTGTATTTAATTTACATAGCTAATGACCAAGTATTGTCAATAAGTTTATTACAAACACATGATAAAGTAATACTTAAAAATTTTCAGTTTTGCAGCTGTGGACAACATTTCTCAACAGTTGATACATGCACAAGTCACATGTTTTCAATGAAAAAGATAAACAATACAAAAATGCACAAGACAGACAAGACAAGTACCAGCTTCTACAACACTGTGTTTGAGTAAATTGTACTAATTCCACATCGAAATGATTACCAAAGCTAGATTTTGAGTAAAGTTTATATTTTCTACCTTTAATGTTTCTACAAACCATAGAAAACTAATAATATGACTTAATACACACACATATATTCTTTTCTCTCACTTTGAGTAGTCATTATACATTTTCCAGTTCTTGAATTGCTGATATGCACATAGAAGTAGTACAAATTTTATCTATACCTGTGCATGTGGTTTCAGTATGTTTTGTATCCATAATTATAATGATCTGGATGAATTGTGCTTGAATTTTTGGAGGCTCTAAAGTAGCTATAGTTTATACTAGGAATGACTTGAAGATTTTGTAGAGCAGCAGAAAAGGAAAGTGAAAATTTTGGATTTAACCCATTAGTATTCGGTATAATTTGCTGTACCATAAATGTTCACTGAAAAAAGCAGTAAATACACGCTTTCACCTAAGTTTGTAAGGATTAATAGTATTCAATGAACATGAAAAAACAAATAGTTTATACTAATATAAACATGATTTTATAAGAACATATCTTTCAACAATTCTATGCTTGAATGTTATTATGGTTCTGACAACACCTGGTACAGGATGATTGTTTTTGTCTATTATAGTATTTTGGTCCACATCATCATGCCCCCTCAGAATCTCTAGCATCAGTGGCATATGTAGGGGTGGGTTCATGTGGTTACTGGTAGCCCCCTTTCAAATGATTAATATTCATCTCATTGTAAAGCTTAGGGCTAATGTAATTCATGGTGGCCTCCTTTTACTGAAAAAAGATCAAATATTTTTTTTAAGCTTTTTTTTATTTTGATGGATCATAAAAGAATATATATAGTCATGTTATTAGTACTGTTCCATAATCACACTGTTATACTGACATGACGTCTTTATTAAATTCAGATTGAACCATTCTCAATTAAAGGGGTCTAAAAAAGCAAAACTAAGATGTAAAGAAATCTCACTTGTGACTGGGGAATCAAACCCAGGACCCCTAGCTTTAGCTACCACTACTCTTTTACAAAATGATAATTGCAATTAATGAGACATGTAATAGAAATTAAACAATGTACAAAGCTTTATGCATTTGGTAAGATTAAGGATTAAAAATATTACAACTAGGGTTATTGAGGCATTACAACGTTATTCCTAAGAAATAGATGGTTATTTTGATATACTCCCACCTACTAGAGTGTTAGTGGCACAAACAGACACCCTGCAATTATGAGTACACTTACATTCTGCAGCATACCAAAGGACATATCAGTGATTGTATTTACGGTTTAGTTTCCTCATCCATAAGTCTATCTGCTCATAACGATCACACATACAATTCCATTGTGAGGTCATTCTCTCTAAAAGTGATCCTCTGACCAGCCACTCTTTCTTCATATAAATGTGGTTTTAACATTTACTTATGTGCACAAACTCACAGGGAACCAAATGTATTATCTCTGTGTGGTTGCTGCAATTTGTACACAGAACTGCTAGTGCAGCAGAAGTTTCCAAAGCTTGAGTAGAATATCTTGGTTAGAGAAGGCTAGATATTAGATCACCCTGTATTTCCTTATCTTGTGTATGAACTTCAGTCTGAGTACTAGATAACAGGATCACATAGCTAGAGATATGGTGAATCTTTATTATTTCTTATAATTTTACCTTGAATCATGGCATTCTCCTCCTCTCTTTTAGAAGCAACTTGAATTGCCACAGCTGTGTGTTTTTTGAAATGATATCTACTATATTATTGTACTTGCATTGCCACTACTCTTTGTGGTAGAATTCAGTTCACTTGGAGAGGCTTCTGAGGTGATTGTTGATTAATAAATACAACACAAAGGCTACAAAATACTATTGATTATGCAAGGTTTGCATATAATTATAATTAATTTATTGTTATATTATAATTGCTTTGAACAATCAGAAGGTGATGGGGGTCTACCAGAAAATAGTGGATGAATAGCATTTGGTTTGATATTTTGCTGCATTGCTTTGGACAGAATAGGCATGGATTCACAGTTGCTCATGTAAAGTGGTCATAGAATGCTCATGGGGCCATCTCACTTATTCCTTCTTACTGCACTAGCAAATCCAATGTTGCCCTAATTGTTTGACAAAGACTTCACAATTGTTTCAAGAAGAGAGTAGCTATGAACGTTTTGGTTGAAACAGAGTTGCGTAAGGCATTGAAAAATACTGGAACTGTGAACGCTTTACCTAACTTACGTAATTAGAAGCGCGGGTGAAAATAGATGTCTCACGTACCCCATAAACAGATAAATAAACTAGTGGTGCGCTCGAAAGCGCAAATGCATGGCGAGCGAGCAGACTCTTTTTACAGAAAAATAGGACAGAAATTACATCTAACTGATTAGAAATGAAGAGTTAACAATAACAGAATTACCTGAATAAACTTAGAAAGCATTGGCAAAGAAGCGCAGCTTGGCAAAGAAGAGCAGCTTGACAAAGACTTCACAATTGTTTCACGAAAAGAGTAGCTATAAACTGTTTGGTTGAAACAAAGTTGCGTAAGGCAGTGCAGCAGGATTCTCCGGGCTCGTTAATTGAAAAATACTGGAACTGTGAACGCTTTACCTAACTTACGTAATTAGAAGCGCGGGCAAATATTTTTGACGTACGCATACATACCTATATAATATACTAGTGATGTGCTTGAGCACAAATGGCGAGCGAGCCTAAAGACTATACTATTGATTTTGACTTCTAACACTGAAATAAGGTCCAGTTTTTTTTAATTTAGCATACAGGGTAAAGGGATTTCAGTGCCATAGTAACAACTCTCTGCAACTGCTTGGAAGGAAAAAAACAACAACAAAACAATACACATTATTTAAAAGTTTTCTTTGTGATATTCTTTAGCTAAGTAGTGGTTGTAACACACAATGCTTTGACACAACTGGACATGCACCTACACAGACTTACCTTCGCAGTAGTATAGTGGACAATGTATTTTCAAGTAAATACTGTTGCCCACGGCTTATAACCATGACAAATAGCACATTGACTTACCACAGCCACTAACTCGAATAGAAATGGAAGTCCCTTAAGTTTTCAAGTTTTAACTGCACCCGCAAAAGAATTCAAAACGTTAAACAATTAAATTTCTAGGGTAATACGGGTACTGATCGATAAACCAGAGGATTCTGTTTAGTGCAATTTGGGACGGGGTCGACAACTAAACTAACACAAAAACGCGAGGGTCAAAGTACAAAATGACATACGTACGTCCATACATATATCTAAACTAGTGGTGTGCTTGAGCACAAATGGCGAGCGAGCCTGATAGTTAGGTAACATAAAATGTTACTATGTTTTAGCTTACTTCATGCCAACACTATAATAGCAGTTATGACATTTGATTTCAGCAAACAAATACAAAGTCACTCTCTTACCTTATTAATGGTAACTTTTGTAGTATCAAACATCAACCATTCTGATAATCTCAATCAACAGTAACTCTTGAACAAGCTCTCAGCTACGATAAAACATAAACCAGTGTTATTATTTGTAATTTTAGCCAAGAAATATGGAATTACTAATTACATCATTCTTGAGTATTGATAACTTCTGTAGTATCAAATTGAAGTTACTTTGACCATCTGAATTACCTTGAATTCTTGACAACAAGCTCTCACCTACAAAAACAAAAGACAATCAATTTTAGCACACAAATACAAACTTACTTTCTTACTTCATTTTCTTGAGCAGTGGTAACTTTTGTAGTACCAAATTTGAGCCAATCTGACTATTTGAATTTACCAGTCACTGTTGACTAGCTCTTAGCTACAAAAAAGAAAGGCCAGAGTTAATTTTGCATATTTAGCTAACAAATATGGAATTGCGTACTTATCTCAGCTTAGTAGCTTCCATAGCATTAATACTACGGCATTCTGACTACCAACGGCTCTTGACAACGAACAACCGGCACTCTCGTATCCCCCCATAAAACGGCGAAGTTTTGAAATTTAATCTGGAAAAGGGTCTTCAATGCCATAGTAACCTGTCGAATCGACTTTTTGTGTCTTGAAAACAAGCGTTCTAGCAGGAATTTTCTCATACTTTGGAGCTTAAGTATAAAGTAAGGTTTGCTTAATGCTGTAGTTTCAGAATAAACTGGAGTCAAGCCTAAATAGCCGTGTTTTTAGAAGAAAAACGTTCCCCGCGCGCGCGTTTAAAGAGCATACGTACCATCCATACATACATACATATATATAACATATACCCGATTTTGCATTATCCACCCCTAATACTGTCTCGCTCGCTACGCTCGCTCGCCAATAAATAAACAAACATCCCCGATTTTCGATTGTGTTACCCCTGTAAGTGTCTCGCTCGCTACGCTCGCTTGCCAATAATATCTGAAATCTCAATTGAACACGACTGAGAGTCAGATTCGCTCGCTTCGCTCGCTCGCTGAACTAGTGGTGTGCTTGAGCACAAATGGCGAGCGAGCCTGATGTTAGGTAACATAAAACTAAGTATTGTTACTATGTTTTAGCTTAGTTCATGCAAACACTATAATAGCAGTTATGACCTTTTATTTCAGCAAACAAATACAAAATCACTCTCTTACCTGATTAATGGTAACTTTTGTAGTATCAAACATCAACCGTTACCCGTGCTATTACTCATACAAACAGTACGTATAATAGCAGATGACAATAACTACTAGCTTCTCGATGTGATTTGAGATTGCGCGCAAAAAATGAGTAAAGCTTGGTACGTACAGTTATTATACCTGAGCGCGCATGCGCGAGAGGGTTATAGTAGTTATCCTGTCTGTTTGTCTGTTGCGCTCCTATTTTGGAGATTACTGACAATTAACTATTGATTTAGATATGAACTTACTCATAATACCTTTTATTGTGCTACTTTTTTATTTCGGGCTGATTCTTGAGAAATCGCAAAGCATCAGCTCCGCGCAGGTATCAAATTTTGTGGGTAAATAATTTCTTGCAGCCAGCTATGTAGTTTGCTTCATGCACTGGGAAGTTAACTGAGTTGAAAAAAGGAAAGTTAGTGGAGTTGAAAGTAGTGAAGTTTCGCGAAGAAAAAGTACGTATACAGGTGAGTGTTTCTAGTTAGTTTAGATACTTCTCTTATGAAGACAGCGTATCCATGTACCATTTTCATTGCTCGAGCAATATTAACGCCTCAATAAAATAGCTAACAGATTCCTCTTTCTTTTGGAAGGAGATTATATTTCAATAGCGCTGAGAGTTCGCACCTTTTTGTGCTTCATTTGGAAAGGGATCGCTTTCTTGCACCTGCTGTCTGTCAGTGAAGGGGTGTGGTACGCCCGTTTTCTGTCTTCCTTTGGTACGTAGCAATATATATACTTGAAGTTAATGCTCTCGTTCTAAAAGCTTGCTGAAAAATGTCACATAAAAGGCATTTTTTATTGTTGTTATTAATTCAAGTGCTTCTTCATGGCTATGCAAATTGTCAAAGTAAGTTGACTAGCTAGCTTAATGTATGTTGTCGTTAGTTGTAAGGCCTAGTTCGGCCACAAATGATATCTATAATATGAATACAGAGCAGCACAAGTAATTGTGCTGAAGAGCACACACAATATGCAATAGATTTATCAACTTACCAAAGCCAATGTAGAGTAATAATATTATAACACAGCACAAAAAGAAAACCAATTGTAAACTGCTACAACAAAGGTCTGAAGTTAGTAATTTGAACGAAGAACACTAATCTCATGTAATTACTTGTTTCCCATTTAGACCACAGGATAAATATCCTGTTTCTCATCCCTCTTACTCATACAATTTCACCACAAACCTCACTTACAATATAATAAAGTTTATATCAGCATTTTTCACATTGTATTTGGCTTTTTGGACTTGAAAAAAACATGGACTCATTGGTATGGGGAAAAGGATGAAAATATTAAAATAACACTGAAGTATGTTTTCTTGATAAAAGGAACATTTTCCAAGAGTATACTTATAATTTCTTCGCAAAATTAAAGTATTTAACTGCATAACAAACTAGCTAAATGTCAAATACCGTGCTTTATGACTGCACACCCAACTGGAAAGAGAATATTCTGTGACTCGTGTCTATTTGTTTTCACAGCTATGAGTTGTAAATGCACATTGAACTTTATGGATACGAAACAAGAAATTTCCCTGCTGTGGCCTTAGCTTTTAAAGAAACAATAATGTCTCAGCATTGATGCATTTATTTTACTTAAAGATAAAAGGGAAATAATATTATGTGTTCTGATAAATTATTAGAAAAATACTTTAGATGGCTATTGAAGTCTAAGCTTATCAGTTCTAAAAGAAAAAAGTATTTCAGTTTAGACTACCCACTTAAACTAAACTATTTATATTATAAAGAGTCATGGTGTCACTGTGAAACTTTACACTAGCACCAAACATGACATGAAATATGAAAAAAAAAATTGCTTGTTCAAAATTTTAGCTTATTTTGTCACTGATATTTTCCTATTAGTGATAACATGACTTATTTCTTTCAATTATACATAACCCTTTAGCATCAGAAAACGGTCAAATCGATCATGTGATAGTACAGGCAATGCAAAAACCCACATAACATGTTTAATCTTAGTTTTGAATCAAAATTATCTAAATATTTGAATGCTGCTGCTTGAGTTGTGCATTGCTTTTATTTTTTTGTGGTTGAGTTGAAGTTATTGCTGAAGCAAATACATTTAATTATAACATGAGTGATGTTATAGATTTGTTCACTCTATAGTCAAAGATGAAGCAAAATTTTCTGGAATACAACTTAGTTAGATGCCGAGTTTAATAAATCTACCTTAAAGTGTTCAGCATACAAATGCCAGAGAGACAGTTTAAAGATGATGGGTAATTTTTTTTAATTGATCAGCATTATTGTGTTTCCATGAAAACCTGTGGTTTTCTTAATACAGTTTGAAAGTAAAATTAAATAACTTTCTCATGATAAATACATTATGTATGACAAAACTTAATCTTTTGTGAGTAATTTGAGATTTTAGTCAATAGTTCAAAAAAATCTACAATTTTGTCACCATAATTTACCCCTTAAAAAGTTATCTCATTGGAAAAAAATGTTGTAAAAATACGATCATTTGAAAGCACTCACTATGAACTGTTATTTTTATCCTAATGTTATCTCATTAATAATTCTGACATTAATTAGGTTTATCATTCAGTATTGGATCCACAATGCTCAGTGAAGGAGATATTGTTAACATAGCTGACATTGGAGAATTTAATTCTAATCGTTCTAATCCTGGTAATGCTTTAGTTTGCAACACAGCTAATGTCAACATGCGCTGCTGTAGAGGTGGAGATTCTAGTAGTGGTCAACCCATTGGAAACTGGTATTTCCCTAATGGTAGTCGTGTGCCTTATTTAAGGAATATCTCATCACCAATGAACACTCTATACACTGTTGTTTATACTCATCAAGTTCGTCTTGTTAGAGAAGGTTCTCCAAATGTACTACTAGGAAACTATACTTGCAGAGTACCAACTAATAATCGTACGGAAATCAGGGGAAATATTACATTAATATATAGTAAGACTGTATGACAATTTACAAGAAACACTAAAAGGAAATGTCCACCTTTTGTTGTTGTGTTTGTCATTAATTGGAATCAGAATACAATGGGCGTACTCAAATAAGTCATATCAACTAGTGTTGTACTTTAACGCAATTAGTGATAGACTGAAATACCATAAAGTTATAATATTATAAGTAGTCTTATGTACTTTAGAATTGAACATCATTAAATTTACTTTCACATTATATATACAAGTATTTAATTGTAAAATAACCTTAACAAATTGGAGCTTAGCTCCTCATAAAAAGAAATAAACTGCACATAGATGATTTTATTAGCATGTTGTTTATTATTTATTATTCCAATTGTGCTGTGTTAGGTAATAATTGAAAACAGGACTATAATATCTCTGTATTGTAATTTTCTAATGTTTCATCTCCCACGTCACATGCTAAACATATTGAACTTTATCATGTAATGTTAATAAAATAAACGTAAAAATGAAAAAATTAAGGGATTTAGAGTTGCTTAAACTATTATTGGATCTATGAAAGTCATTGCTCGAATTAAGTTAATACAAGTCCAGTAGCAAACAGTTTCAATCACAGTGTCACCACAATTAAGACTGGAATATCTATGGCAAATAGAAAATGGTCATTTATAGACATTGTCCCACTTGTGTCTACCAGTATAAGTACAATTTCTGTGACAGTGATTGTGTAATTTTCGTTATCATGATGTGTTATTTTTATTTTCACTAATATAAATGAAACATAAATTGGGATGTGTGTTTGACAAGTGTGAACAAAACCGGCCACAATGTACTAGATTAAACTGTATATTTTCCAATGTGCTAATATTAGTGGATCCTTAAAAGTTGCTATTACACATATCAATTAATAGTCAGTCATGTGTTATAAATAATATATGTTATAGAAATACCTTTGTTAAAATAATTTTTTTTGTTAGTTTGTTTTAATTCTAAATGTTAAAATTATATTAAACAATATGTAAATTCAATTATTAGATTGACACATATTAACCAAGTAGTGTTCTAGTCCCAAAAGTAACCAAGATGAGCAACATTAAATTTCATATAATCATTTCAGAAATGAGTGAGTTATTTTATAATTGAATCATTGAGTTTAATGTAATTAGCTAAAAGGAAAAATCTACGATATAGCTCAAACTTAGATCAAGTTTCTTTGCACTGCAATCAACTATGTGATAGTTCGATAATTGATGATTTATTTATTACATCTTTAGGTACACCTGATGACACTCAAGCAGTAACAATTGGCATTATTGTAACAGTCATAGTCGTTATATTGATTGGATCAATTATTGTAATTGGAGTTCTACTTTCAATTAGGTACTTAATTATATGTTTTTAGTAATGTAAGTATTGATAATAGTGTATTAGGAGTCGACGAAAAATCTTTTCTCCCAACAACGATGTAATATTGCATTCTAAAGAAGAACATAGACCACTAGATATGAAATTAACATCAAAAAGTGTTCAGAAGATTAGCATTCAGCTAGACACAAACTCAGAACAGTGTGTGGAGCAGACTGACGAGAATACAACATTTATAGGTATGTACAAGCATATGAATTGAAAATAATACATTATTTCAATATGCTCTAGTTCAAGATTGCTTAAAACAAGTCCCACTAGATGAGTTTAGTGCTCACTTTGCACGGATGCATTCTGACCGAGACAAGTTGTTTGAAATGGAGTATAAAGTGAGAAAGCTATGACTTATTGTAACTGATATGATTGTAAATGTAAATTAGTCTATAGACAAAGCACCACAAGTTGAATTCAGTACTGCTGTTATTCCTGAAAATCGAGCAAAAAACAGATTTGGTAACATCTATCCATGTATGTGCTACGATTACAACTTTGAAAGTGTATTAGATGTTTTAAATAACTTAACAATACATGTGGCTAATAACGACACATTTGCATATGTAAAATTGCATTGATTTTCAATAACAAAGTTGTAATTTGTAATGTTTTACCTCATTTTTTTATTAATTTCAATTAAGTATAAGGTTTAAATACTTAATGGGTAATGATAAAAATCTACTGGAATGGCATACTTTATGTAGATGAGATAAAAACAACAGCAAGTTACAAACTATGCAGTATACTAAACTTCATGTCAGCAATATAGTAGACTTGTTCACCTATAATAATATATAACTGATGAATATACATAATAATTATAAATATACATTTGCATTCAGATGACTTTAATCGTGTTGTATTGAGTGAAATACCAGATGTGGAACACTCAGACTATATCAATGCCAGCTATGTAGATGTAAGTACATATTTGTAATTAATAATTGTGATGCTATATGGTTGTACATTATATTGCAGGGTTGTGGGAGAAGTAAAATTTACATAGCAGCTCAAGGTAAATTTTTGCATAAATATTACTACAGAATGAATTTTCAACTATTGTACAAAAATGAAACTGCAATGGTATTATTAAATAGTAATTGGGATTTGTGGAACTATGATGATAGATGATGAATAAATACATTTACTTCAGTAGCAATTATTATATTGAAAATGTAAAGACAAGATTTTAATATTAGCTTATTTATTACATGTAATTTGCATTTCATCTAGATACTATTATGATGGAAATGATATTTTAATATTAAATGTACATTAGACGTATAAGTAACAAAAATATAATTACTGCTAATTTTTTCATTAGTTGACATATTTAAGGGCTTGTTACATACTTTTGTGATTTAATTGGCAATTTTTTAAAGATTTGAATCCTTGTATATTTTAAGTCATGTTTTGAAGCATTGATTCCACAATAGGTCCAATGGATAATTCAGTGGATGATTTCTGGCGTATGATATGGGAACAAAAATCTCCTACTATAGTAATGCTCACTAAAGTATTTGAAGGAAAGGTAAAAAAGCTCAGTAGTATATGTATAGTAAATGTAAAATATACTCCTATAATTATGCTCCAGAAAAAGTGTGAGGAATATTGGCCTAGGAGTTTGTCTGAGCCCTTTGTGCCATCCCCCAAGAGTTCATTAGTTGTAGAGTTGAAGTCTTCATCACAATTTCCAGAGTTTGTTGTTAGAAATATGACCTTAAAACAGGCAAGTACTCTTATTATGACAGTGATAAATTACATCCAAAAAAGTACTTTTATATTGCAGCCAATAAGGAATATTTAAGTAGCTAATTTTGGAGCACAAGATATTGCTTACATTTTACATTATATTCTTGAAAACCTGATGATGTTCACAATTCAATACTTGCAACTCTGATGTAATTTGATAATAAAATGATTATAATTGGAATTACACAGCTTTTTCCTTTATTATTAAAATCTATAGTCAACCACATACTAGATTATGATTGCTATATTACAGTAAAATCTGAAAACATCTAGAACATAGTTATTTATTTACTTTTTATTTACTTAACTATGAAAACAACTAAAAAATTCCAGAAGGATAGTCCGGATTCTCTCATTCATGATGTCACTTTGTTCCACTACCTTGGCTGGCCTGACCACGGAGTTCCTACCAATGCCATATCAATGATTGATTTTATCAGACGTGTGCGCAGGTCCCACCCTCATAGCAACACAGACATCATGGTGGTCCACTGTAGTGCTGGTGTGGGCAGGACTGGTACCTTCATTACTCTGGATTACATGCTTGAGAGAATTAAGACAGAAAATTCTCTCAATATTTTTGAGTTTGTCACTGGACTGAGGAAACAGAGATTACTGATGGTACAGACTCTAGTAAGTTTCAATGCCACCTAGAAAAATTCTTAAAATTTGTTTGAATGAGGCTAGTTAGTTTAATTTAGAATAGATTTATAATTATTTACAGTCTCTTTTTGTGCAATGTTTTTATTCTACATAATTTAATAATAATTACCACTTTTTATAGCAAAATAGATAATTGAAACTTTTATCAATAAATGACAGCCTTGAGATGAATAAAGATGATGTCAATAATATTGCTAGTATTGCTTATTAAAATTGATGCCTTAGTGATGATGAAATAATAAAAAATGTATTATTTAGTTACTTGGTGGTTCTATTTGTTTTTGTTTTGATCTATAAGACATTATAGACGGACATGACTTTTGTTGATTTATAAAACATCTGGTTCTCCAAAACACTGAATGTAAATTAAGCAAAGTTATGAATATCAAGTAATGTTTGTTGTTGTCTATCATATGGTGTTTTCAGAGAAGTTGTTTCTGTATATCATAATGCTTGAATGTTTATTTCAGTATGATCACGTTTTGTTCTCTGAGGTTACATTGGTAAAATGAAATGTCCTTGTTGATAAAAGTTACAGAAACCACTATATTAGCATCAGTAAAAGGTATTGCTAAATTTATATTACTATCAAAATAGTTACTTAAACATTATCTATAGCTTACTGATTACATTTGCCCTTAAAATATTTCTGTCTTTGCTGATCACAATATCTTAATTAACTCTATTCTAACAAAACACTACCCATTAAAGTATGAACCCAAATATATAAGAGTGTTAGTATAACATACATGTATATGGTGTATTTGATGAAATTTGTGCATATTTTAGTACTTGACATACTAGCTCCTTAGAGTTTGTACTACCACATAAGTTTCGTAGTGTGATATAATAAATTGCATCATTCTGTAGGCCCAATATGTGTTCATCCACAGTGCTCTGGATGAGTTGTTGACTTGTGGAGATACTGAAGTAGCAGCTGCTAATGTGAGGATTGCCATTGGAAGACTGAGTAGACCAATAGAGGAAGAGTCTGAGGTGTCTGGCTTTCAAAAACAGTTCGAGGTATTCTCCTAGACTAGGACTCACCAATAGCATTTATTATCGACTAAAATATGAGGCAAATGTATAAAAACATTGAAGTACATGCATGCTTATTATTGTTGAATAACTGAACATAAACATATTTGAATAATATTTATAGTTGACAGAAATGATAGCCTACTGAACATTGGGATATGAATTGATATAGAATGTTATAGCCCTTTTATATTAATTTCAACTAATTCTTCCTCAGCTTGCAAAAAAAAAATTATGTGTGGCCATGAAATAATTTTTCCATATTTTATATGGCTATGCAATTAATATTGTAAATATTATTGTTAATTATTTTTTCTAACTATTGATTTGTGTGTCTATGTTTTAGATACTGACTGAAGTAGCTAATGAGATACAGGGTTTGGACTTCAGTCAGGCATTGAATGAGGCCAATAGTGTAAAGAATCGTTACAATGACAAAATTCCTTGTAAGTGCAAACTTTGCTCTATTTTGTGTTCTGTAAATTCTCATTTAACGACCTAACTTTAAAAAAAACTGATACATGTAATAGTATTTAATAGAAACATGAACAATTCCTCTACTATTTTTATGGCATCAAACCTGGGAAGACAGTGGAATCTTTAACCAATGTTTTTCAGAACAGGGGTTTTTAGACCTCCAAAAATTATGAGATTAAAAGACTGTCAAAATTTTACAGTATTATCAGGAATATGCATGTCATACCCTATATTGATATAATATTAATGATAATGATCATTTACTGGTGAAATAATTGATATTTCTGAATAATATTGTGGAGTTCCTTGATAATGTAGCATTGACAGTTGTTTATCACACAGTACTCTAATTTATTAACCTGTATTCATTTACATTTACTAATAATGTTGTCAGTGTGGTAAAGGAATCACAATTCAGAATATTTTACAATTCATTTCACAAATTTTGTACATTTAGTTAATTATACAAGAGTGATTTTGAGGGAAGCAGGTCCTGATTACATCAATGCAAGCTTTGTTGAGGTTGGTTATATTATTATATGAACATTAAGTATGCATTTTAAAGCATTGCTACAAAATATACTGTCAATCTCTGACACCTTTATTTTAAATAGTGCATATTGTCAGACTGCATGTAGTATAATGCAATATTTTTATCAGGGTTATCGTCAGAAAGGAGCCTATATAGCTACTCAAGGACCACTCCCTAATACGGTCAATGACTTCTGGAGGATGATATGGGAACAACAGTGTCGGTGTATTGTCATGCTTTCAAAAACAGAAGAAAATGAACAGGTGAAATAGTTAATAACTACATATATTTAAGCAAAATTATGAGTGATTGTAGTAATACTATTCTTAATTTGAAGTCATGATTCTATTACTCAGTGAAATTGAGTGCCATGAAATAAACTCCCATCTTTCGAATATTGTTTAAGATTCAAATATTATGTCAAGATCTTGTAATTTAATGCATGACTTCTTCTGTTTACAACAATAGCAAAGGAGTAGCTATGACATTCAATGTTTTTCTATCATAATGAAAACATCTGTAGAAAGAAAAAACTTATGAACAATGAATGTAACAGCATCACTTCACAAATTTTGGTTGTACATTTTGGTTTCAGTTGTTTTATTTTGTTCATAAATCATGTATTTTGAGCGCAAAAAGTTGTTTGCAAAAGAAAACATAGGGCAAAAACTTGAATTTCCTGTAGTCATGTTTTTAGGATATTTCATGTTTATCCACTTTTCTGGTAGAGGATAGGGCTAAATTTCCTATAGTGCAGGGCATTTAGCCCTATCCTCTATGGGAAAGGTGGTGAAAGTAGGATATGTACTAATAATATGTTACTATAGGAAATTTAAATTTTTGCCCTGTGAAATGTTTTGTTCATATTATGTGTCATGAAACTATCTGGACAGTGACATATGCTTGTTACCATGAAATTATACACACATCCCCCTACCCTCGAAGTAAAGCCCTGATGTTATATAATTGAAATTTTCTTGTTTTGTTATTATGTGTATAGTGCATGTTGACTTATTCAAAAAAAATTTACGTTATTCTTAACAACTCTGAATGAATTATAGAACCCCCAGAGTGCAATGTTTACTCCAAAGTTTTTGAATGGTAAACAATCCATAAAAGTTAAGATTATATTTTTGAAATATTGTGATTGTTATAATCAAGTAGAATAAAAAGCCTGCTAACTTCAAATAGAAAATAACTGATGTTTCATATGGGACCACCCCTGTTCTGAAAATGAAGACTATAAGACAAGCCATCATTATATATTGTACATACATACACAATCATTTTGTCATTATCTGTTTTTGTATTACGTGCAAGTATGTATGGTAAGGTATGGTCATGAACTATGGAGCATGCTCAGCCTGGACTATATATATCTCTGGTGTGATGCATGTGTCATTCAGTCTGTATTTTGTGCTTGTCCCTTTACTCTCAATTTCTTCAATAGCTTTAGTCTTGAGATTCTGTTTTACCTTGTGTTGCCCAACGAGGGGACCCTGGTGGTAGATACTATCGACTGAGTGTGTGAGGATAATTCTCACATAGTTATGTTAATTAAAACTTAACCAGATGTTCGACTTCTTGCCAAAGTTCTCTTCAGGAGTCTAATGAGGTCATACTCGGTAGTTACCAGACACATTTATCACTCTAATTTATTGGCAGAAGTAAGACTCACAAAATACTACATTTGGCTAGCTCTGAGTATACAAGCTAGCATGAGTGCATTTAGACATTGTGCTCCTAATCTTCCAAGCTTCTATGTGTGTAAATACAGATTATTCGGGAAGGTCGACCTAGAAGTCTCTTAAAGGTGGTTTGTAACGATTGTGTAATGCAGTGCAAAGTTTCGCTATGTTCTAGAGTCATCACTGCCTGAAAAGAGTCCATTGACAACCATAACAAAATCTGTAAACTGTCTTGATAATTAGAGTTGACAAAGAATTGACAAGACTGTAGAGGTTATCAAGCTAAACAGATTATACTCTAATTTACGATTTTGTTATGGTTGTCCATGGACACTTTTCGTGCAGTACATAATGTTGCCTTTCATAACATGAACTCATTCTATTGTCTTTAATAACAGCTTGCACATAGATGCTTGTCTTTATTTATATATAAAATAATTACAAGCATGTTAAAATTATAATGTAATAGTGTTATTTGTATAAATATACTATGTACAGGAAGTGTGTCACCGCTATTGGCCTCCAGGCAAAGGTGCAACACAAGAATATGGTAAACTCGCAGTAACATTCAAAGACCAAAAAGCATTTAGTGAATATGTTGCAAGAAAGTTTGAGATAGTAGAGAACCAGACTCACATGTCTGTGGCACCAACTGGAGCCATTATCACTCAATTTCAGTACCTGAGGTGGCAGGAGAATTCTGTGCCTAATTCTACTACAGCCATATTGGAGATTGCCAACCTAGTACAGAAGGTTCAGATGAGTACTGGCAACAAGCCTATTGTGGTCATGTGCAAGTAAGATTTAGTTGTTTATAATGAAGCTATCATAATATTATATTGACATGTATACAGTGTATAGAATTAATGACTTATATATTATACTGCTGTCGAATGAATCATCAAGTTAAAACTTCAAGCAAAGATATAAGCATTATTTTGTGTATTTTGTAGTGATGGAGTAGGTAGGAGTGGCGCGTTCATCACGATACATGCTCAGATGGAGAGGATGAAGTCTGAAGGAGTAATTGATGTCTTCCAGTTCATAAAGTCAGTTCGCTTCCAAAGAGCTGGTCTGGTAGCTAATAAGGTATGAAAATATTAAATGATGCATGTGTTATAATTATGTTTATGAAACTTACATCAGGAAGTATAAAAATATCCACAGGAATTTTGTCAATAAGTTATTATTCTTTATTATAATTGTATGCAAAGCTCATATTCTGTCAATGTTGAAATCATTGTATTTAGTATTAATAAGAAACATGCAGGAGAATAGTATGTTCAATAGTGAATGAATTCAGTTTGATGCAATTTTTTTTATGAAATCAATACTTCAAAGAAGTTGGACATTACTTTAGAATTTTCACTTGAAACCTTCATAGTTATCACACCATATTTTATTCATATTCTATACTTAAGCTGAAATTGTTCTATTAAAAATTTATTTTGTTGATTTAATGTCAACAAGTATTATTTGCTGCTATAGAATCTAAATGTTCTCATAATTTTATTACAAATGATAGAACAATTTTCAATGCATAGCACACATAATACAGAGTATTTTCTACTCTGCTAAAATAGCTTCATACAGACATAACATATATACTGACGTGATTGGACTGGGTATAATAGCACAGGGTATAAGGTATTCCTACATTATTTGTGATATAACATACTACCCTAATATTTGATCACTATTAGCAACCATCAAATACATAATATTTACAATTACACATTACTGATATATACTCAATGATATACTTGCCATTGGAGTGTACCCTAGTTTATCTATAATTACTGTGCACTATGAGTAAAAATAGTAGGGCTGCACAAGTACTGTGATAATTGTTGTACATATTTATGATAGAATTTTGCTATGCTCATGTTTAGTAAAGTGTACCACCATTTGTTTTGCGCCATTCGTTTTGTTTGGTAAAGTGCACCGTTGGTTTTGTTTTGTAAAGTGCACCGTTAGTTTTGTTTTGTACGGTGTACCATTAATTGATTTTTGGTACAGTGTACCATTAATTTTGTTTGGTAAAGTGTACCATTAGTTTGCACCGTTAGTTTTGTTTGGTAAAGTGCACCATTAATTTTGTTTTGTACAGTGTACCATTAGTTGATTTTTGGTAAAGTATGCCATTAGTTGTGTTTGGTAAAGTGCACCGTTAATTGTGTGTTTTTTTTTTTAATTTATCATTAGTTAACTAAAGGACACCATTAGTAGTGTTTAATAAAGTGTAGTTAATTGTGTTTGGTACAGTGTAGCTAACCATTAATTTTGTTTGGTAAAGTATACCATTTGTGTTTGGTAAAGTGTACTGTTAGTTTAGCACCATTAGTTTTGTTATGGTAAAGTGTACCATTAGTTTTGGATCATTAGTTTTGTTTGGCATAGTGTACCGTTAGCTATATTTGGTAAAGTGTACTATTAGTTTTTGACCATTAGTTTTGATTGTTAAAGTGGTTGTGTTTTGTAAAAGTGTACCGTTAGTTTTGCACCATTAGTTTTGTTTGGTAAAGTATACCATTAGTTGTATTTGGTAATGTATGCCATTAGTTGTGTTTGGTAAAGTATGCCATTAGTTGTGTTTGGTAAAGTGCACCGTTATTTGCGTGTTTTTTTTTTAATTTATCATTAGTTAACTAAAGGACACCATTAGTTGTGTTTAATAAAGTGTAGTTATTTTGGTAAGGTACAGTGGTATTGGTCAAGTGCACTATTAGTGGTGTTTGATAAGTATTTTGGTACTCGTTCTTAAGCAAACTTAATACAGGCAAATCAATTGTGCTAGTGATTTCTCCATTAATATCTTTATAACAAACCAGAACCAGATAGCTTCTTTAAAGATATATAGAATATAATTTGGAATGGGCATTGATTCTCCAGATGTCAGGGTGATAGTACATTGGGGAGTATCTGAAGACAGCGAGATGTATGTGCAGGAGTCTGGTCGTGCTGGAAGGGATGGCTTAAAGTCTTATGCCATTACTTATTACGGAAAGGGGGACCTAAATAAGAAGTATGTTTCACATCAGATGATTAAGTACTGTATTAATGAAGAGAGCCAGTGTCGCAGAGCAGTATTGTTTGAAGATTTTGATGATTGTGAATAATTTAAAACTGATTCACTGTGTACATGTTGTGATGTATGTAAGACTAAATGCCACTGTGGTAATTGTGACACATTAAACAAGTTTCATACATTATTCTCTAAATCATAAGTATATTGATATGATAGCACTACATAGCTACAGTTATAATTAATGAAGTAATTTTGCCATATTGTTTATCATCCACTCCTTCAATGCCTTTTCATCAATAGTTCTAATTATATTTGTGGTTAAGTTTTTAAATGTACTATGTATTTTGTTGGAAGTTTTGTTGAATGCTTGAATTTCTTGCAGCTCCTTGACAACTATATATTCAGATCTTTTTTTATATTCCTTGCAGTATGGGCTTGACTTATATTTGTAACATCATTGTCATTATCAAAATTGTTTAGTAAAGCTTCCAACATTCCAACTGTTCTTCCTATTCTCAATATTGCTCTTTTGCTTTTGTTGGCTCCCAAACCTTCAATTGCTGTTTTACATAACCGATTTAAGTGTTCCATGTGCAGATCCATACTTATATTTCTTCCACATTTGCCATGGTTGTTTATAAACCTGGACCACTTCAGTTGTTCAGCAAGCTGTGGTGATAACACGAAATAATACTGAGAAAGCATAATTTTTGTTCCCAGAAGACTTGAAAATTAGGAAAAAATACTTCCACACTGCCATCACTCTGTTACCGTCTCCTTCTCGAATACCATCCTTGAACTCCATCAACAGTAGACTCAAACTAAGAGTTTCACATGCATAAGAATATACAGTACCCTTTAGCTCACTATCTTTTCTGTCAAATTCGGTGGCCAGATCTACATGTTTGTTAACTACTTGTGTAGCTACATCCAACAATTTTTCCTTTCTATACTTACTGTCTTCCATCCAAATGTTTGGATCAACAATTGAAGGATCTGGCAAGCTATCTAGAGATGTTGTGCCAAGATATTCAAGAGCAGCAGTTAATATGTGGCCTTTGGTAATCACATCCATGAAATCCTCCCAAGCATTTACATTAGCTTTCACTGAGGTGGAAATGTTTCTGCGGTTAAGTAAATTCTGCAATTTTAAACAATGTTCCACGTTGCATACTTGATGACGTCTTGTAAAGCCTTGTAGAAATCACCTAGATATAATGGATACAGCAATGTGTAAATTAATCATTTCCAAAATATATCCAAACTACTTACTTGCAAGAAACATACTTTAGCATGCCAGTCCTCCACTACAGGAAGGAGGCCACTGAGTTTGTCCAAGCTATGTTCTGCATTGTCTTGAAGTTTAATGCAACCTCTAGCATGGGCAGTTGTCAATTGGTCACCACCAATCAAAGTAGGAAAGAGCTGGTAATCGGTCTGAGTGAATGGGTTCCACATCGAGGCTTGCATGGAACATATTTTTGCATATGCACAAGAATATCTGACATTTCTTCATGACTCATTTCACTTTTGGGTAAAACACCAAGAGGAACCTAAATTTACACATGAAATAAATCATAGATCATGGATAGTTCTTGCAATGAGAATAGCAAAATTTTGTTTAAGACAGTTATAGTCTTTATCACTTGGTAAAATAGAATAAAGGGAATCATCTATATCAATAGACTTTGGAACTTGCGATAGTCCTGAAAATCAATACGATCCTTTACACAATACATGTGTACATAATGCAGTGACTTTGTACATTTGATCGCATATATCGTGGTTTCACAGATTTGTGAATGTTGTCAAAGACTGTGGGGGGCCTCGCTCTTACGTTCGAGGCCTTCGCACAACAGACTCTTGGTGGACAGCTTATAGTCCGCTGCCACCAGAGTTCAGTGACAATAATGTCTTAGGTTATAATTCTTAGATCACAAGTACTGAACTTAACTACAACACGTGGCAAGAGGCCTGATATACATATTCCTCTCGCCAACAACCAATCAGAACAACACAGCCAACACACACACTGTACGCATGAGCACAAATAAATATCCTGCAGAGTACATGCACAAGGGCTGTTCCTGCCTAAGGGCTGATTACTACACACAAATGTTAACACATCACACCACACACAAATAATGTTCTATTCTCTTCTCTTTAGTCTTCTTCTTTCTTCTTCATCCTTCTCTCTCTTCCTTCATGTGGGAGGGACTAGGTCTGCACTCCCACATCTCCCCCCTCCTCTTGAAATCTCTCCTTCCCCTCTTCATCCTCATAGCACCGGCTCAGGGTGTCCGCCACTACATTATCCTTTCCACTTCTATACTTGATGATAAAATCAAATTCTGCCAGCTTTAGAGCCCACCCGTGGACCCTCCTGTTGCATTGTTTGCCGGCTGCTAGCGACTCCAAACTACGGTGGTCAGTCAGAATCGTAAATCTCTTCCCGTAGAGGAAGTAAGCGAAGTGGCGCACTGCCTCCACTACTGCCAAGCACTCAAGCTCCTGAGCGCTGTAACGTTGCTGAGCCCCCTTCAACTGTTGGGAGAAGAAAGCCACAGGTCTCCATTCCTCATCCCTCTGCACAGACAGCACCGCACCGACACCCGATCCACAGGCATCACATTCCAACATAAAACAATCCTCCTTCTGAGGAACACACAACACAACAGAATCAGACAAACAAACACATAACTCACGGAAAGCCTCGTCCATCGGGTTCGTCCACATAACCCTCCCACTCCCTGGACCAGACGTATGGGGCGTCAAAACGGCAGTCCAACGGTGAATGCCGCGGACGAACCGACGATAGAAACCCACCAGCCCCAGGAAGCCTCTTAATTGCTTCCGACTCCTCGGTTTTGGGTGCTCCAAGATCGCTCGCACCCTAGCCTCAGGAACAGAGACTACACCATCCCCAACAAGGTGGCCCAGAAACTCCAATTTTCTCTTCCCAAATACACATTTTTTTCTCTTAACCGTCAACCCTGCCACCTTCAACGCCTCGAAAACCTCCTCCAACTGCCTCAAATGTACCCTCCAACTCTCCGACACCACCAACACGTCATCAATATAGACTCGAGCGTACTCCCAGCAATCCTTCAATACCATATCCATTAGACGCTGGAAGACAGACGGTGCGTTTGTCAGTCCGAATGGCATCCTCTTGAATTGAAATTTACCAAACGGACAGACGAACGCTGTCTTCATCCTGTCCTCCACATCTACCACAACTTGGTGGAACCCTTTCTCCAAGTCTAGTTTGGATAGCACCCGACCAACACCCACTCTCTCGACCATTTCGTCAAAGCCGGGTATATAATAAGGTTCCCGGACAGTGACGGTATTTACTCTTCTGAAGTCTACACACAGCCTGATGCCACCATCCTTTTTCTTGACTGGCACCAGGGGAGAAGCCCAAGGACTACAACTCCTTTCGATTATGCCACTCCTCTCCAGCAGTTCCAACTCTCTCTTAACGTCCTCTCTTACACCTAGCGGCACCGAGTAAGGCGTCTGCCTAATCGGTGGAGAACTACCCGTATCGATCTTCAGTTGCACCAGATCAGTGCAACCCGGCTTCCCCACAAACAAACACTCATACCTGCTCAACAACTCTTCCAATTCAGACTCCACATAACCTTCACATTCACCACTCATTACATTTCTCTCACTCGTTCCCTCTTCTAACACTACATCTATCCTATTCACTTCCAACCTCTCTTTGTATTCCTTTAAACAGTTAACGTGCACTACCTTAGCATGCTTCTCAGTATCTACCTTCCCAATTCTGTAATTTACCTCTCCCATTCTCTCTCTCACTTTATACGGACCTTCCCACGAGTCAGCCAGCTTGCTTTGCATGCCTGGCACCCTATACAATACTAACTGTCCTACCTTAAACTCTCTTAACTTACACCCTCTATTCGCATAATTCAACCTACTCTGCTTGCTCCTCACCATCTTTACAGCAGCACACTCCCTCATTCTCTCTAACCTCTCAGCCATACACCTCACCCACTCACACACATTTAGCTTCTGACTATCTACTTCGTACAACCCGTGATACAGCGCATCCAAGGGCGTTCTAACCCTATATCCGAATACTAAATCGAATGGGCTGAACCCGCTATCTGCATGGGGCATTTGCCTCAACACATACAGCACAAAGTTCACCTGTCCTACCCAGTCTACACCCTCGCTCACACACTTTCCTAATATCCCTTTAAACGTACCATGCATTCGCTCGACCGCCCCGTTCGTTTCAGGGTGATACGGCGAAGTCCTCATCTTCTCTATACCCACTAAACTACATAACTCTCTCACTACCCTCCCACAGAACTGGCTCCCTTGATCCGATAGCATCCTCTCCGGGATAGAGGTCCTGGAGAAGATAGCCCACAGACCTTCTGCTACGGCCTTAGCGGTGATGCTCCTAAGAGGCACCGCTTCAGGCCATCTTGTAGCTAGGCAAACGTATGTTAAGAGGAACCTACACCCACCCTTCCCTTTGGGCAGGGGTCCCACCAAGTCTACCGCTACGGACTCGAAAGGCTCCGTTAACACAGGCCTCTCCACCACTGGAGCCTTCCTGGGTTTGTGCTTGCTACGCACCTGGCACAGCCCACACGTCCCACAATGTTCACATACATCCTTACTCATACCTGGCCACACAAAATATCTGGCTATCATCCTTGCCACTTTCTCACTACCTAAATGACCCCCCTTATCATGCACTAACACCAAGATCCTCTTCCTAAAGCCCTTTGGTACCACTAGTACGTCCCTGAATTCATCCCAAGCTACGTACTGACCCTTAACCAAGACACCCTTCTTCCACACAAATCCCCTCTCCTTCTTTTCGCCTAACTCCCTCCATTCTCGCAAACTCTCATCCTCCCTTAACTCCTTCCTAAACTCTTCCCCATCCTTGCCTTCTCTTACTGGACCTACTTCACTAGCTAACCCTCTCACTTCTCTCTCAATCTTCTCCTCACTTACGTCTACTCTATCTAGTTCCACTGGCACACCTTCGTCTTCCTTTCCCTTCGTGCTCTCGGTCGCCAAGGAAGGGTCAGCTTCAACCTCAGTCTCGCCTACCTCGGATTCCCGGCTACCCGATCCTTGCACGTCCTCAACTGGCTCAATCACACTCCACTCAGAAACTAATGCATCATCCTCACAGGCGTCTAGTTGCTCTTCCTCCCGAGCTTGACTCCTGGTCAACACATTCACGGCCTTACTCTCAGACCTCCTCATCACACTACCCTTATGTTCTTCAATAGCACTCCTAAAGGCTTCGCTCTCAGTTTGGTTGGTTACGTCAAAGGGCACGATGCTCACGACATCGTCCCCTATTCTATCGTCTATCACGGCCAACCTAGCAAACTCCAACCCTCCAATTTTGTAATTCACCACTGTGCTATCATGGGTCTTTGTGTTGCCATGTACATCAGCTATATGTACCCGGCCACACTCCAAGCTATACTTGGTCACTAGAGACCTAGGAATAACTCCTATCTCTGCACCTGAGTCTATCAACACACTACACTCCTTGCCATTCACAACGCCCTTAGCCATATTACCCATCTTTGCCCCTACTATAATCTTCAACACTCTACCCCCATTACTCTCCTTCTTAACCGCACTTCCCACTCTCTTACTCGGGCAGTCAGGGCTGCGGTGGCCCTGCTTGTTGCATGTAAAGCCAGTCACAACCCCACCTGTAGCCCTACTATTGACACTCGACCCACCCGATTTGCCCTTCCTGCATTCAAAGGCCCTGTGGCCCCTTTCGCCACAATTAAAACAATTCGGCATAAAGCTGCCTCTATCGCTCGACACACTGCCCTGACTCCTGACTCCACTATCTCTAAAGCTCTTGCTCCCACTATCAATACTGCTTCCCAACACCTTGTAAAAATTCCCTTTCATCCTCCCAGACATCCACGTCTCCCATGCATCTCTTATGTCTTCTAGCTTACTGAGTTTCTTACCCTCCAAGAACGCTTTGCCCCCAGGTGTTATAACTAGTCTGGTGAGTGCTGCGGCTAACGCCCCAACACATTCCTCCAGCGTACTGCACCCCTGTAGGACACCCCTACATACCTTCTCTATCACTTCCACTACTTCAGACACCGATTTGGTTTTAAGGGCCTCTCCTGTCAACTCAAAGAGCTGATGACCGTATGTGAGACTCGTCTCTCCCACAGTCTTCAAGAGGACCCTCTTAACCTCATCATAGTCAGCCCCATCATCTCTCAACCCTGATATTCTATTACATAAACGTTCTGGCAGGCGAGGAAACAGCCTCTCTGCCCACCTACTCCTACCGATTCCACACTCAGACATTATTCTTTCGAATTTGTTGAGATACCCCAACAACTCATTTCCATCATTATACACTCCCAACACCTTTAGCTTCTCTGCCTGCAATTCTCTCCTCTCCCTGTTATCCTCCTCTCTCTCTCGCTTTCTAGCCTCTTCAGCTCTACTTCTATCCTCATCGTTCTCCCTCAACTTACTCAACAGCTCTAACATCTCCAGCCGCCTAGCTTTATCTGCCTCAGCCCTGCTGGCTGCCTCACGCTCGTCCTTATCCGCCATGTACCTCAGCAATTTGTCAACCTCAGACTGTCTTCCCATCGCCATGTTCTCCTCTGAATTCGATCCTGTCTCCTGTACTAATTCCTCTCTTCCTTGACCTTCCTCTTCTCTACTCCCCTCCTTTACTTCCTCTACCAACAAATGGCTCACCTCCGAACCCCCCTCGTCAGGGCAATGCACCACGTCCCGAGATCTACTCGGGTACGGCGACCGTGAAACACCCTTTGGAGGAAGATGTGACGGCCGGTAAGTATCCTCGCTGTCCGCCGTTGGCGCACGCCGAACCGTCCGCTTCTTCCCACCAGCCACCTGATCCGTCATGGGAGGGAGAGTGTACTCGCCCTCTGAACAGACCTGTACAAAAAGAAAATACAATGATCACACTGGGCAAAAGACCCAATTAGAAATAGATGCACGCAGAGAGGTTTACAAAAGATAATCACAATAAATCGTTCGCAACACAACACAACACCAATGGAATGGATGCCAGTCCCTCAGGTTCAGCAATACTGTCTGTGGTCCTGGATTCCTGAGTCTTCCGCCTCAGCTCCAACACTGAATGAGCTCCTCCGCCTCAGCTGGAAGCTCCTTATACGTGGATTGGTTTTAGCTCGAGTTCCGCAGTCCTCTTGCTTGGCTTGTTCTCCTCGAGACGTCTCCCAAGAAGTGTCTGGTTCCAGTCTCCCTTCGAAGTTCTTCACTGGAAGGTTGTGTTTCGTTCGAATTCCTTCGTCCGAATTACACACGCCTAGTGGCTCGATAGGAAGTTCTTCCTTCTCGTGTCCCACCGGATGTTTGCAGTAGTTCCAACGCTAAGGTCTTAACGCCAGAGCCTACCACGGTTCGTAGTTCCGTCGGGGAAGTTCTTCCACTTCGGATCCCACCGCTGCCACCAATTTTCTGTGGGGGGCCTCGCTCTTACGTTCGAGGCCTTAGCACAACAGACTCTTGGTGGACAGCTTATAGTCCGCTGCCACCAGAGTTCAGCGACAATAATGTCTTAGGTTATAATTCTTAGATCACAAGTACTGAACTGAACTACAACACGTGGCAAGAGGCCTGATATACATATTCCTCTCGCCAACAACCAATCAGAACAACACAGCCAACACACACACTGTACGCATGAGCACAAATAAATATCCTGCAGAGTACATGCACAAGGGCTGTTCCTGCCCAAGGGCTGATTACTACACACAAATGTTAACACATCACACCACACACAAATAATGTTCTATTCTCTTCTCTTTAGTCTTCTTCTTTCTTCTTCATCCTTCTCTCTCTTCCTTCATGTGGGAGGGACTGGGTCTGCACTCCCACAAAGACCAATTTGTACAAACTTGAAGTGGATTTTGTAATCTGATCTTCACTATGCTGTTGAACCCCAGAGGAACTTTGAATAGTATCTTCATGGTGTTGAACAGAAGCATCAGTGGAAATGCTAGGGCAATTGGGCTCATCTGCAGAAGTACTACTTAATAAAAGGCATGTAATTCTGTGATGATCTATCTTGAGACATTGAATCATCAGATTTAGATGAAGCAAGAGATGATGAATCATCTTCAACAGAGGCAATAGGTAACAACTTCAAAGCTGATCCAGCAAAGCGACAATGTTTGCTTACAGATTCTTCTATAAGTCAACAGTCTCCTGCAGTTTGGGTATAATTAGCTGTTACTAGCTTATTATCATTGTAATAGCTATGCAATTATGAATTTATATTTCGCAGGTTACTACCGGTTACAAGAAGCCCAAGAAGTATATTCTAGCAACTTCTCATAAAAGGATATGCACAAGCATCACAAGAGGTAACCATGTGTCATTGGCAAGGAGGTGCCTAGAAAATGAAATCATTAGACACTGTGTTCTAAATGGAGTTTACAGGATGGTGATAAAGAAATAGCTACACTATGCTCCGATCTTGTGCCATCAGTTTTACGTGATAAGTCAACTGAACTGTGGGCATACGAGAGATGCCCACATTCGACAGAATGCAAGGAGAAGGAAGGATGCAAGGAGAAGGAAGAATGCAAGGAGAATAGACTTATGCCTCACGTTTTATGTCATCACGGTTTTGAGTTATGTATCATTAGAATGTGCGTTAGTTAGAACTTTAATGTTAGTATGCATGTCATCTGTAGGATTTAGTCATGCTTTGATGTTTCGTTTTCATTGGTCAGTGGCTAGTGGACCCTTACTCATAAGCCCCTCGCCACGTGTTGTAATTTCAGTTCAACACTTGTAATAAATTTGTTAAGCTCAAGTGAGGTAATCCTCTAGCTGAATTCTGGTGGCAGCGAAACCTTGCTGCCCACCAGACTGTGGCACTCGCGTTGCACGCAATAGCGAGAGGAGCAATCCATACCCCCACAGATTTTGGTGGCAGCGGTGGGATCCTTGGGAAGGAGACGTCTAACTTGGGATCCGAACGAACAAGGACCAGGAGACTACCACGGTGTCTGCGTGTCCCAACAGTCTGCGTCCACGGACGGAGATACTCTAACCGGAGTGGAATTTTTCCACCCTACCACGGTCTACGGACTAAGAGATCACCAGCACCCTTGCTACGGCAGAGGGAGAGAACGCGCTCTACTTGTTGTGGCAGAGGAGAGCAAATCACCAGGACCCTTGCTAAGGCAGTGGGAGACCTAAGACAGAGAGGAGAGACGAAGGAACGGGAAGAAAGGAGAATCACCGGAAAGGAGGCTTGGACAGCCCTTAGAGACTTGTGTCGCTCGTAGTGCAGTTGTGTGTGTTGTGCATTTTAAAGTTGTAATTCGTAAATTTTGTTGATTGGTTCTAATTGTGTGTAATACTCATTTTGTATTCACTGTGTTCCGGTTTTTGTAATCACAGGGTCTATACGGAGGACGAGTTGCTCGCCCTCTATGACAGAGCCTGGACCCAGTGAAGTGAGGAGGAGGACTAAGAAGTTGTCCGGGGTGGACACCGATAAGGAACTCTACCGGCCTAAGGGGCGACCAGCTGTGAAAACTCGATCACCTTATCCATTCCGATTTTCGGAAGTGAAATACGAGGAGGAGTCAGAAGGAGAGTCAGAGTTAGTGGAGGACAGTGAGGTCAAGATATCGCAAGAAGAGATGTCGAAAAGAGGAGAAGAGAGCGAGGTGGCATCGCTGTTGCGGTACCTGGTAGAGCGAGATGAGAAAGATAGAGAAGAGAGGAAGATTACAGAGGAGGTGAACAGAAAGGCAAAGGAAGAAGAAGCAGCCAGAAGGAGAGAGGAAGAGGAAAGAGCTAGGAGACGCAGAGAGGAAGGAGAAGACAGACGGCTAGGAGAAGAAGCCGCCCGCCGCAGGGAAGAGGAAGAACGGCGGAGAACGTCTAGACTTGAAGACGACAGAGTACGTGAGAGACGAGAGTTGTTGCAGGAAAAGTTAAAGGGGTTAGGAGTGTATAAGGAGGGAGGCGAGCTTGGAGCGTATTTGGGAAAATTTGAGAGAATAATGAGAGAGGGGAAAGTGAGTGAGAATGACTGGGGGGAGAGGTTATACCCCAGGTTACCTGAGACTTTGTGCATGAGAGTGGCACAGGCCAGGGATAATGAAGACGAGTAAGGGGAGATTAAAAGGGTTTTACTGAAGGCCATGGGGGAGACGGCTATTACCTACGGGAATCAGCTGTTAGAGGCCAATGGGGACTTGTTTAAGGGCATGACTGCTGGGGGAATAGCGGATTGGTTGTTAAGAGTGACAAAGGGAATGTGTCAGGGTAGTAAGAGCATAGAGGAATGTATGCTGGCCATAGCGTTGGCCGTGTTAAGGAGGAGTTTGCCGCAGAGTGGGAAGGCATTCTTGGAAATGAGAAAAATTGGGGAGTGGAAGGAATTGAGAGAGGCTCTGGAGGACTGGATGTCCGGGAGACAAAGGGGAAACTTTTATAGGCCTCTGGGCAGTGATCCCAGTGAGGTGAGCAGAGGATACAGGGGAACAGCGGATAAAGAGAGTTGGTATGGGCGTGGAGGAAAGGCCCAAGGGGGTGGTTCAGGAGATAAAGTGGGGAGTACGTACGGGGTTGTGACGTGTTACAGTTGTGGAGAGAAGGGGCACCGGGCTAGTGAGTGCAGGAGAGACAGACAGGGTAGTAGCTATATTGCACTAGTACCCACCTGTTATAACTGTGGGAAGGTGGGGCACAAGAGTCCAGAGTGCACGGCTAAGAAGGTAACGGTCTCTGTGAAGAAAGAGCCAATCCCAACCAAGATGTCCATGCTTAGGCAAGCCAAGTCGGGACAGGCCGAGAATGTAGCATATGGGTTAGTGAATGGGGTGAGAACCAAGGTCCTCATAGACTCTGGCGCGGAGTTGGGGTCTGTACCCAAGGCGCTAGTCCCAGAGGGGGTAGAACGGTGTGGTGACGTGTATGTCAGAGGGTATGGTGGAGTGGAGAAGAAATATAGGAGTTGTATGAGTGAGTTTGTAGTGGGAGGTCACAGAAAGGTGATCAGGGCTATTATAGACGAGAGTGAGTCGTCGGGGGTAACGTGTTTGGTGTCGGTCGCTCTGGTGGATGACCAGGAGGCAGCGGCCTATAGGGAGGCCATAAGGGGATATATGTCTGAGGACAAAGTGGGAGTTAATGTATTGACAAGGAGTATGGCCAAGAGAGAGAAAGAGTTAGAAGAGTGTGAAGAAGTGTTTGATGAGATTGTGTCGTGGGACACTGTGAGTCCTGAAGGTGATGGTGCGCCTGAACCTGAGGATGGAGCGAGTAGCCAGTCCGATCCCTTAAATATGCCCGAAGTTGGGAGTAGGGTGGGAGAAGACCAAGGGGCGGAAGAAGCGGAGGGTACGCCCGAAGCTGAGCAGCCCCAGGCTAAAGCAAGAGAGGAGATTAAGGAAGGGAATGCGATTCCCTTAGGAGAATTGTCAGTAGGGATAGACTCAGAGAGAGAGCTGAGCAAAGTAGCTAGGGATATAGGACCTGTGAGAGAAGGTCGAGAGAAAAAGGAGTTCATGAAGGAGTTGCAAGAGGATAGCAGCTTGAGGGAATGGAGAGAGTTAGGAGAGAGAAAAGAGAGAGGGTTTAGGTGGAAAGGAAGTATGTTAGTAAGGGGAATGTACGTGACGTGGGACGAGTATCGAGATGTGATTGTGTTGCCTAAGAGCTACAGAGAGAAGGTTAAGGTTTTGGGGCACGATAAAAACGGGCACCTAGGTGCAGACAAGGTGGCCAAGATGGTGGGTAGGTATTTTGCGTGGCCTGGAATGGCCAGAGAGGTGATAGAGTATTGCAGGAGTTGTGAGAGGTTTCAGGTAAAGAGTAAACACAAGCCCAGGAGAGCACCAGCGGTTGAGAGACCGATCCTGGCAGAGCCCTTTGAGAGTGTGGCCATCGACTTGGTCGGGCCATTGCCTAAGGGGAAGGGAGGAAATAAGTATATCCTCACATACGTCTGTTTGGCTACGAAGTGGCCAGAAGCTGTGCCTCTGAGGAACATCACAGCGAAGGCAGTGATGGATGGGCTGTGGTCCATCTTCTCCAGGACTTCCATCCCGGAGAGGATACTGACGGACCAGGGTAACCAGTTCTGTGGAAGGGTGATGAGTCAGTTATGTGAGCAATTAGGTAGAGACAAGGTTAGGACATCTCCTTATCACCCAGAGACGAACGGCGCAGTAGAACGCATGCATGGCACAATGAAAAGCATTTTAGGGAAGTGTATAGATGATGGGTTGGACTGGGTAGGACAGCTGTGTTTTGTATTGTTTGTATTGAGACAAATGCCACATGCCGATTCAGGGTATAGTCCCTTTGACATGGTGTATGGGTTTCGGGTTAGGACGCCCTTGGACGCCCTATACCACGGGTTGTACGAGGTGGAGGCTGAGAGACTAAATGTGTGTGAGTGGGTGACTAGAATGGCAGAGAGGTTAGAGAATGTGAGAGACAGTGCAGCATTGAGAATGGCTAAGGGGAAGGAGAGTAGGTTACAATACCTGAATAAGGGCACTAAGATGAGAGAATTCAAGGAGGGAGATCTGGTTTTATACAGAGTACCAGGGAGGACTTGCAAGTTGTCGGATTCCTGGCAGGGTCCGTACAAGGTTTTAAAGAGAATGGGGTCAGTGAATTACAGGATAGGAAGGGTTGGTAATGATAAGCACGCTAAGGTAGTGCACGTGAATTGCATTAAGGAGTTCAAAGAGAGAGCAACTATTAGGAGATTGGATATAGTAGTAGAGGAACAGGGGGATGAGAGCAGTATGTTGAAAGGTGAATGCGAAGGGTTCAATAAGATTGAGTTACAAGGGTTACTGGGGATGTATGACGATGTCTTCTCCGACAGTCCGGGGAGCACGGATCGGGTGAAGATGTCCATCGACACCGGGAGCAGCGAGCCAATTCGGCAGACGCCGTACTCGGTCCCTCTAGGGATCAGGGAGAAGGTAAAAGAGGAACTGGAAAGTTTGGAGGAGTTGGGAATTATAGAGAGATGCAGGAGCAACTGGGCATCGCCATTGGTGCCAGTGAGGAAGCCAGACGGTAACGTCAGATTATGCGTTGATTACCGTCGACACAACGAAGTGACGGAGAAGGAACCATATTACATACCGTCGTTCGACGAAATGGTGGAGAAAGTGGGAGCTGGACGGGTGATGTCGAAGATCGACCTGGCCAAGGGGTTTCACCAAGTTATGGTCAAGGAGAAGGATTGGGACAAGACGTGCTTCATTTGCCCGTTCGGAAAGTTCAGGTACCGTCGGATGCCCTTCGGACTAACTAATGCCCCGTCAGTATTCCAGCGATTGATGGAGGAGGTTCTGGTAGAGTACAGAGATTGTGCTAACGTCTACATAGACGACATTTTGGTGGTGTCGGGAGATTGGGGAAGTCATTTGGAACATTTGGAGAGAGTTTTGGAGGCCTTGAGGAAGAATGGCCTGACCTGTAAGAGGTCGAAGTGTAGCTTCGGAAGAAGAACTTTGGAGTTCTTGGGTCACCAGTTGGGTGGCGGCACGATTAGTGTGCCAGAGGCAAGGGTCGAAGCGATTCGTCATCACCCTCTGCCGAAATCGAGGAAGCAGTTGAGAGGCTTCTTGGGCCTGGTGGGGTTCTACAGGAGGTTCATCCCTGGATTCCATCGGTAGTCCTCTGTCCTCACGCCTCACACATCCACGGCAAAGTCTGGGGTTGGAATATATAGCTCATTCACTAGATGATCCTGAGTAGGCATACCATGCTCACTAACATTCCACTCTGTGTGTGTGTGTGTGTGCAAGAGTTTATCAGAGGAGAAGATGGAGTCTGTACTGGGGTGGTGAGTTGGACGAGTTCAATGTTGGACGCCTTTCATGCTTTATGTAACCAGTTATCTGTATCAGTGTGTTTGTGTGTTCCGTGTGCAAGTGATGTATTTGTTGTAGAGAGCGATGCGAGCTCGACAGGTGTTGGAGCCGTCCGTTCCGTGGTTCGGAACAACGAGAAGCTGCCCGTCGCTTTCTTTTCAAAGCAGTTGAGAGGGGCTCAAGCGAATTACAGTGCCCAAGAGTTGGAGGGCCTGGGTATATATGAAGCCATCAGGCATTTTGCATACTTCTTGTACGGTCGAAAGTTTACAGTGGTGACCGACCATAAGGGACTAGTGAATATGAGATGTGGAAAGCAAGAGAACAGAAGGATATATAATTGGTGCTTGAAGTTGTTCATGTACGATTTTAATATTGTGTATTGAGCAGGAGAAAAAAATGTTGTAGCTGATGATTTAAGCAGGTGCCATGGAGAGACTGATGTCAGTGACCGTGCCACCCAGCTATTGGAGGAGGGGGGAGATGTGGGTATACGAGAGATGCCCACATTCGACAGAATGCAAGGAGAAGGAAGGATGCAAGGAGTAGGAAGAATGCAAGGAGAATAGACTTATGCCTCACGTTTTATGTCATTCACGGTTTTGAGTTATGTATCATTAGAATGTGCGTTAGTTAGAACTTTAATGTTAGTACGCATGTCATCTGTAGGATTTAGTCATGCTTTGATGTTTCGTTTTCATTGGTCAGTGGCGAGTGGACCCTTACTCATAAGCCCCTCGCCACGTGTTGTAATTTCAGTTCAGCACTTGTAATAAATTCGTTAAGCTCAAGTGAGGTAATCCTCTAGCTGAATTCTGGTGGCAGTGAAACCTTGCTGCCCACCAGACTGTGCCACTCGCGTTGCACGCAATAGCGAGAGGAGCAATCCATACCCCCACATGAACTTTTGAAGTCCTTCCAATGGAAGTGTTTGCTAGATGAGCTGAAATCCCATACTCCAATACTACTGAAAAATTTGAAGAGTTGCATTGGAGTTAGAAGGCTGGCATCTCAACAATAGGCAGTAATTGGAGTCATCAACGCTGTTCTATGCAAGAATCGAAGAAACTCTGCCTCACTTGTTCAGCAAATTATTTCTGTCATTTTGTATAGTGGGCACGCATCCAAGATGGTAAGTATATAATTGTTGTTGCAAAGAGTTTTAGGTTTATTCAGATATGCACTGTACAACTTGAAAATGTAACAACCATCTATGTTTATATTTAACGAGGCAAATGAAAACAAATTATTTCTTAACATCCTGAAGTGTGGTAACTTTTTGAGGAAAATCCAATTGTTGCTAAAATGCCTCTCTGCAACAAATACTGACAAATTGGTAAATATTTTCATGTTTCACAGTAATCTTCTGATTATCACAATATTCGGGTTTTTCATTTCTAGGCCATTTAGGAGGCATTTCGCCCCCACCACCTTAATATAGTTTTGCCTTCCTAAAAAGCTATTTTCTTTAATTTTTTTGAATTTTATCACTTATTCAGGTATTTGAAAGACTCCAAAAGCTCCAGTCATGTATGTCACATAGTACTACTGTTAGGCTCTTGGATGTAATTGGTAAAGATTTTGATTGCAATGGAAGGAATTGATAGAGACTGAACTGATGCAGTCCTTTCCTCTCAGCAATGTAAGTAATTTCTAAACAATGTATTTCTTTTGATGTTGCTACTTTTGAATAATCATTATTTCAGGTTTCTCCAGCAATACCTAATATTTCGCCCACAGATTTATCGAGTGATTCATCTTGTAGTATATCAGGAGCATTGTCCACTTCATCACACAGCAATCGTTGCCGCTTCACTGGACTGTCATCTTCATCAGAAGGATCTGAATTGATTGATGCACCAATGGAATGCAATGAATTGCACCTCTTGCCTTATCACAGGCATCCTTGAAAGCTGAACTTTCCTCCTCTCTGAATTTTAAAATATTTTCCATTGTTCGGAAACAGGGTCTGCAGACATAATAGTTGTGCAATACTTTGATTGATCCAAGGTGCAACCTGAGGGAAGGACTTCTTCAAATAGTTCCATAAGAACTCCAACAATGTTAGCAACACTTCCAGTGAGTTTTCTTTTAACCCTGTTTGCAGTAATATCTTCTGAGCAGAGTACACAAAGACGAACTTCTTCCATTTCTGCGCGCGACATTTACTAATTTGAACTGCTTGTCCTTAATGGACTTTAATGTTATTCATAATATAATAATGAGATTCATAGCATTATTGAGGTCTAATAATTGCGCCCGGTAAATTCCTAAGGAACGAGTCTTGACACCACCAGACCCCTTTCCTTCCCTAGCGGTTGGTAAAGGGTTGTGTTTTGCGAAGTTTATAGTCGGAGGTTAGTTGGAGTTCTAGTGTAAGCGTAAGGAGTGGAGCTCCTTTTGAAGCTGAGTCTTAACCTTGCAAAAAAAACAAAAAAACCGGTAAGTATCCTACAGTTATTCTTAGCTAGTCTCTGTGCTATTAAGTTATCCTTAGCCAGTCTGTGTGCTTTTGCTCACTAATGTTGTATACTACCATTTTTTTAGTGTTGTAATACTACTTTCTGTTATGACAACTACTTGTTAGATAGTAATTTGAATTTAGTTTTAATACAGATAGTATAATTACAAGTTGAACAAAAAAAATTCCAAAGTGAAAATGAGTCTAGGACTAAAAGTGGTAGGTATTGAGGAATAAAAAGTTTATATGAAGGCATTAAATAGAGTAATATGTTAAGTATAATAGCAAAACTCAATGTTTTGTGCATGTTCTTTTATTGTGACCAAATTATTTACATAGGCTACAAATTATTTACATAGGCTACAAATTCTTTACATAGGCTACATATTCTTTACATAGGCTACAAATTCTGTTTCTTTTGTGGTGGTGGACAAACTTCAGCATCACATACTTCAGTTGAGTTTGTACCTATTGTACTAAGAGGTGGAAGCAATGGACTGCAAGGCCTACTGGAGGGCAATGGAACTGAGGGCAATGGGCAAGTCAAATCTCTTTCCAAATCTGGACAGTATTATAGAGATACCATTGACGTTCAAGGGACAATGACTTTGGAAGAACAATAGATGGAAGATCTGCAGAATTTGGAGCCCATGGATGCTTTAGGAGTGTCTCACTAGGCAATGCATCACCCACAGTATTGCTTGAAGAAGCAAGTTGTGACAAGGCATCATTGACATCTTCCGTCAGTGTTGGAGTTTCAACCACAGTCCCATCATCAGCTTCTTCTGTATCACACAAATTACTCTCTTCATTTTCCATTACATCAGTAATTTCAGGTTGATCATGAGTTCAGCACCAGAGCTATGCAAATTTAAGCACTCTACAGAAAATCAATTAATTCATTTATTGTGAAAAAAAAGTTTTATTTATAAAGAATTCTGTAAAAATAATCTTTTACTTACCTCAATCATCATCAGAATCATCATTTTCACTTGAATTGTCACTTTATGGTGAAATAGTCTTCAATAACATCCTGTAAGGCCTCTTGGTCACCAGCACTAAATTGTTGTATCAAGTTGATAACATCAGCAACGTTCTTAGCAGCCAGATCAAAATCCATTTTTATGAAACCACAGCAGCTGCCAAGTAACTGGGAATTACCCTCGCAGGTAAGGGAAAAACCCCGTGTGCAAGCGTTAATTTTCCGGTAACAATTGAAAAGTTACGCCGTCAACTGAGAGATACTAAAAGGTTTTGTGAACTCAGAGGTACGCTGGCTTTGAAGATAACTGTATTGGCAGCTGAAACTTGTACAAGTGTAAGTTAAGATCTATAAGTACTGATACTAAAAAAAAAAGAAAACACAAAACTTGACTTTGAACCGCTTTAGGGGTCTGTACTTTGAAATGAAGAGTGATACCAAAGAAAAATGTCACATTTAAGAAGAAACTCAAGAAAAATGCTAATCTCAAGCCTGAAGAGATGGAAAACTTTGAAGACATGGATTGTCAAAACTAATACATTAGAGATTTTGGTGGTAAGGAACATTCAATGACGACCACTGAGATTTTTACATGTAAGCTTTGCCTTTTCATTCATCTCTTGGATTAAAAAATAAAATCTTCTGCAGTCTCTGTTTTGAAAACACCTTAGGTACACTGCCCGGACAAAAATAATATATTTAGTGTGATTTTAGGGCTTAAGTCATGTTATTGTTGTTACTGCTGTTATTTTATGTTTTTAGAAAACATTATGTTGTATCATAATATTATTTTAACTGGCAAGTACCCCGCCTCATAGTGGCGCTTAACGTACTACAAAGTAAGAATGCAGTAGCACAAGTTATATCTTACTCAGTTATCATTCTCTACCATTGGTTGCAGTTACAAGTTTCCCTCTCAGGCTCTCTTTTTTCTGAACTATCTGAGCTTTTCTTATCCCCCACTCTCCACTCTCCTTTCTTCAGCTCTATACGCCGCCTTCTCCCTCGTCTATTACACCCACTTTTTAGTTACCGACTGTGACGACGCTTTGCCATCCATGTAACGATGATGCTTAACCAAACTGTTAAGGTCATGATCTATTCATGAATACACACACCGTCGGTCGTCGTCATTACTGACACACAAGCGTATTATTATATAAAATATAATAGTAGTATATCTTACATCATACCTAAAATATTAAAATTAGTTAATATGCTGAGTTTCTTGAAAAACTAAAGAAATTAAAGCCTAAAAAAGAAAGACTTCTTTTGACTATTGATGAAAATGGGACTAGCTATTCTTTGCTTCTTGCCAAGTTTGCATTAAATCTGGACTAGCATGAGTCATCTATTCCATAAATTGCTATAAATCATAATTATGACTATTAATGTAATAGTTTCATTCACCATCATAAAATATGAATGAACTATGAAAAGATATGTATGTTGCACAAACGAGTAGATAAACAATAAATTAAGTAGAATTAAGTTTATTAATAGTAAAATTCAATTCTTGTCAAATTTTTTGACACCATAAGTAGCTTTTAATGAATACAATGTGTATTTAATGTACCTACTAACAGCTCATAAAAGGAGTTTAATATTATCATAGTAATTATACTCATCAACATCTACTATACCATAATCTGAGTAAATTTAAGGATATTTTATGTAAATTTAAAATGCTTATTTGATACCAATAATACAATACCATAATTGGTTATGAAGTCGATATCTTTTTTAATTTATAGTAGTTATAAATGCTCTGGATTCAAATAAAAAATGTGTTCTACACCATATAAGTCTCCAGTCAGTAAGAATCAAGGAAAGAAGGGGGGAAGGCAACCAAGACAAGACTTCCTTCCCAACAAAGTTGTTTAAACTTATACAAACAAATGTACCAATATTGGATAATACAGTTAACAGGACAGGTTGTAAATGTAGCTAGGCTACAGAGCTAGCCAGGTGTTGTTCTTTGACAAGATTTTTAGGTCATAAAATTTCGGCTCGATGGGCCTTCTAGTGACTTTAAAACATCAAAAGACCAGGCAGCTTAAATACTGCCTTGAGACAGGCAAAAAATGATTGTGTGTGTGTGACTATGCTCATAGGATGTTGCAACAACAATGCTTGTCATGACAACTAAAACACGTTAACATGAATATATACATAGTGATACAGGCTTTCCCGAGTGTCCTACGAGGCCTTATGACACTCGTATGTTTTAGTTGTCATGACAAACATGGTTGTTGCAAAATCCTATTATCACCCTAAGCATAGTCACGCACACACAATCGATTTTTTATAGTCTCTAGAAGGCACTCAGAGCCGAAAATATATGACCTAAAAATCTTGTCAAAGAACAACACCTGGCTATATATGTAGCCTAGCTACATTTAAAACCATTATAATTATACTATTATATAAACCGTACCCTCAATATAACTGAAGTAACATCAGTTAGTAGTTATAAACTGCTAAAATGTGCAAATTTTCTAAGAACAATGTCATTACTGCATAATAAATGAAAAATTTGTGTGTACAATTATTGTATTATAGTTTTTAGCTCAACATCCTACTGAAACAATAGTGTCGAATTATATTATTCACTGCTGCTATTGTGATGTGCCACATTATTCTTTTTTTTTTATGTCATAATTATATATAATATAAAGGTCACAATTAGACTATATACTTGGAAAATTTAAATTAGATATAGATTTGCAATTAGTGAAATGAATATTTTGTATTCTCCTTTTAGGAACTTATTTCATGTAGCATAATCAGTTTGCTTACCATTGGTTCCGAAGCGTATCATTGATTAGGTAGTTGCCATTGTAACTATTTACTTCACTCTGTGTTGTTAGCAAGAACAAAACAAATACATTTTTTAATTGTTGTATACAATACAATTAATACAGTAAAATTGGTACTGAAGGTTATGATAATATAATTGTTGTATTTTCTCTGAATAGTTCCATAAAGAGTGATACGAAAGAAAAATATCACATTTATGAAGAAATAAATAAACTCAAGAAAAATGCTAATCTCAAGCCTGAAGAGATGGTGATGACAAGCTGTGCAGCATATGGTGAAATTACTACCAGCAAATCAATGATGGAAGGAAAATGTCAACCTGGAGACTATGAAACCATTGCTGTACATAGCAATTGACTTCAAGATTTTAATCAGTTTTTTGCCAATTATGTTAAAATATAACTACGTAGCCTTACTGTCAACTTTTCTTTTTCTGATTCTTCAAACTATAGAGAAAAAAACAAACAATAAAGTTTAGACAGATGAAATAAATAATGTCACTATAATATTAATTATGTTTATTTAAATGTAAATTGTGAAATTTAATAAAATAATGCTATGTGAAAATTATCTATTGACCACAGTAGGTGAACTAAAACGAGAACATGATGTAATGATATGGTAAGTTGTATATTCCCTAAATGTAATAGTAAATATAAACTCCTTTAAAATGGTTTATAGTTTCCTAAATTATTCAATTGATAATGTAATAAATGGCTTCAAAAAGAGAGCCTGTGCCTTTAACAATTTGCTGAGTATGGAAACGAACATTACTCCACATGAGTACGAACATTGCACCTTCGCTCCAGGAAGTATCCTAATGTCTGTAATCATAGCATTGTGGTCATAATGACTCCATTAGGCCTCTCTGTTTCGCAATATATTTAAGACTAGTGATCTAAATCTTATAATTAAATATGTCTATATATAGTCACACAAATACTAAGGAGATAATTGAACTAATTTACATGCAACTAACAGTTAAAACTAACATAATCTTAAGAGAGTACAAATAGAAGAAAACAAACACGTAAAACTAAGCCTTCAAATTCTATGAATAACAAGGCCAACAATATTATCTATACCAAAGCAAATTTAATCAAAACACTTAGTGGAAATAACTAGGTATGCATCCTTTAACATGCATGCCTCCATTTTGATTATGCATTCTTTGTTTTTTCCCATAGAAAATATAAATTGTGTACTGCTTGTAGCACATCCCTAGCAAAATATATTCACTAATATTTAAGTTACAAATGAGCTGAATGCTGGATTCAATTTGTTCTTCTTAAATTCTGGTGCACTTGAATTAACTTTTATAGCAATTAAAGTAAGTCTATAAAACAGACAGATGAAGAGCTCAGAAGTTTGTGCCTTCACTCCACACGAAAACTGTATTCACACCAGTAGGTTAACTATACTAAAAATATCAAAACATAAAAAATATAAACTCTCATTGGGGAAAGTGACAATCATCAAAAGCATGCGCGTAGTTGATAATCAACGAACCTTAAGTAAAGCGGGAGGGGTTTTAATGACTTACCTGGGAGTGGTTAGAAGTAGTAGCTAGAACCCGTACTTTTTAGTAGCATAAAACACTCAATTTTTTTGGTTTCCGTGAAATGCCCCCTTTTGTCGGAGCCATCACAAATGGGCTGTTTTTATGATCACCTCGTGGCGGCCTGCATACTCCTCTCTTTTGCAGGTGAGTTAGTTTCCATTTATTGAAGAGTGCATTGATGCGTACTGAAGTTATTTTGCAGAAAGCTTCAATGCACCCGGAATAATTTTTAAACTAAACATCTTGGCTATAAAACCTAGCTAGATATACGATACTGCATTATTGCAAGCTAACAATAGCTGTGAATTGCATGTGATAAATAAATTCGAGGGCATAGATTGAGTAAACACACATTGAGAAATTATAATGATGTAGATGTTAATGGTTGGTTCATGACTTCATATTTCTAAGTGCCACTCATTTGGTGCATACAAGGTAATGATTCTTTACCAAACTATAGCTGCAGATTTGATTTTTGTGTACATGTATATTATTTTGTTTGCTGCTCTGTAGCCTGCAATTAGTCATGACAATTGTGTTAAAAAGAACAGTCCACAACTTGCTATTTGTTTAAAAAAATAATAATTTTTTTTTTACTTTTTACATAAGTTGGGTGTACTCCATAATGAGGGGTGGTCTGTATAGTGGGTATGAACCTTTAGCATGACATTTGTCTAAAGAGATAAGAAGTTGTTCAGGTCGCTCATTAGAATTGAAGCAATTTTTGGACCAGTGAGATAATATTAGCACGAGCTCCTCTGTTTAAATTTACTTTTTCATCCTTACAAGTCTACTTTTATATTGGTATCCAATTGTTTGCACAGTCAACCAACTGCCATTTCTCCATTTTATTTGCTGATTTATGTGTATGTATTTAAGGTATGTGTAAGTACATATTTATAGTAGAGCTGATAGTAACCACAGGTATAACTGTACAACCACACTTTTTTTACTTCATGTATATTGATGTATGGGTATGAAACTTCAGATTATATCATTCATAAAAATAATAATAGTAAAGAAAAACATTCACTAGTTTTTACTCTTAAAACTGGACACACATGAATCACAATTTTTTGTTAGCCAATAAATAAATCTGATTAATAGTCGAGTATGGAGTATGAATACGTACAAAGGGATTGTTTAATCTTGTCATTATTCCTTATTAATAATACAGTAGGCATTTTTTTTGCTCATTTGAAATTGCTATTATGTCGTATTTTAATTTACCTGACATTTGTGCCAACTCATAGAAATGCTGAATACAAGGTAGGAATGGTAGCATTGTTCTCACAACCAAGTAGCGCTCATAAAGGCCTTAGAATTCATTCATTGGATAGTGTACAGAAACTTTCAGAATGAAAAAAAAATAGAAAAAAAAAATAGAAGGAAGAGGAAATGAATTGACTTGCAGTGTTGGACCTTCCCCATTCCACTCACACAAAAGAAATAAGTGTTTTCCAGCTTTAAGTAGGCTCTAATAATATTATTTTTTTATTGGCTGATGTCATTTAAATAAAAATAAAACATAATAACTGACTGTTGTATTTGTGCACATTATAAGTTTGTCTTCCTTAAGTTTTAATTGTTTAGAATCTTATATATTCAGGATAGCAAGAACATTGGTGAAACTTGTAATTCAGTGTAAAGGGTCTAGGCTGAGTGATTGTCACAAGTTTATAACTAGTAATTCTCGTCTATGAGGTGGTGTCACCTTTACCAAGCTTTTAATGAATTGTATTAATATTATTACGTAGTTATTAATTAATTAATTTATTATTCATTTTAGCATCAGCGTATTCTCAGGAAACGGGAACGTGTTATCAACGAACGAGTTGCCAGGGCTCAACTCAAAATGCTGTAGATGTTTCTAATTTAGAACGCTATTGCTGCAGATATTCCAGCCCCAGAATAACCAGAGGATATAGCTACCAACATTTTGGCATAGATACATGTTTCATGTGTCCACGAAGTAAGTTCCAAGCTATTTCTGCCATTGTGAACTGCAGAACTCTTGTGACACGCATCAAGAGTGAGAGCACGTTCAGTGAAACACTTTGTTTGTCTACTGGCATATCATGTTAATTATCTTTCTGCCATTTCTCCATTTTGTTTGCTGATTTATATGTGTATGTATGTAAGGTATGTGATGTGCAAATACATATTAATAGTAGAGCTGATATCACTATTTTTTTTTCAATATTAAAAATTTTATTCTGCTGATACCAATGCTGATTGAATGGACTACTTTAGCTGGTACATATTTAGCTAACAATGTATTTAGTGACTATACATTAGTAGCATGCCCCCCACACACTCAACACAAATGAACATACAGCAACGTATTTGCTGCCATTCTGTTCGTAAAGCGCAATGCTGCAGGCAGTGTGGGTATCATCTGCGAGTTCAAAGCCGAAATTTAATGTAGGAGTGCCGACAGTTATACGGGTGCAGGTCAAATGTGTGTGCAGAATAAAATGTTGTTCTCCACCAACTTATTACTCAGTAAACATGGGACTGTGAACCACCAATTATATATATATATAATTATATACATGTGACCGTCTACAGGAAAATCAGGCACAATGCGGGGAACATCATTTTTATTATTTTAACACAAATAAGTTCACCAAGACCTGAAGATGAACTCCTCCAAGTTTTAGAACTACTGCGCGAACCGTTTCCGAGATAATACACAGAACCGCTTCATTCTGCAACCATCAAAGATCCAGTCAACATCGAGATTTGGAGTTCCAAAGGCGTTGCTAAGGGCGTGCCCGCATTAACTCCATATTCAACCGCAGCCCGTATACTATTGCTTATTACCGCGCGTAATCCGCCGAACACAAACAAAAGCTCTACTACTGTCTTCTCTTAGTCTTCTTGTCTACTGTGTAAAGGTGAGTGAGCCATTTTCGCTGTATTTTTATTCCTTTTCTTTTAGCTTTGAGAATATTGGTGCTGCTGCTACTTGCTTATCTAGTGAGGTACCATGGAAGTAGTAATAAGATAAAGGTAAGTAAGTCTGTTGTTAATCCAAGCAGTAATTTTAAGTGTTCACTAAAGTTTGTATACCTATGCACTTACAAGTATTTCTAGTGCATGCACGCACGTACTGGTATTCTAGTGCGTTCTGGTATTCTAGTGTGTGCACGCACAAACTGGTATTTCTAGTGTATGAACACACGCACTAGCAATACCACTGTACACGCACTAGTATTACCACTGTGTGCACACACACACACTAGTATTACCATGAGTGCTCACACGCACCAGTAATACCATTGTGTACACGCACTAGTATTACCACTGTGTACACGCACTAATATTACCACTGTGTGCACACACAGACTAGTAATACTACTGTGTACACGTACTACTATTATCACTGTGTGCACGAACTAGTAATACCACTGTGTGTACACGCACTAGTATTACCACTGTGTACACACACACATACCAGTAATACCACAGTGTGCAAGCACTAGTATTACCACTGTGTGCACGCACATACTAGTAATATCACTGTGTACACGCACTAATAATACCACTGTGTACACACGCGCACTAGAATACCACTGTGTGTACGCACTAGTATTACCACTGTGTGCACACACATACTAGTGATACCACTGTGTACACGCACTAGTATTACTACTGTGTGCACACACTTACTAGTAATACCATCTGTGTACACGTACTAGTATTACCACTGTGTGCACACACATACCAGTGATACCACTGTGTACACGCACTAGTATTACCACTGTGTGCACATGCACTAGTAATACCACTGTGTACATGCACTAGTATTACCACTATGCACACACATACTAGTAATACCACTGTGTACACACACTAGTATTACCATTGTGTGCATACACATACTAGTGATACCACTGTGTGTAGACACACACACACTAGAATTACCACTGTGTATACACACTAATATTACCACTGTGTGCACACACATACTAGTAATACCACTGTGTGCACGCATTTGTATTATCACTGTGTGCACGCACTAGTAATACCACCATGTACACACACGCACTAGAATTACCACTGTGTGCACACACATACTGGTATTACTGTGTGCACACTGTGTTTGTTCGTACTAGTGTTTGTTTGTAGTAGTGTTTGTTCGTACTAGTGTTTGTTCATAGTAGTGTTTGTTCGTACTAGTGTTTGTTCATACTAGTGTTTGTTCGTTCTAGTGTTTGTTCATTCTAGTGTTTGTTTGTACTAGTGTTTGTTCATTCTAGTATTTGTTCGTTCTAGTGTTTGTTTGTTCTAGTGTTTGTTCGTACTAGTTTCTGCATTGTTACTCTTTTATCTCCATTTCTTCTCTTTCATGTTTTTCTAGGTAATGAATGCCCGGGAGATCAACCTGTTATTGGGGTTGTTGCTGCTATACAAGGATATTCGAGCTTGAATCTTGAAACTTTTGGCATAATAGCTACAGGTAAGTTGCAATTGTATGTATCATGATGTAATTATGATTAGTTAAGGGTGCAGTACCACTTGAAACCGCAGCGCTAAACCGCAGACGGAGGAGTTATGCTATGTATTTATTTCTCGTTGTCTGTTCAATGTATGCTTACTTTGTTGTTGCAGTTGAAACAGACACCAACAGACAGCTCTTATAAACCAAGTTTCAAGAAAAAAGACCGACCAGGAACGGAGAAACAACGGTACAAACCTTACGGCTATTCAGCGAAATAAAGGGGCGACCGTTGCAGTTACGAAGTCCATTTTTTTTTCCAGCGGTAGCCTAGGGGCTTCCCCACAACATTACAACGCCGTATTTTTGATATTAGTATTTGTTTTCCATTTTTTTAAATATTTTTATATTATTTTTTTTGTATCCTATTTAAAAGAAAAAACTCGTTGTAATGTTTTTTTAAATGTGGCTTGTACCCCGTGTACAAAATATGAGTTCATTCTGGCCATCCAGTACTTCTGAATATCGATTTTTAGGTATGAAAGCTAACTATTGATTCGTATTCATTTGATTCTTCAACTCCGCCCCCCAACTCTGAGCGCGCAATTTATTGTGGGCAAAATTCCGGGTGGTGGCGGCTCTAATTAGAACTGGTAAGCAAACACAAAAGAGGAGTTACTGTGCGAGTGAGGCCCGCGGGGAAGAGTACAAGACTTCTGGAATGTACTGAAGGGTCCTAGACGATGAAGAAGCGGCGGCGTATTAATGGCGCCTGGAGTCACTCGTTTAGAATAGATATATCACGGCTCACAGCTGCGACTTGGAAGGAAGAATCTGCTTTGGTGTCTTTGGAGAGCTTGATAGAAGGTTGGTGTAGCGGGTAGAAGTTAGAAGCAGTTTCAGTGTGTTAACTTCAACTTCTCAGGAATTTTTGGTGCTTTTTTTCTTTCTATTCCTGTTACTGTTGTGACGGATGAATAATAAATATATATATGATATTTGCACACCATTAAAAGAAAATGTGAATTATTACTTTTATTTACTAATGTTATTTTCTTTCTACAATAATATATATTTATCAATTAGGCTGTTTATTATCAATTATTATTTTATTGATTTATTTAAAATAAGACCTGAATCAAATTTTAGATCATAGTACTTTGTCTAATCTACCTCAACAGGAGAGAAAGGTGCTGGCATGCTCTTCATAGAAATAGATGAGCTCCCATTATGAGAAGGCACAACTCCTTGGTTCTAGGGTACAACTGGCAGGTTCACAACAAAAGAGCAGAAGACATGGCTTCCTTGTTTTCCAGAGGAGAGAATAGTAGACCTTCGGCTCTCCTAAGAAGTCATGCCTCCTGAAGAGAAGAATACTACATCCTGGTTATTTAGAAGAGAGGACATGGCACTCCAGTAGAGAGGTCAATGAGAAGGCACAGCTCCTTGGATCTCCTTGACAGTATTGCATACTTCAGAACCTTTTATTTTGTTCATTTCATATTGTATTTGATTATGGCCCTGCTACTATGGAGTTATGATTTTATAATATTGTTTAGTAATATTTTTTAGAAAGTGAACAAATATTAATTATCTACACTGCTGCTTCTGCCCTACAGTACTGGTAGTCCTTTGAGGTGAACTCTTTGTGGTAAATTGTTTGGTACAGTTAATTGGTAGCTACGTGTTCAAATTGTGCGCGAGTCGACAACTACAACACAATTATGCATGAGTTCTTCATGTTCATAGTTAAAATGCTCTGTATGGACTAGTCTCAGTTCTGTTCTTCAAGGCTCCGTGGGAGTTGCCCCACATTATCTTCTTCATCTCCTCCAGTACATTTAATGCTATCTTTCTGTTCGTTTAGGTTGTCATGAAATCTTTTTATGCTGGAAAGTTTGTCATCCCACAATAGAAATATATTATCTATATAACATAGCCACAGTTTCTATTGAATATGATAGGATTTTAATGTTTTCTCTACAGATTGCTCCTTAAATAGTTTCAATAATACCAGCAGAAGTGGGTGAGCCCGTAGCAAGATGTTTGAACAATATACTATAGGAATACCGAAGTTTAATAAATATTATATTAGTAACCAATACAGTGTTGTAGCTGAATCAAATCCTCAACAAGAAATAGAGCAAGAGATAATGGCAACATCAGGAACATTCAGGTCTCCCAGCAGTAACGAATTAAAACTTCTGATAACTGAAGTTGTTCTATTCTATGATCCTACAAGTAATCCGAAAACTTGCAATTTTTTACAATCAACAATAATAACAGAGAAAATAAACAAAGTAAAAGCGACAAGGTCTATTCAATAGCAGTTGCTAGACTTAGAACTTCATAGAAGTGTTAGACAGTTAACTTGTTAATTTTTACAGGTTTGTTACCTATGTCTCATAGAATATGGTGAGTCACGGCTCCCAAGCTATCTGTTAAAAAATTACTGGTGCTCTGAAACAATAACAACCACAGAAGATATGGTATAGAATGAGGACATAAAAATTTAACAGTATGAAGACTCAAACTAGTTTTGAACAGGAATCTTTATGCTGGTCAGTGGACAGCATTGAAGTCCTCAGTTACTCTGTCTCCATATCAAACCATAAAATGCAAACTTGTCCACTGTCACCTTATAAAAATGGCAACACCCAGCAGTTTCTGTTTGTTCAGAGCAACAGTTATTATGTAAGTAAAACTTCTTTTAACTACCTCTCGTAGAAGGGACTGACCTCTCTGTCTGGAGTGACCAAATCATGCGCACCCCTGATTGCATTTAAGTATAGTGCATTTAGAACTTCCGAGAAGCAACCACCTCTATGTCCCACCAAAGAGCAATCTCTCTCAGCCCCTAATCAAACGCGTTCACCTATGCAGCACCAAAGACCACACACCGACTGTAAAAAATTGAGAGGTCATGGTCACTCGTAAGTCAATAGATCGGTATAGATAGTGTACTACACACCACTTAAAGTAATCAAATTTGGCACATGCCAAAGGTCTTAGCTAAACTGCACAGGCTGTTATCCTGAACCTCTGATGCTTTTAGCAAAAAATACTTCCTCAAACATAGTTCCCTTTTTCTGGGAAGGCTTTTTCTATAACGCTAAAGTATTTTAAAGTAGCTATTGGTAAACGCCAGAACTAATCCATCCAAATATTTCCTGGTATTACATACATTCTGCTTTTAAGCCGCCCATCCAGCGGCAACAAATGAAGAAGCTCAGCCGCGGACCTTTCCATCTGCTGGTCGTTAATGTCTGACGCGGACTACAGGTCGGTGTATTTTCATCGTAACCCTTCGCAACACTTAGCGGGAAAAGGGTGGAACAAAGGTGGGTTTGGCTACGCAACCTGACTATATTATGTGGTCACGGACCTAGCCCTTTTTTTTTGCCGTCGTTTAAGGTGTATCTGGCAATTTTCTTGGAGGCTAAACCATGGCTAAAAGACCAGGTTGGTCTCGAACCTTTAAAAAAGATTCCAAGCTGCAACAGTATTTCTTAGACCAGGTGGTACCTACTGGAAAGACACTTGGAACAGGTTCATATGGCTCAGTATTAGAAGTAAGTGGGGAGTTCTAATCTTAGAAACACTATTCCAAGATGTAATCTTTTTTTTCCTATATATAATTTTTAGCCTATAAAATTAACTATCTGTGTGTTGAAGAAACTATGTTACAATAAATGAGTTCTTGCACTCCATTGAACAATCATACTGAACTTGTAAAATCTTGTTCAAATTGTTTCACATTGCTATTTCAGGTAAAATATAGCAAGGTTTTGTGTGCTGCCAAACGTATGCACCAACTATTACTGGATCCTGGGAATGAAGGAGTTGGAGAGACTGTAGACAGATATCAACGAGAATGTCAACTCATGGCAGGTCTCCGACATCCTAACATAACACAGTTCCTCGGTCTGTGTTTCCTTGGGGGATCAGAGCTACCTCTACTTGTGATGGAGAGACTAGAAATGAGTGTGGATGACCTCCTGGAGTGTGCCCCTAATATTCCACTTCCAGTAAAGATTTCCATTCTTACAGACACAGGCAGCGGTTTAGTTTACTTGCATAGTAGAGGACCTCCAATAGTCCACAGAGATCTGACTGCAAGGAACATCCTCCTCACATCATCTCTGACAGCTAAGATCACTGACATGGGAAACTCTCGCATGGTAACTTTAAAACCAGCTCAACTAGCCCAAACACTCTCAAAGAATCCGGGAACCACTGTGTACATGCCACCAGAGGCTCTCAGCAAGAGCCACAGATATGGCCCATCTCTAGATGTGTTCTCATTCGGACATCTTGCCCTCTACATACTCACACAGGTAAAACAAACTTGAGTAGGCAACATACACTATTAGTGCAAAGCTATTCAATATTCAATTAAAGATATCTATGGTATTATGTTATATCAAGTATGGACTTCACCGTTCAATCAAGTTAATATAATACTAGCACGTGCATATTGGTTAGATAGGTATTTTATCAGATGTTGTAGTCTGTGCCTAGCCAGACACAGCATACCAAATGCAGTGTTGACACTATATGTATTTGTAACCACACAAGTTGTTTTTTTTACTATTTTTCTCTGGCTTTGTTAAACTCTTTCTAAATGTTATTTGTTTCATGAATTCTGTTTATGTAACTGTCTTCATCATTGCCTAGTTTTTTTCCTAATTCAATATTGTATACAGTAAATTAATTGAATGTATGCACATTGAAAACTAAGTGCCCATGCAACCCTAATATACTGCTCACTTCTCTGAGCAACTCCTTTGTGTTGTTTTCCTCTCTACCCTAAGCTTTGTGCTCAGAGTTACGCTGGAACAGTTGTACCATTATCATAAGCATAATAACAATATTGGTATTGAACAGATTGTGATAATTTTAATTGACAATTACGCACAAATCAATTGATTAATTTCAATAATAATTGGTTAGATGTTTCCAGGAGAGCTGCTATTGGCTACACGTTCAGATCCACACAATCCTGGTCGAGTTATTGGTCGCACTGAAGTAAAGCGTCGTGAGGTGTACATGAAGAAGTTGGAGGATCAGTTATTGAAGTCTCATCCTATTCTGGTAGAGATGGTGACTAATTGCCTGCACAATACTCCTCAAACAAGACCTACTGCTGAGCAACTACTGGAGACACTAACACCAGTACAGGATGCAATGGAGAACATACAAGGAGGGAGTCTGGGGAGGTCCATCAACATAGTCAATGTGTTACACATGAAGGAAACTAAAGAAAAGAATAATAGATTACAAGAACTCGAGGTAACTATGAGATGAGTACATATTTGAGCACGCATATCAAGCAACCAAGCTTAGCTGTATATGAAAGCTTTACTTCAATATGTGGTGAGACAATTTTCTGATTGTACGTAAATAATCAATTAATGATTGAAGTCGAGGTCTTAGTTTCTGCCAGCAACTTCTTAACATTATCTCTGTCGTTGTGATCATGGAGATAAATACCATTCTCCCTTAAAAATTTTCACTAATTTTTATGAGTAGGTATACTAAACTTATTTCAATTTTAAACAGTAGTTTTTCAACTCTACAAAGCTATTGCTCAAAAAAAATATTTTTTTACATTCTCTTTGTTTTTTTCATTTTCTTTGTGAGTGACCAGTTCAATATTGTTTGCTATGTCAATTTTTTTGCCATCTATATAATAATACGCTTGTGTGTCAATAACGACGACGATGGTGTGTGTATTCATGAATAATTTATGAGCTTTGTATGGTTCGGTAAAGCATCGTTTATTTGTGGTAGGTAAAGTATTGCCACAATCAGTAGAACGTGCTGGATACTTCTCTAAAAAGCGGGTGCAATTTACGATGGAAGGCGGCGTAGGTTTCAAAAAGGAAGGTGAAAGTACGGAAGAGAAGGTAAAAGGTGATTAATCGTAACTGAAAAGCGGATGGAATCGGCGAGGTAAAGGGTGAAGGTTTAAAATAAAAGCGAGCGATTAATTATAACTAAAAAGCAGGTGGAATTGAGGGTTTGTTTTCAAAAGAAAGGCTAAGGTACGAAATAAAAGACAAACGTTTCTCAGGAAAGAAATTCAGAAGCAGGAGAGATAGACAAAGTAAAAGGGGGCTCCATGACTCAAGAAAAAGAGCTGAAGTTAAGAGAGGTGAGTGGAAGAATAGCTCAGATAGTTCAGAAAAAAGAGTAGGAGAGGGAAACTTATGTAACCTTAACCAATGGTAGAGAATGATAACTGAGTAAGATAACTTACTGCATTCTTACTTTGCAATAAGTCAAGCGCCACTATGTGGTGGGGTACTTGTACTATATAATATTGTTTGTTTTAAATGTTGTGTTTCATTTGATGTATTATATTATTAGATTTCTGAGAATAGATTAGAAACAGAAAATAAAGAATTGACTGAAGAAAATACAAAGCTAGAAAATGACAAAAAGATGCTTGAATCTGCAAATACACAACTTATTGAAGAGAAACATCAATTGGAGACAAGTATCATGCAAGTACAGGCAGAAAGCAATCAACAGAAGACTGAGAACAATCAACTGAAGACTGAGAACAATCAACTGAAGACTGAGATCAATCAACTGAAGATTGAGAACAATAAACTGAAGAACCAGATAGCAGCTGAAAGAATTCAGTTAGAATCTCATCACAACGAAGAAAAGCTTTATCTAGAATTTCGCCGTCAAAGAGAGAAACAACTCCAATCTGAAGTGGAGCAACTAACAAAGGAACTGGAGCATATCACCACAGTGTCTATTGGCAAGAAATCATTGGTAAGTATTTTGCATTCATATAATCGGTGTCTCCTTATATTTTATCAAGAGTACTGACAACTCTACGTCTAATATGTTTTAATGATAAAGTGTAAGATGGATTGGTTATGTCATGATAGTCTGGGAATTGAGTTTAAAGACTAAAAGGAGACACACTAGGATTGTCAAGATTTTTGGCTACTCTTCCAGCTATACATATATATGTAGTGGGTCTGAGACAATGGACCTTACGGTGCAAAAATTGAAAATGAGATATAGTTTCCAGAAGTAAGTCATCGAAAAAATTCTTCTTTCTCCATTTTCTGTTTTTTGCAGAATTAGTCTTCTTAGTCATCCTTACTCCACGTCTATGCCAAGTTTCAAATGTCAAAACAACTTTATAAAGACCCCAAGCATGCCATGCAAAGACAAGCTACTTTTTTTTTTCTCTTGTTCTCGAAAAACAATAAACAGGGAATGGACGGAGCAAAAATGGCATAGCTTTGAGACTATTGCATGCACTCTACAGCTTACCTCTGGCTGAAAGTTTACCACAACATCGAGCAGCATACCTAAGGATTCCGACAAGACTGGCTGTGAGACACTATGAAAGCTAATAAGAACTCCATGCAAAGCTTCATTAGTCCCCATTAAAAAGCTTCTGCACGATTTAAAGCCCAGTTCAACTGCCAGTTTCTCTGCACATCGAAGGTTTTATCCTACAGTAATTTAGCACTAAGATGAGATAAATTGTAGCTTTTTATTAGCATAAAAAACTCATTTTTTTGGTTTATACCACCATAAGGTCCCTTTTCCTGGGCAAACTCAAAATCAAATGGCCCTTTTAAGTTCAGTTTACCATTTTTCTAGTTTATTTTGTTTAGCTAAATATATTAATCTGCTCATGAAACATTTTGCCATATCACACTCTGACTCAATACTAGGGTCTGCCGGATTATGCTCGAAATACATTTATAATTATTCTTTTTTTTGTTATAAAAAATTGAGTTATTATTCTGAATGACTGGTATAATTATTGTATAAATTTTCATATTATTTTCTTTCTTTTTTTAAAATAATAATAATAAAAATACATGTAGCACAGCTATTTTAAGAAACAATAAAAAAAGGCAAAGCAATAAAATGTACTGCTGTGATGAGAATAGTTGAGTTGCTCAAGTTGAATATCCATTTTGCATAATTTTCAATATTACTTGCTGACTCTGAGCCTGACTGACAGCTGTCCCAGTATTTCAAAATTTCTTGTTATTCTAAATAGAAATAAGTGAAATTGTGATGACTGCAGTATAGCTAGCTGTATAGAGTTGCTACATTATGAAATGAGTGAGTACAACTATTAATCTCCTATTGATTATATTATATAGCTAGCTAATCTTTCAGTGAAAACCTTGAACAACCCGTAAAAATGTTCAATGAAATGGAAAAAAAACATGCAGCTGAAAAAGTTCAATTGTGAGAAACCTTACCGAACATTTGGGGGAAATGTGGATTACAGTATTTAAGAATTTAATATGCTCGGCAGTGGATCCACATTCTCTTCCCTTCACATTCGTAGGTCGGCTGGTAATAATAATACATTTTTTGTCAATTCTAATGCAGTATGATTGTTGAGTTGCTCAAGAAGAGAATCCATTTAGCATAATTCTCAATATGACTTGCTGACTCTGAGCCTGACTGACAGCTCTCCCAGTATTTCAAAATTTCATTTTTTCTTTTTGGAAATAAAATAAGAGTGGCCAATTAATCCAGCTGCTTTAATCAAGTAATGAAGATCTACCTCATAACCACATTTCTACACATTTTTATATCCTTTGTTGCAAAAGAAAAAAAGAAAAAGGAAAGCATTATTGACATTATTGATTTTCTTTATAATTAAGGATTATATGAACTGGTTATTCTCATTTTCCCTTTATTATTCTCCTCAATACCCTTATTATTCTAGAATTATTCCACTATGCTATTTCATGTCTACTATTCCAGGAAAAAATGCTAGCATAATCTGGCAGGGCCTACTCAGTGCTATATTATTATATATATATATTATTTTGTTTGTTTATCCCAGGTAAATAGCTATGAAATAAACATAACATATCATTTGTGTATGCATTATTATTATGCAAATCATATCAAAATTGTCAATAACAGGTAAACAGTAACCATGGCAACACAATGATTTTTATTATTTGATGAACACAGTGTGAAATTAACTTAATATCTTTTATATATAATATTAACACGAGTAATGATATTATAAATTTACTACAGTATATGTATTTGTTCATTTTTTAGACATTCCCACTAGAACTAGACTGGAGGCGTGGCCCTGACATGCCAGTGGCTATGAATGGATACATCCAATCAGTAGAGATAAATGATACGCTGTATGTTGGAGGAGGAGGGACTGACAGACGTCAGGATGCCTACATAATGATGGCCTACAACATGCAGTCCTGCCAGTGGCACACTCTACCTCCATACAGTACCAGGTTGTTTGCTATGACTACCATCAACAACAAACTAGTTGTGGTGGGAGGAAGATATAGTGGTGACTCTGACAGCTGTGAGCTAGGAGAGTGGCAACCCGATAGCAACCAGTGGACACACCCCTTCCCTCCTATGTCTACACCTCGCTGGTGGCCTTCAGTTACTTCATATAAACTTTGGCTGGTGGTGGCTGGTGGATACCATGAAGGTTATTTACAAATTGTTGAGGTACTTGATGTATCCAACATGCAGTGGTCCACTGGTCCATCTACACCAACACCATGGAGCAGCATGCAGTCTACTACAATTGGAGATACCTGGTACCTCATGGGGGGAGTGTGTGAGACACTATGGCGTGAGAGTGCTAATGTGTATAGTGTATCTCTGGAGGCTCTTGTTTCACACTCCTCATCAGACAGTTCCAACATATGGAACAAACTACCTTCACTCAACTGTAAAGATTCCTGTCCACTCAACATTGGAGGATCTCTAATGGCAGTCGGTGGTGAGGACATGAAGAATTTGAAGCCAGTGTCCACCATCCAGCGCTATGTCACTGAGACTAATAAATGGGTCCAGGCTGGACAACTACCACATGCAGTGTGTTACTTTACCTGTATCATGGCATCAGGCAAGGTCCTTGTTATGGGAGGGCATGGTGGGAATAGCAACCTTAAGAAACTGTTTACTTCTCCTATTCACTAATTATTATCCTTGTTTTTATGGATTTTTTTGTACAAGTGATCTAGTTTAATTTTCATGTTCATTTCCATGGTTGTCGTTTGTATTCAAAATAAAAATAAAGTAAATAATTATATTATAAAATTATTGCAAAAGTTTGTTACAATGTACACCTTATGGGTGTAACTGAGTAGCTAATAATACAATACCCATTATATATAATATTTTAAATTTCTCACAGTTTAAATTTATAGAACAGTTGCACTTAAAAAACTGTTCAATACTACAATGAATTTAATCTCTTTGTATTTATGGATTTGTTTTGTACAAGTTAGCTATTGTTATTTAAAATGTGGTTTCCATGGTTACTATTTATTTTTCAGAACAATAAACAGAAAATAATTATTATTATGAAATTTTTGAAATTTATATGCAGTAAATTTGTGAACACAAGAGGCTTATACTTGGCAACAAATCCTCAAGGACCTTTTCATTTCATCACTTGAACTTTCAAGGACACATTCAGTTGATAACAGTTGAATACATTTTCATTTCATTAGTGCATTTTTGTGTAATTTAAGTTGAGTTGTTAAGTTGTTAGTGTAGTGAAGTAATCATGTTTGGCTAATTCTATTCATATTAATGTTGTTTCTCAATGTTTGTTCTTCACGCTTTAATTTTCCCCTGTGCAATCCTGTTTCTTTTCACAAGGCCAAAAGCCAGAGTTTACAAATTGCAAACTAGCTTGTAAACCAATAGTTCACACTTGGTTAGCAGATGGTTAACAACTTTTGTAACTAGCTTGTATACTCTTGGAACGGACACTAGTTAACAAGCCAGTTAACAAACTTGCAAACCTTGAGTGTAACTCATTGGCAACCACTTTGACAAGTCCGCAACTTTTTGGAAACCACTTTAACAAGTCTGCAACTTTTTGGAAACTTCCATGACATGTCTGTTACGATTTGGTAACTACCTGAACAGATTGGTAACTTCTAGGTAACCACTATAACTGATCTGCAACGCCTTGGTAACCACCCTGACAGGTCTGGAACTTCTGTGATAACCCCCTTGTATAAGTTTGCCAACTTCATGAAAACCACTTGATAACTTGGTTAATCAACTCAACAGAATTTTTAATTGGAAATAGCTTCAAAACAAACAAACAAATAAAACAAGCAATGCAGTAATTGTTAAATTAAGTCTCTAATTGTCTTCATTGCCTTCATCCGCAAATAGAAACTCGGTCACTTGATCTAATGTACACAAACAACAGTAAGAATTCATATAATGTAAAATATTCACAAATATTTGCCTTACCTTCATCACTAGGCTCAGTTTCTACATTCTGGCCTATAAGAGAAAATATACTTCATTATTACAATGAAAAACAACAACAACAACAACAACAACAACAAAAAATCAAATTACAGAGATATCATTACCCAACAGGTCATAAATACAAATAATCTGGGAGGTCTTGCTATGAGTTAGATATTTTAATTAGTTCTATTCATTTGTGCCAATTTGTCTACGTATCTGAAAAGTTGATCAGAAAATTCTTACAGTGGAATCAGAAAATTGTTAGCTAAGGCTTCTGAGATACAGAAAATTAAGAGTTATGAACAAACCTATTGTCATTATTACAAAAAAAAAAGTCTTATTGTATTCAGCACTAGCTAGAATTTTTTCTCACACGTAATTCCAATTATTGAAGAAAAGGATATTGAGGAGTCTAAAAGCTACTTGGTATAAATATAATTTATATCAGAATAATTTAGAATATATCAGTATAAACTAAACGGGCAAGTATCAGACCAAGGGTGTCAGTGTGATTGGGTAAAGGCACCTGAAAAGTATCGGCATAACACATAAGGGTATCAGCATAAACCAGGTAAAGGGTGTCAGCACAAATTATCTATAGGATGTCGGCACAAATTAGGTAAAGGGTAGTCTATCAATTAGGTATACAATGAGCGAATAGGAGTATAAAACGAAAAAATCACTTTCCCTTCTATTACAACAAAGACGATAAAATAAATAGCCTATTCAATTGATGCTTTCAAGGGAGCACAGATTCTCTACAATGGACTAGTTTCAACTTTGTAGGACTATTTTCAACTTTGTCAGAGTAGTCAGAACTCTGATGGGTAGCAAATGTGAACTTTAAAAGTACGTAGCATAGGGAAACTACTAAAAAGAGTCCCTTCTAACCCCCTCCCCCCCCCCAAGAGTATTACCACTTTTCTCAGTTAGAACCTGCAGATTATAGTAATTTCTGCCTACAATACCTGAAAGTTGTATTTTAGAGTAAGTAGTATTCAAGGACTGACTTGTATTAAATTTAGAATTCCCATGCTCTTCAGAAAGAGAAATAAACTCTCAAAAATCTCCTACACCATAATATGAAATTTTCACGAGCAGAAAATCTATCGTAGCTAGGTTTATTTGCAGCATAATCTATATGGATTAGGTAAAGTGTGTCAGCCAGGATTAGGTAAAGTTCACCACCAAGGATTGGGTAAAGTGCACCTCCAATCAATTACATGCCAACAAAGTATATATTCAAATTTGAGTGGATATCATTTGAGGGAATTGTATTCCTGTTATGACTGCCTCTGTAAAATAAAGCTTTTCACCAACAAAGTTAATTAAAAGTTGCCTTGAGAAGCTGTTCGAAAGATTTAAGCTTATCTTTTCTAATGAAAGTAGCGCATAGAGTAAAGTTAAACTAAGTGAGAGTGAACTTGAAGATATAGAAATTACATGGAGCAGGAAATCACGAAGGATTGCCGTTTAAATTATCTTGACTGATAGTACCAATATTATTCGAAGTTATCATTCATTTTCCTTTATATTTGCTTTATTTTTCAATGCAATAGAAGAAAGTTTCGCCCCCTGATTGTTGAAAACTTGCATTTTTATGGACTATCTAAATGAAGGCCAGGGGCCAGTACTTGTTATTGCTTCTGCACCAATTTACTCGCACACATCAAATAAGCCGTGCACATGGTAATGACCCTTTACCAAAATGTTCAAATTATCTTGTTATGCCAAAGGGTCTTTAGGTTAAGTGCATCAGCATGGATTATGCATCAGCAAGGATTAGGTGAAGAGCGTCAGCAACACCGTCATCAAGGATTAGCTGACCCACTTTACCTAATCCTTGTTATACCTGATCCATGCTAGGCACTTTACCTAATCCTTGCTTGCACACTTCACCTAAATCTTGCAGACACCTTACCTAATCCTTGCTAAAGTTGCTGAATACACTTTACCTGATCCATGCTAGGCACTTTACCTAACCTTTGCTGATGCACTTCACCTAATCCTTGCTGGCCTACTTTACCTAATCTCGTAGCTGTCACACTTTACCTAATCCTTGCTGTTACTGTACTTTACTCAATTCATGGTCACTGTACTTTACTCAATTCATGGTCACTGTACTTTACCCAATTCATTATCACTGTACTTTACCCAATTCATTATCACTGTACTTTACCCAATTCATGGTGACTGTACTTTACCAAATTCATGGTCACTGTACTTTACCCAATTCATGGTCACTGTACTTTACCCAATTCATGGTCACTGTACTTTACCCACTTCATGGTCACTGTACTCTACCTAATTCATGGTCACTGTACTCTACTCAATTCATGGTCACTGTACTTTACCTAATTCATGGTCACTGTACTCTACCTAATTCATGGTCACTGTACTTTACCCAATTCATGGTCACTGTACTTTACCCAATTCATGATCACTGTACTTTACCCAATTCATGATCTTTGTACTTTACCCAATTCATGGTCACTATACTTTACCCAATTCATGGTCACTGTACTCTACCCAATTCATGGTCACTGTACTTTACCATGAATTGGGTAAAGTACAAAGATTCATGAATTGGTAAAGTACAGTGATCCTTGAATTGGGTAAAGTACTTTACCCAATTCATGGTCACTGTACTCTACCCAATTCATGGTCACTGTACTTTACCCAATTCATGGTCACTGTACTTTACCCAATTCATGGTCACTGTACTTTACCCAATTCATGGTCACTGTACTCTACCCAATTCATGGTCACTGTACTTTACCCAATTCATGGTCACTGTACTTTACCCAATTCATGGTCACTGTACATTACCCAATTCATGGTCACTGTACTCTACCCAATTCATGGTCACTGTACTTTACCCAATTCATGGTCACTGTACATTACCCAATTCATGGTCACTGTA